>Ga0207688_10000243_pt1 | contig 24756 bp, 19 predicted proteins | sample KBSMiscanthusM4_FD_184296 | JGI IMG/M metagenome (GOLD analysis project Ga0207688, IMG submission 184296) | Miscanthus rhizosphere microbial communities from Kellogg Biological Station, Michigan, USA - M4 (SPAdes) (version 2) | ecosystem: Host-associated > Plants > Roots > Rhizosphere ...
CGTCGCCAACTGGTCGCTCTGGCTGGACGTCAAGATCCTGCTGCGGACCGTTCGCCACGTCGCGCGCCGCGGGAACGTCTAAGCGCTGCTCCGGCCGGGTCCGCTCATGCCCGCCGTCCCGGTCAACGACGCCCCGCATCGCGTCATCGCCGACGTGACGTTCGGCGACCGCGTCGTCGTGCACGCCTTTACGAACCTCTACGGCTGCCGCATCGGCGACGGGACGCGCATCGGGACGTTCGTCGAGATCCAGCGCGGAGCGGTCATCGGCGCGCGCTGCAAGATCCAGAGCCACTCGTTCGTGTGCGACGGCGTCACGATCGGCGACGAGGTCTTCGTCGGCCACGGCGTGATGTTCGTCAACGACAAGCGCCCGGCCGCCACCGCCGCGGGCGGCGCGCTCCAGACGGAGGCGGACTGGACCCTGCTGCGCAGCGTCGTCGAGGACGGCGCGAGCCTCGGGTCCGGGGCGGTCGTCCTGGGCGGCGTCAGGATCGGCGCGGGCGCCCTCGTCGGCGCCGGGGCCGTCGTCACACGTGACGTTCCGGCCGGCGCGACCGTCGTCGGCGTGCCGGCGCGCGCCACGCGGCGCTGACCGCGCGCCGCTCGCGGCCAGCGGGCCACGCCGGCGCCCGTGCTGAAGGTCGTGGGTGAGCGCCCTCACCCACGGGGGAGATCGACTGCCCGCCGCGGAGCGCGGCCCTCACCCACCTCGGCGGCGAATCCACCCCGCGTCCCGGCACGCATTTCACGCTGTCACGGCCACCGTCGTGGCGCACGATCCGTGTGACCCGATCAGGGTGAAGTGGGGTGGCGACCGGCGGGGTGCCGGACGCCGCAGTCATTGGGGGCTCGTCCCGCCGGCGGGGTGCCGGGGGACGGGACTGACACACCGCCATCGCGCGGTGCGATCGATGTGGGGGTTACATATGAACGCTGTTCCGCTCCCGCGGCAGCACGCGACGCCGGGCTTCTGCGCCCGGACGACGCTCGACGAGTCGCCCGAGGGCGCGCGCACGGTCTCGATGGCCGTCGCGCGCGGCAAGGAGGGCGATCGCGAGGCGATCCAGTACCTGTACGTGCGCTACGCGCACAACATCTACGGTTACGTGCGGAGCATCCTGCACGACGACCACGACGCCGAGGACGTCACGCAGCACGTCTTCGCGAAGCTGATGACGGTGCTCGTGAAGTACGACGAGCGCGGCGTCCCGTTCTTCGCGTGGCTGCTGCGCCTCGCGCACAACGCGGCCATCGACCATCTGCGCACGCGCCGCGCGACGCCGGCCGAGGAGGTCTTCGGCGCCGACGTCCGCGACGACGACGCGAGCATCGACCGCTCGCAGAACCTTCGCGAGGCCCTGCGATCGCTGCCCGACGAGCAGCGCAGCGTCGTCGTGCTGCGCCACGTCGTCGGCCTCACGCCCGGCGAGATCGCCTCGGCCATGGGCCGGAGCGAGAGCTCGATCCACGGGCTCCACCACCGCGGGCGCCGCGCGCTGCAGTCCGAGCTCACGCGCCGCGACTACGCGCCCTCCACGGCGCTGCTCGGGATGGCGGCATGAGCGCGGCGCATTCGCTGGCCGGCTCCGAGGAGCTGGCCGTCCCGTTCGTCCGGCTCGACCGGGACGACCCGGAGCTCCTGCGGGAGCTGCTCGACGAGGTCCGCGCGGTCGCCGAGCAGAGCGCGTTCACGCTCGGCGCCCACGTCGAGGGCTTCGAGGCCGACTTCGCGGCGTACTGCGACGCGAGCGACGCGATCGGCGTGGGGTCCGGGACGGACGCCCTCGCGCTCGCGCTCCGTGCGCTCCATATCGGCCCGGGGCACGAGGTGATCGTCCCGGCCAACACGTTCATCGCCACCGCGGAGGCCGTGAGCATGGCGGGGGCGACCCCGCGCTTCGTCGACGTCGACCCCCGGACCGGCCTGCTCACGGCGGAGATCGTGGAGTGCGCGCTCACCCCGCGGGTGCGCTGCGTCATCCCGGTCCACCTCTACGGGGCGACGGTCGACATGGACCCGCTCCTCGAGGTCGCGCGGGCCGCCCGGATCGCGGTGGTCGAGGACGCGTGCCAGGCCCACGGCGCCCGCTACCGGGGCCGGCGCGTCGGCGCGCTCGGGGACATCGGCTGCTTCAGCTTCTACCCGGCGAAGAACCTCGGCGCCTGGGGCGACGGTGGAGCCGTCGTGACGAATCGGCCGGAGCTGGCCGACCGCGTACGGTTGCTCCGCTCGCACGGCGAGCGCCCGCGCTACCGCCACCGCGCGATCGGCTCTACCGCCCGGCTCGACGGCCTGCAGGCCGCCGTGTTGCGCGTCAAGTTGCGGCGGCTCGACGGCTGGAACGCCGAGCGCAGGCAAGCGGCCGCCGCGCTGCGCCGAGCGCTCGGCGCGGCCGACGTGCTAACGCCCGCGGGACCCGTCGACGGCGGCGACCACGTGTACCACCTGTTCGTGGTCCGCACCGGCGAGCGCGACCTGTTGCGCGCCCACCTGACCGCGCGCGGCATCGCGTCGGCCATCCACTACCCGGTGGCCGTGCATCGCTCCGAGGCCTACGCGCACCTGGGCTACGAGCGGGGTGCGCTGCCGGTGGCGGAGGAGCTGGCCGACCAGGTCTGCTCGCTGCCGATCTTCCCGGGGATGGACGAGACGCACGTCGCCGCCGTCGCGGCGGCCGTGGCGGAGGTGAGCGTCCGATGACGATCGTCACACTGCCGCACGAGCGGCACGAGGCGGCACGGATCCGGGTCGCGGTGGTCGGCTACGGCTACTGGGGCCCGAACCTCGTCCGCAACACGCTCGAGCGGCCCGAGCTCGAGCTCAGGATGCTGTGCGACCGCGACCGCCGCCGCCGCGAGGCCTTCAGCGCGCGCGTTCCGGGGGTGGCCGTGTCGGCCGACCTCGGCGATGCGCTGGGCGACCCCGACGTCGACGCCGTCCTCGTCGCGACGCCGCCGCGTACGCACCATGCGATCGTGAAGGCGGCGCTCGACGCGGGCAAGCACGTGCTGGTCGAGAAGCCGCTCGCGACCACCACGCGCGACGCCCAGGAGCTGGTGGACCTGGCGGACGCTCGCGATCTCGTCCTCATGCCCGGGCACACGTTCGTGTACAGCCCGGCGGTGAACAAGATCCGCGACCTCATCCGCGACGACGTCGTCGGCGAGGTCTACTTCGTCACGTCGTCGCGGATGAATCTCGGCAAGTACCAGCCCGACGGCGTGGTCTGCGATCTGGCGCCGCACGACATCTCGATCCTCCTCTACTGGCTCGGGCAGCCCGTCGTGGAGGTTGCGGCGTCGGCGCGAAGCGTGTTCCGGGAGCACGTCCCGGAGGCCGCATTCATCACGCTGACCTTCGCCGGCGGGACCACCGCCAACATCCAGATCTCGTGGCTGGCGCCGCGCAAGATCCGCGAGATGGTCGTCGTCGGCAGCCGCCGCATGGTCCAGTACGACGACACCGCCGCCGACGAGTCGGTGCGCGTCTACGACCGCGGGATGGAGTTCACGCTCCCCGAGAACTTCGGCGAGCACCAGCTCTCGTACCGCAGCGGGGACATCATCGTTCCGCGCCTCGACGCGCACGAGCCCCTCAGCCTCGAGCTCGAGGACTTCGCGCGCGCGATCCGGACCGGCAGCACGCCACGGTCGAGCGCGGAGCTCGGCCTGGAGATCGTCAGCGCGATCGAGGCCGCGGAGGCGTCGCTGCAGCGCCGCGGAGCCCCGGTCGTCCCCGCGGGCGCGCCCCAGCGCGCCGTGGCGTAGCCCGAATCGATCACGCAGGACGTCGGATGACGGCCCCGCCGGTGCGGCGGGGCCGTCTGTCGTCATGATCGGTCTCAGGTGTCCCTGGGCGCCGTGGCGACCTCGGGCGAGCGCACGACCGCCGCGCCGCGCCGCGGCAGGCGCAGCGCGGCGACCGGGAGCGCCCGCAGCGACCGCGTGTCCCGGTAGCGCAGGAACGGCGCTTCGAAGAGCAGGTGGAACCCGTAGCAGACCGCGAGCACGACCGGCACCCCGATCGCCAGCAGCGCGAAGAACGCGGCCAGCGGCGGGAGGGCCATGGGGCCGACCACGTACAGGTCCAGCGCGCCGACGATCGGAGCGTGGATGAGATAGATGCTGTAGGAGAACAGCCCCAGCTTCAGGCCGGCGCGCGACCCGAGCGCCCGGCGGATCCACGTGGCGCCGCCCGCGCGGAGCGTGCACAGCAAGCACGCCGCGGCGAGGCCGAAGACCAGGTCGACGTAGAAGAAGCGCGCGACCATCCACTCGGATCCCTCGACGATCGCGAGCAGGACGACGGCCGCGAAGGCGACGAGCGCGGCCGCCCCCAGGGGGCGGCGCAGCTCCGCGGCTCGCTCGCCGCGGCCGAGGTGAACCGCGAGGACGCCGAGGGCGAACAGCGCCAGGAACTGCGGCGTGAGGTGATCGATCTTGTCGAGCGGCGACCCGAGCCGCGCGACGAGGTGCGCGACCACCACGGCCCCAACCGCCACGGCGACCGCAAACTCGACGCTGCGCTTCCTCGCCAGCCAGAGGATCAGGGGGAACAGGAAGTAGATCTGCCACTCGACGGCGATCGACCAGAACGCCCCGTTGGGCGCCTGGCTGCCGATCACGTCCTGCAGGAGCAGGCCATGCACCACGAACGCCTTGGTGATGGCGCCGGCGCCCGTCTCCGTCTGCAGCACCCAGCCGGCCACCACGGTGGAGAAGACCAGCGCGACCCAATAGGCCGGAAGGATCCGCCATGCGCGCCTGCGGATGAAGCGGCGCGTGCCGCCGCGCAGCCGCCCGCCGTCGCCCAGCGGCGCCAGCGCGAGCGAGAAGCCCGAGACGACGATGAAGACCGCGACCGCCAGATGCCCGTAGAGCAGCCAGCCCAGCCACCAGGGGCCCGCGTTGCTCGGGAAGCGCGGCCATACGGCGAGCCACATGTGATGCAGGACGACGAACATGGCGGCAGCGCCGCGGACCCCGTCCAGCCAGACGACCCGGTCCGGCGTGGGCTCGTCGCGGTGCGTGTTCGACGTTGTGGACGCCACCGCTCAAAGCAACGCGCCGCGCGGCGCGGCACTTGCGATCCCAGAAGGCGCCGATCGTCTCGGTCGCGAAAGCGCAGGCCCCGCTCAGCCGTGTATCCAGGATGAGCGACAACAATTCGATCTTCCTTCCCGCGATGGGCCGCAGCAACGGCCTCGCGCCCCAGCCCCCGCGCCCAGGGCAGACGATCCTCGTGGCCGGGGGCGCCGGCTACATCGGGAGCGTGCTGGTGCCACGGCTGCTTGTGCGCGGTTACAAGGTGCGCCTTCTGGATCGCCTGTACTTCGGCGAGCGGTCGCTGGCCGACTTCCGTGAACGGATCGACCTCGTCGTCGCCGATGTGCGCGACATCCCGGCCGATGCGCTTGACGGGGTCGACGGCGTGATCAATCTGTCGGGGCTCTCGAACGACCCGACGGCGGAGTTCGATCCCGAGGCCAACTGGCAGATGAACGCGATCGCCACCGAGACGCTGGGGCGCATGTGCCTCGAGCGCGGGATCGAGCGCTACGTCTTCGCCTCCTCGTGCTCGCTCTACGACGGCATGCCACCCGGCATGCACGACGAGACGGCCGACATCCAGCCCCGCGCCGCGTACGCGACCTCGAAGCGCTACGGCGAGCAGCGCCTGCTGGAGATGGTCGGCGACGGCCTATGTCCCGTACTGCTGCGCAACGGCACCGTCTACGGCTACAGCCCGCGCATGCGCTTCGATCTCGTCGTCAACACGTTTGCCAAGGACGCGCTGCTCAACGGCCGGCTGCTGCTGCACGGCGGCGGATGGATGTGGCGCCCGCTCGTCGACGTGCGCGACGTGTCCGACGCCATGATCGCCGCCTACGAGGCGCCCGCGGAGAAGGTGCGCGGCGAGATCTTCAACGTGCTGCACTCCAACTACCAGATCCGCGAGCTCGCGATGCTCGTGGCCGGCTCCGTGCAGGTCATGACCGGCCGGCGCATCGAGCTCGAGGAGATGCCTGCGCCCGCGCTCACGCGCGACTACGAGTGCTCGAACGCCAAGCTCTCGACCACGCTGGGCTTCATCCCGCGCCACTCGGTGCTCGAGGCCGTGAGCGACATCCTGGCGCGCGCCGGCGACTGGGACCGCACGAGGCTCACCGACCCGCGCTGCTACAACATCCGCTGGCTGGAGCTGCTGAGCGAGCTCAAACCGCGCCTCGAGCGCTTCGCGAGCGTCCTCTAGATGATCGATTCCGCCGTGACGATCGCGACGCTCGCAGCCGAGCGAGCGGCATCATCCAACTGGTAGCCATGAGGGCGCTCATCACCGGAGGCGGCGGCCAGCTCGCCTCAGACCTGAAGGCGCTGCTCGGCGACGACGCGCATTCCTTCTCGCACGCCGATCTCGACATCGGCGATCCCGCGGCGCTGGATCGGGCGTTCGACGAGGTGCGCCCCGACGTCGTCGTCAACTGCGCGGCGTTCCACAACCTCGACGTCTGCGAGGCGGAGCCCGACCAGGCGTGGGCCGTCAACGTGCGCGCCGTGCGCGACCTGGCGTTGCGTGCGCCGCGCCTCGTGCACCTGTCGACCAACTACGTCTTCGACGGGCGCCGCGAGGAGCCTTACAGCGAGGACGACGCGCCCGCGCCGCGATCGATCTACGCGCTGACCAAGCTCGCCGGCGAGCACGCCGCGCTGGCCTACGGCGCGCGTCCCCTGGTCGTGCGCACCGCCGGGCTGTACGGGCTGAACGGTAGCGCGTCGAAGGGCGGCAACTTCGTGCAGCGCATGCTCGCCAGAGCGCGCGAGCACGGCGGCCTGAAGATGGTCGCCGACCAACGCCTGCAGCCCACCTTCACCGCCGATCTGGCGGCTGCGATCCTCGACGCGCTCGAGCGCGACGCCACTGGCGTCGTCCACCTGACCGCGGACGGCGAGTGCACGTGGCACGAGTTCACCGTCGCGATCATGGGGCTCGCCGGCCTCGACGTCCCCGTCGAGCCGGTGGCCACGACGACCGCACCGGGCGGCGTCGACCGTCCGCTCAACGGCGTGCTCGCCCGCCCACGCGCCGACGCCCTCGGCCTGCTCGGGCTGCGACCGTGGCGCGAGCAGCTCGCGGACTACATGACGCGCGCCGGCACCGCCGCGCAGCAACGGTAGACGAAGGGCAGCTCGGGCTCGATCTCGGCCAGCGTCGGCGCGGTGGCGTCGCGCTGTGACGGCTTGAGCTCCTCGACCGCCAGCGGCCACTCGATGCCGACCGCGGGATCGTCGTAGGTGATGCCGCGCTCGGTGGCGTCGGCGTAGTAGCGGTCCTGCTTGTAGAAGACGTCGGCCACCTCCGAGAGCACGCAGAAGCCGTGGGCGAAGCCGACCGGTACGTACAGCATGCGGCCGTTCTCGTCGGTGAGCTCGAAGCCCTCCCACTGCCCGAAGGTCGGGGATCCGCGCCGGATGTCGACGATCGCGTCGAAGATCGCGCCGCGCCCGCAGCGCACGAGCTTGGCCGCGCCGCGATCGACCTGGAAGTGCATCCCGCGCACGATCCCGTGACCCGACCGGGAGTGGTTGTCCTGCACCATCTCCTCCTGAATCCCGAGCTTCATGAACGTGCTGCGGCGATAGGTCTCGACGAAGAAGCCGCGCTCGTCGCCGAGCATCCTGGGCTCGATCAGGATGGGTCCGTCCAGCGTGGTCTCGATCCGTTGCATGAGTCGCGTCCTTTCCGAGGGTGGGAGTGAGGCTTCGCCCCGGACGCTACGAGAGCGTCGAGGTCATTCGCAACGACGACGACGTCGTCATGTGGGGGACGTCGGTGAGACGACGAGGCCGTCGTCGGCGAGGTCGCCCCGCGGGCGCGGGCGCTGAGCCGCCGTGAACCGGGCCTGCTCCTCGTCGGACGCCTCGCGCCAGGCGCCGGCGAGCGACGACACGCCGACGATCGCGGCGCAGCCGGCCGCGAAGACCGCGATCGCGGCGATCAGGGCGAACAGGCGGCGCGGGCCGCGGGTCACGTCGCGCGCCTGCGGCGCGCCGAGCCCGTCGACCCGCAGGCGCTTGGCGTCGGGCACGCGCTGCAGTGCCGCCTTCGAGTTCAGATAGTCGCGCAGACCCGCCACGGCCGCCGCGGCCAGCTTCGCGGCCGCCGTGGCATCGCCGGCCTGGGCCTCGATCTGGATGATCGGGAGCTCGTCGCCGACGGTGTTCGTCACGACCTGGGTCGACAGGACCCGCGATCGGGCCTTGGGCGGCGCGACGGCGGGGGAGCTCTCGGCCGACGAGTTGGAGATGGCATCGAACTGCTGCGGCGCCAGCCCGGCGCGCCGGGCGATCGCCGCCTTGATCGTGCCATCGACCATGAGGCTGGCCATGAGCCCGGCGCGGGTGCCAAGGGTGTCGCCGCCCTTCGGGGAGACCTCGACGACCTGCGAGCTCGGCGTGTCGATGAAGATGCGCGAGGTCGCGATTCCGACCTGATAGGTACGGCTCTGCAGGCTCGGCGGGAAGGAGATGCGGTAGGCGACCGTGATGCCGGCGAGCGCCGCGAGCAGGAAGACGCCCGCCACGTACAGCCGCCGGCGCCAGAGGCGGCGCAGGATCGTCACAGTTTCCATCGGGCAAGCAACGCGCCCCGCGCGAGGCTTCTTCCGGCGAGCGCGCGAGCCCACTGGGCCGCGGAGCGCAAGTGCCGCGCCGGCGGACCCGTTGATGAGGCGGCGTGCAGCACCGCAACATCAACCTCACGTTCCACGGCGTCGGCGAGCCGGAGCGGCCGCTCGATCCTGGTGAGGCCGGCGTCTGGGTGAGCCGGCGGGCGTTCCTGTCGGTCGTCGACTCGCTCGCGGGCCGCGGCGACGTCCGCATCACGTTCGACGACGGAAATGCCTCCGACGTGCGCCACGCGCTCCCGGCGCTGCAACGGCGCGGCCTGCGCGCGACGTTCTTCGTGGTCGCCGGCAGGCTCGGCACCCCGGGCTTCCTCGACCCCGCCGGCGTCAGGGCCCTGGCCGCCGCCGGGATGACGATCGGCTGTCACGGCAAGCACCATCGCGCGTGGCGCGGCCTCGGCGAGAGCGCGCTGCACGAGGAGCTGGTGGAGGCCAGGCAGGCGCTCGAGGAAATCGTCGCGCGCCCGGTCGCAGAGGCGGCGTGCCCGTTCGGCTCCTACGACCGGCGCGTCCTGCGCTGCCTGCGCCGAGCCGGCTACGAGCGCGTCTACACGAGCGATCGCGGCACGGCGCGCGCCGGCGCCTGGATCCAGGCGCGCAACACCGTCGGCACGACCGACGGCGCCGAGCTGCTTCACCGCATCGAGTCCGCCGGCGGGCGCCCGTACGAGGCGCTGCGGCGCCGCGCGACGCTGGCGGCCAAGCGATGGCGATGAGCGTGGCTCAGCGGCGGGGTCGGCGGCGCGCCGACGCCGCCCGGTAGGCCCGCTCGGCGGCGCGGACGGCGGACCCGCGCAGCCGACCGGGAGCGAGCTCGTACGGTCCCGGCGCGCACAGCTCGGTTCCACCGAACCCCTGCTTGAACCTGTGCACCCCCGGATTCGCCGCCGGGTCCACCCCGCCGAGGTCGTACCAGCGACACCCGGCCGCGGACGCCGCCTCGATCACCTTCCACTGCAGGAGGTACGCCGCGTTCGTCGCGCGGCCCAGGTCGTTGGACGCCCCGAGCAGGTAGACGGCGGTGTTGCCGTGGATGCTCGCAAGCACGCCCGCCGCCGGCCTGCCGTCGACCCAGGCGATCGCGAGGTGCAGGCGCTCGCGCTCCGGCAGCCGCGCCTGCAGGCCGGCGTAGAAGTCGGCGCCCAGGTCGACCTCGATCGCCTTGCGCGCCACGAGCTCGTCGAACAGGGCGTGGAAGTCGCCGAACAGCCGCGGCTCGCGGCCCTCCGTTACGCGCACGTCCTGGCGCTCGGCCTTGTTCAGGCAGTTGCGCCATTTCTGCGCCAGTCCCCTGCGGACGTCTGCGGCGGAGCGCCCGATGTCCACCAGTATCGTCCGATACGGGCGCAGGTGGTCGCGGGGGCGGAACCCGGCCGCGAGCAGGCCCTCGTCCCGGGCGGCGTTCCAGGCGTCGTCGCCGATCGCCGGGGCCACCCGCAGGACGAGCCGTCGGCGATCGACGTACTCCTCCTTCAGGGCCGTCAGCACGTGCTCGAGCCGCGCGCGCCCGTCCGCGGCGTCGCGGCGCCTGACGAGCGGGCCGCCGTGGACGTACGCGATGCCCGTCCCGGTCCGCGGAAGCCGCTTGACCCGCACGCTCGCGAGGCCCACGGGCCGGCCGCTGTCGGCCACCACGACACTCTCGGAAGTGGCGCCCGCTCGCGCGGCCAGCACGGCCGCGTAGTCCCAGCACTGGCGGAAGTTGTGGTCCTCGAAGTCGCCGGCCAGCTCGATCCAGCGATCCCGATCCGCGCGAAGCAGATCGCGACCCAGCCGAGCGACTGCGGTGTCGATGATGGTCGTGCTCATGTCACGCCACACAACGCGCCCGCCCTGCCTCTGCTTACGCCGGGACGCCAACACGCAATTCCTCGCCCTCGCCGCGCGTTGTTCGCGCGATGACTCCCGCAACGCTCCTTGTCCTCGCGGCCGTGGCGGTGGGCCTCCCCGGGCTCGCCGTCGCCGCGCATCTCGGGCTCCTGGCCCTCGCCTCCCTCTTCTACCGCGACGCATCGCATGAGGGCGGCGACTCGCTGCGGTTCCTCGTGCTCGTGCCGGCGCACAACGAGGAGCTGGCGATCGGCAGGTGCCTGACTGCGATCGAGGCCGACCGCCTCCCGCGCGATCGGGTCCTCGTCGTGGCCGACCTCTGCACCGACGCGACGGCGGTGATCGCGCGCTCGTTCGGCGCCGCGGTGCTCGAGCGAGGCGAGGACGACACGCCCGGGAGGGCCGCCGCCCGCCAGGCCGGGCTCGAGCACGCCCGCGGCCTGCCCTGGGACGCGGTCGTGATGCTCGACGCCGACTCGATCGTCGACCCGGGGTTCTTCGCGGCCTGCAGGCGCGCGCTGGCCGGCGGCGCACAGGCGGTCCAGGCGCGCAGCGAGAGCGGTCACGGCCGCACGCTGGCGGCGGAAGCCGCGGTCGCCGCGTTCACACTCCAGGGAGTCACGATTCCCCGCGGGCGCGATCGCCTCGGTCTCTCCGTGCGGCTGCGAGGGACCGGGATGGCGATCCGGCGCGACGCGGCGCTCGCGCACCGCTTCCGGGCACCCGCGTCGGAGGACCTCTTCGTCACGCTCGACCTGCTGCTCGACGGCGTCCGCTGCCGCCACGTCGAGCGCGCGCGCCTTCGCTCCGAGGCCGCTGCGACGTGGGGCGCGTTCGGCGGCCAGAAGGTGCGCTACGAGGCCGGTCGGATGGCTGCCGCGCGCGCCTACGTGCCGCGGCTGCTGGGCCGCGCTATTCGCCGACGAGACGCGGCCTGCCTCGAGGCGGCGTGGTTCCTGGCGACGCCGCCGTTCGCGCTCGCCGTCCTGTCGCTGCTGGCGGCGAGTGCGCTCGCGGTCCTCGCCGGTCGGTCGACCGTCGCCGCGATCTTCGCCGCGAGCCTCGTGGCGCTCGCCCTCACGCTCGTCTGCGGCCTCGTGCAGGCCCGCGCCGGGCTGCGCACGTGGCTGGCATTGCTCGCCGCGCCGTGGTACCTCGGATGGAAGGCCATCGTCCAGCTGCGCGCGCTGACGAGCGTCCTGCGCCGCGACGCGTACTACGGCCCGACGGCGCGCGTGTGAGGGCCGGACGCCGGCCGCAAGTCGTGCCTGCCCCGGTGCGTTGATCGACCGATGAGCACCGTTTCGAGACGCCCGATGACGTCGATCCTGCGTGAGGCGCGGCCGGGAGACCTCCTGCGGCGGCTGGCCGAGGCCGAGACGGAGGGCTCGTTCTCCAACACCGGGCGGACGCGCCGCTTCCAGGCCTTTGCCAAGCTCGTCGAGGAGCTGCCCGAGCGGCGCTCGCGGCCCGTTCGCATCCTCGACATCGGCGGGACGAACACGTTCTGGGAGCAGCGCGGCTGGGCGGGCCGCGAGGACGTGGAGATCGTCCTCGTCAACGTCGCACCCCAGGCGCGCGTGCACGCGAACATCGATCCACGCGTCGGCGACGCCACGGACCTGGGCGCGTTCCCCGATCGGTCGTTCGACGTGGTCTTCAGCAACTCGGTCATCGAGCATCTCGAGACGTTCGAGCGCCAGGCCGCGATGGCGGCCGAGGTCCGCCGCCTCGCCGCGCGCTATTGGGTGCAGACCCCCAACTTCTGGTTCCCGCTCGAGCCGCACTTCCTCACGCCCGCGTGGCACTGGCTCCCGGTCGGCCTCAGGGTGGCATTGCTGCGGCGTCGGCGCTGGGGCTGGCGTGGCCCCTGCCCGGACGTCGACGAAGCCCGCACCCTCGTCCGCGAGGTGCGCCTCATGCGCGGCGGCGAGCTGCGCGAGCTGTTCGCCGGCGCGACGATCCGGACCGAGCGCATAGGACCCTTCGTCAAGTCGTTCGTCGCCGTCCGTTAGTGTGGCCGCCGGGCCACGGCACGCCGGCGCGTCGGGGACGCGTCCCGTGTGCGACTGAGCGCCGAGGTGAGAATCGTGACGATCAAGCGTCTGCTTCCATCGGCCGCAGTGATCGCGTGCCTCGTCCTTCTCGCGGGGGCGATCGCCGGCGCGAAGACGCAGCGCCTGGCCGTCACCGGCTTTGCGCTCTCGCCCTCCACGTTCGCCGTCGCGCCGCCCGCGCCGGGCTCCGGGGCTGCGGGCCGGACGACCATCCGGTTCCGCCTCTCGAACCGCGCGACGCGGATCGCCATCGCCGTCGCACGGCGCCAGGCGGGCCGCAGGGTGGGCGACCGCTGTGTCAAGCCGACGCCGAAGCTGCGCGGGCGGCGCGCCTGCGCGCGCTACGTGTCCGTCGGCACGATCAGCCGCAGGCACCTCGCCGCGGGGGCGGTCAGCCTCCGTTTCGACGGTCGTGTCGGCGGCCGCGACCTCGCCCCCGGGCGCTACCGCTCGACGATCGTCGCCGTGGACCGGCGCCGCCATCGCAGCAGGCCGATGACGGCGGCGTTCACGGTGATCCGCGCCGGCGCGGGCAACCCGCCGTCCGCCCCCTCGTCGTCCCCAAGCCCTCCCCCGCCTCCGGCCGGCTTCCCCACCGCAGCCACCACCGGCGTCCCGGCGGGATGGGTCCCCAGGCACACCACGCAGGGCGACCTGACCATCACTGTCGCCGGCACGGTCCTCGACGGCGAGCTCGTCACCGGAGGCGTCGCCGTCCGCGCCAAGAACGTCACGATCCGCAACTCATGGGTCTACGGATCGATCAACAACCAGGCGTTCTCCGGCAACCTCGGCATCGACTACAGCGGCCTCCTGGTCGAGGACACCGACATCGGCCCCCCGACGGGTGACGGCGGCCCGCCGTTCCCCGCGATCCTGGTGTCCGGTTACACCATGCGCCGCGTGCACGTGCACAACATCGCCGAGGGGCCTAGGGTCGCCGACTTCAACAATCCGGCGCTGGACCCTGTCGAGCAGGTCACGATCGAGGACTCGCTCATCCAGATCAAACGCGGCGACTGCTCCCACAACGACGGGATCCAGGGCTTCGGGGAGCCGCCGCGGACGATCATCCGCCACAACACGATCGACACCCGGGACTCGGGTCCGGACTGCACGACCGGCGCGATCTTCATCGGCAACGACAACCCCGACCTCATCACGGTCGAGAACAACCTGCTGATGGGCGGCGGCTACACGTTGCGGATCGGCGGTCCCGGCCCCGACGGCCCCGGCGGCACCTACGACCACGTGGCGGGCAACCGGATCGTCGACGGCACGTGGGGCTTCGGGCCGGTCGTGGTCGACGATTGCCGCACGGTCGCCGACTGGTCGGGCAACAGCGTCGTCACCATCGATTCCGACTACCGCATCACCTCGACGGTCAGGCCCTTGAACACCTGCTAGATGGTCGATTCCGCCGTGATGATCCAAGGCTCGCAGGCAACGCGAGCGGAATCATCCATCTCGCTCGCCGCCACGGCGGCCTACCAGCGCACGACCGCGGGTGAGCCGGCGTTCGCGATGAACCGGCGGGGGCGACCGCGCCCGTCGGCGCGCTGGATCCAGATCGCGCCGCCGAGGCCGTAGAGCACGTGATCGTCGTCGAGCCACGCCGCCTGGTCGTCGACCGAGCGCGTCTCTGCCAGCGGGGTCTCCCGCATGGTGGCGAGGTCGAGGACGGTCAGCCGCCAGGGGTTCTCGCCGTCCGGCCCGCGCTTCTTGTAGACCACGCGCGTGCCGTCCGGTGACAGCGACGGGCACTCGACGTTCGCATGGATGACGCGCGCCGTGCGCGCGCGGACCGACCCTTCGATCAGGTACGTCCGACCGCCGGTCGCGAGCGTGGCGTAGAAGCGACCGCTGTCGCGCGCGAACGTCACGCCCCAGAAGTTGACGTCGATCGCCGTGACGCGCCGCTGCCCGTGCATGACGACGAAGTCCTCGAGGTCGGCGATCTTCCTCCCGTGCGCGAGGTCGATGATCGTCGTCCGCGTCGAGAAACTGCCCGCGTCGGCGTAGGAGTCGCCGGTCACGAACAGCGTGACGGCCCCGTAGCGGCCGTCGGGCGAGACCCGCGCGCGGCTCGGGATGCCGTCGACGGCGAGGCTGTGGCGGATCCGCAGGTCCGGGCCGAACACCTCGGCGTCGTAGCCGGCCGCGAATCCGTGGCCGCGCGTCAGGCAGACTCCCGACCCGGCGGCGGAGAAGTAGACGCGGTCGCAGCTCAGGGGCGTCAGCGTCCGCCGCCGCGGCGACCCCAGCGAGGCGATCGCCACCTGGCCACCGCCACCGGGCCGGCCCGGGTCGGCGACGCGATACACGACCACCGGCTCGCGCCGCGCCCTCGCGGCGGTCAGCGCCCCCCGAGCGCCGACGGAGGCATCCGCCTGCGCCGAGCCCCCCGAGCGCACGCCGCCCGCGATCGCAGCGGCCGCCACCACCACGCACGCGGCGAGCAGCAGCGCGAACGCCGCGAGGCGCCGCCGGCTAGGCGTGCCGGCGATCATGGCCGCGAGTGAGCAGCAGGGCCGACAGCGCCATGGCTGCCACCAGGGCGACTCCGAACCACGCGACGGCGGCGTGGATGCCCCACAGCGTCCAGAGAGCGCCGAAGAGCAGCGAGGCGACGAGACGCGCGACGCTCGTGGTGGTTCCCAGCAGCGCGAGCCCACTGCCGCGAATCTCGTCAGGCACGAGGGCGCTCCCCAGCGCCATGAGCACGCCGTCGGTCGCCGCGTAGTAGGCCCCGAGCAGCCCGAGCGTGGCAACGAGCACCGGCCAGCCGTCCGCCGGCAGCAGGAGCGCCGCATAGACGCCGAGCAGCAGCGCGTAACCGCCGAGCAGGACGCGCCCGCGCCCGACGCGATCGGCCAGGCGCCCCACGGGCACCGCGAGCACCATGTAGATCGCCGCGCTCCCGACGAACAGGAGCGGGAACGTCGGTGTCCCCAGCTCGAGCTTGCGCTGCAGGGTAAGGAAGATGAACGCGTCGCTGGAGGTCGCGAGGCTCAACGCGCCGCCGGCGATCAGGAGCGACCGGTAGCGGGGCTCGCGCACGAGCGCGAAGGCTCCGCGCAGCGAGGGTGGGCGCTCCGGCGCGTCCGCCGCCGCCACGCCCTGCGGCTGCACGAGCAGGACGAGAATGCCCAGGCCGGCGATCGCGATGCAGAAGCTGACAAGGAACAATGCGTGGAAGGCCAGCGGGGCGACGGCGAGCAGCGCGAAGGCGAGGATCGGGCCGAGGACCGCGCCGGTGGTGTCAAGCGCACGATGGACGCCGAACGCGGCGCCGAGGCGCTCCGGCGGCGTCGACAGGGAGATCATCGTGTCGCGCGGCGCCGTGCGGATGCCCTTGCCGGCGCGGTCGAGCAGGACGATCGCCCCCACCGCCGACACGGCGGTGCCCGCGGTCGCGAGCAGGAGCTTCGACACGGCGGACAGGCCGTACCCGGTCGCCGCGACGTCCTTGTGGCGCCGGAAGCGATCGCCCACGAACCCGCTCGCGAGCCCGACGAGCGAGGTCGCGCCCTGGTAGAGGCCGTCGATGATCCCGTAGGCGAGCGGCGTGAAGCCGCCGATGGTGATCAGGTACAACGGCAGGACGGTCGCCACCATCTCCGAGGAGATGTCGGTGACGAGGCTGGTCAGTCCGAGCAGGACGACGACGCGCGCGACCCGCGGGGTCGACGACGCGCGCGACAGCAGCCGCCGGTGCGCGCGCACCAGGGACGTCGAGTCGGAGACCTGGTACATGCCGGACTAACGGGCGATCAGGCCGGCAACTGCCGTACGGCCCTGACGGCGAAGCGCCGCGCGACGGCGCACTGCGCGGCGACGCTCAGCACGCGGCCGTCCGCGAGCGGCGCGTAGAGCATCGGCTGCCCATAGATCCCGCAATACGCGGTCCGCTCGCCGACGGCGACGCGCCGGCGCCCGTGGATCCTCGGCCTGAGCTTGGCGAAGTCGAGCGCCTGCACGGCGACCGTCACCATGCTCCTGCCGTCACGGCTGCGGTAGATGCACGTGGGCCCCAGCGGTGCCTCGACCGGCCGTTGCATCGGCGCGCCGACGATCGCGCGCGCCTGGGACGCCGTCACGAGGTTGCACGGCGAGAACCGCCTTCGCGGGTGTGGCGACTGCTTCTTCACGAGCGACTCGTAGTTGGGCTGCCCGTGGGCGCTCGACGACGCGGCCTCGTTCGACCGACCGCCCGCGGCCGCGCCGCCCAGCCGGGTCTGCTCAGCCGCGAGCGGCTTCTCGGGGCTCCCGGGCGCCGGCGGCGGCGTCGAGTTCGCGCCGCAGGCGGCGAGGGTGATCCCGGCGCTCGCGAATGCGAGGAGGTAGAGGAGGCGGATGGCGGTGGCTCTCAGCGTCATGCGGCGGGCGCGAACAGGACGTCGACCCAGTAGTTGCTGGCGTTGAAGGTGCTTGTCGGGAACACCGAGGTCGCGCTGTAGAAGTACAGGCCGTTGGGGCTCGCGCTGTTGCCGACGGCGTGCAACGGCGGGTTGTCAACGGTGGACTGAAGGCCGGCGCTCGTCACCGAGTAATGGCCCTTCGGCGCCAGGTAGGAGGCCACGTAGGTCGTGCCGGCCGTGATCGGCACGGGGGTGGCGAACGTGACGGTCTGCCAGCCCGAGGCCGACTCGCCGGTGAACGTGCCCTGGCCGAGAAGCTGCCCGCTCGCCGACCACAGCGCCCCGACATGCGCGCCGGTGTTGCCGGTGGCCTTGTAGAAGCGGATCCCGGTGATCGAGCCGGCGACGTCGGAGGTGAACTTGACCCCCAGGTTCACGGCGCTCGTGTCGCCCGAGTCGACGGTCGCGGGAGTGCCGAGCTCGAAGATCGACGGCTCCGGCGTGACGGCGCCCGACGCGGGCGACGCGGCGCCCGTGCCCACGGCGTTGGTCGCGGCGACCTTGAACGTGTAGCTGGTGCCGTTCGTCAGCCCGGCGATCCGCGTGGCGGAGATCGATGCGCCGACCTGCGTCGCCGGTTGGGCGCTCGAGCCGACGAACGGCGTGACCGTGTAGCCGGTGATCGCGCTGCCGCCGTCGTCGCTCGGCGCGGTCCAGCTCACGAGCGCGGACTTCGTGTCTCCCTGCACCGTGACCGCAGTCGGAGCGCCGGGTGGTCCGGCCCCGGCCGGCGTCACCGCGTTGGAGCTCGCGGACTCCGGCCCCGGGCCCCCGGCGTTCGAGGCCCGCACGGTGAACGTGTAGGCGGTTCCCACGGTGAGGCCGGTGACCGTGGTGGTCGTCGCGGGCGGAGACCCGGTGATCGTCTTGGCCGTCTGCGGAGTCGAGCCGATGTACGGCGTGATCTTGTACGACGTCGGCTGTCCGCCGCCCGACGGCGCCGTCCACGACACGGCGGCAGAGGACTGACCGGCGGTCGCGGTCACGCCGCTGACCGCCCCCGGTGCGGCCGGAGCGGCGAGGAACACGTCGACCCCGTAGCTGCTGGCGCTGAAGCTCGCGGTCGGGAACAAGCTCGCGCTGCCGTACGCGAACACGCCGTTGCGGCTCGTGGTGTTGGCGACGGCGTGCAGCGGCGCGTTGTCGACGCCGGAGGCCAGACCGCTGCTCGTCACCGAGTAGTGGCCGTTCGGCGCGAAGTACGACGCCACGTAGGTGGTGCCGGCCGTGATCGGGACCGGACTCGCGAACGTCGCCGTCTGCCAGCCCGAAGCCGACTCGTCAGTGAACGTCGTCTGGGCCAGCCGCGTGCCGCTCGCGCTCCACAGGCTCCCGGTGTGCGTGCCGGTGTTGGCCGCCGACTTGTAGAAGCGGATGCCCGTGACCGAGCCGCTGTAGTCCGCGGTGAACTTCACGCCGAGCTCCACCGCGGTGGTGTCGCCGGAATCGACCGTCGACGGCGTGGCGAAGTCGAAGATGGTCGCCTGCGGCGTGACGGCGTTCGACGCCGCCGAAGGCGGGCTCGTCCCCACGTCGTTGGTGGCGGCGACCCTGAACGTGTAGCTCGTGCCGTTCGTCAGCCCCGAGATGGTCGCGCTCGTCGCCGACGCGCCGGCGAGCACCGGGATCTGCGCGGTCGAGCCCATGTACGGCGTCACCGTGTAGCCCGTGATCGGGCTGTCGCCGTCGCTGGTCGGGGCCGTCCAGCTCACGAGCGCCGACGTCGAGGCGGGCCGCGCCCGGAGGCCCGCCGGCGCCGTCGGGACCACGGCCGCCTGCGGCATGACCGCGTTGGACTGCGCCGACGCCGCGCCCGCGCCGCTCGCGTTGACGGCCTGCACAGTGAACGTGTACGTCGTCCCGCTCGTCAGCCCGGTCACGGTCGTGCTCGTGGCCGGCGGCGATCCGCTGACGATCGTGGGCGAATGAGCCGTCGAGCCCACGTAGGGCGTGACCCTGTATGACGCGACGGGCCCGCCGCTCGACGGGGCCGACCACGACACCCGCGCCGACGTCTGCCCGTTCTCCGTCGCAGAGACGCCGGTGACCGCGCCGGGAGCCGGGATCGCGTACAGCACGTCGACGGAGTAGTTCGTCGCGTTGTAGGTGCTGCTCGGGAACGTGCTCGTGGCGCTGTACGCGTACACGCCGTTGGCGCTCGTGGCGTTGCCGATGGCATGCAGCGGCGCATTGTCGACGGCCGACGCCAGGCCCTGGCTCGTGTGCGAGTAATGACCGCTGGGCGCGAAGTACGACGCGACGTACGTCGTCCCGGCGGTGATCGCGACCGGGCTCGGGAACGTGACCGACTGCCAGCCGGATGCGGACTCGGCCGTGAACGTCGCCTGCGCCAGGCGCGTGCCGGCCGCGCTCCACAGACTGCCGATGTGCGTCCCGCTGTTGGCCGACGCCTTGTAGAAGCGGATGCCGGTGATCGAGCCGTCGTAGTCGGCCTTGAACTTCACGCCGAGCTCGACCGCGGTGGTGTCGCCGGAGTCGACCGTCGACGGCGTCGCGAAGTCGAAGATCGTCGCCTGCGGCGTGACGGCGTTCGACGCCGCGGATACCGGGCTGGTGCCGGCAGCGTTGGTCGCCGTGACCTTGAACGTATAGCCGGTGCCGTTCGTCAGCCCGGTGATCGTCGCGCTCGTCGCCGACGCGGCGGCCGGCACGGGAGTCTGCGCTGCCGCTCCCACGTACGGCGTCACCGTGTACCCCGTGATCGGGCTGTCGCCGTCGGCGGCGGGCGCCGTCCAGCGCACGCGCGCGGATTGCGAGGCGCTCTCGGCGGCGACCGCCGTCGGCGCCGACGGCGCCACCGCGGTCAGCGGTGTCACCCCGTTGGATTGCGCGGAGGCCACGCCCGAGCCGTTGGGGTTGGACGCCTGGACCGTGAACGTGTACGTCGTGCCGGTGGTCAGGCCGGTCACGGTGGTGGTGGTGTCGGGCGGCGAGCCCGTGATCGTCTTCGGGGTCTGTGCGGTCGAGCCGACGTACGGCGTGATCGTGTAGGAGGTGACCGGACCGCCGGTCGCCGGTGCCGTCCACGACACCGTGGCGGAGGTCCGGCCGGCGGCGGTGGCGGTGGCGTTCGTGACGGGGCCCGGCGCCGCCAGCGGCGAGAACATGACGTCGACCCAGTAGTTCGCGGCGCCGAACGAGCTCGTCGGGAAGGTGCTCGAGGTGCTGTAGGCGTACACCCCGTTCTGCGTGCTTCCGGCGTTCTGCACGGCGTGCAGCGGCGGGCTGTCGACGATCGCGCCCCCGTTCGGGCCAGGCGCCGGAGCGCGGTAGAAGTAGTCCGCGGTCGCCGTGTAGTGGCCGTTGGGCGCGTAGTAGGAGGCGATGTATGTCGTGCCGGGCTGGATCTGCACCGGGCTTGCGAACGTCACGCTCTGCCAGCCGGTCGCCGACTCGCTCGTGAACGTCGCCTGGGCGAGGCGCCGGCCGTCGTCGGTCCACAGGCTGCCGACGTGCGTGCCGGTGTTCCCGGACGCCTTGTAGAAGCGGATCCCGGAGACCGTCCCGAACGTGTCGCTGCTGAACTTGACGCCGACCTCGATCGGTCCGGTGTCGCTGCTGTCGGGCGCGAGCGGAGCGGTGTCCGGCCCCCAGATCGAGCACGGGCACGTGACGCCGACGGTCACGCCGGGGCCGGGCGTCTGCAGGTTGCCGCTGTCGTCGACGGCGCGCCACCTGATCGTCGTCGACGGGTTGCCGTGGGCGATCCAGGAGTACGACCAGCTCGTCGTCCCGGTCGCCTCGTGCCACGTCGTGCCGCCGTCGGTGGAGACCTCGACGCCCGCGACCACCCCGCCGCCGGTGTCCGACGCGGTGCCCGTCAGCGTGACCTCGGCGCCGTCGGAGACCGTGCTCGGGGCGTCGGTGATCGACGACGTCGGGGCAGTGGTGTCCGCCGAGGCGGAGGCGCCGACGAGCCCCGGCTGCAGGGTCGCCGGCTGGGCGCTCATGTCGGCGAACAGGTTGACCGTCGCCTGCTGCATGTTGTGGTCGGGGTTGGCCAGCGGGTGGAAGTCGTCCAGGCCCCACGCCCACTGCACGGTGCCGGCGCCGAAGACGTGCGCCCCGCTCGGCGCGCGGTACATCGTCAGGCTGTGCGTGGCGGTGCTGCCGAGCGCGGTGGTGCTGCCGAAGTCCGTGAACAGCTCGAGGCCGCTCACCGTGGTCGACGACAGGTCGAACTCGCCCGCGGGGCGGAAGCCGTTGTCGGCGTCCACGTCCCACTCGTAGCCGAGCGTCTCGGGCGCCAACTGCAGGCTCGTGCCCGGGGCGAGACTGGTGGCGGCGGTGTTGCGCCACAGGCGCAGCTCGCGGTACGCGTACGGCACCGTAATCCGCGACGTACCGCTGTTGACCACGAACAACTGCCCGGTCACGGCGTTCTCGGGCGTGTTCTGGGCGGCCGTCGTGAAGCGCGGGTCGCGCCAGGTCCCCGTCCACGCGACCGGGTCCTGCGGCGAGGCGAAGTGCGTGTCCTTGTAGGACACGAGCGTTCGGTCGTCCGTGCCGGAGCCGTCGATGCTCGACTCCCAGCGCGTCTTCCAGAACATCTCGTTGCCAGTGAAGAACGCGAGGTTCACGCCCGCGTCCCGTGCCGCCTCGACGCTGTCGCGCTGCCCGGCGGACCAGTACTCGTCATGTCCGCTGGAGATGAAGAGCCGGTGGTTGAGCAGCAGCGACCCACGGCTGTTCACGTCCGAGCTCGAGAGGTAGCTGACGTCATAGCCGTTGGCCTCGAGGAAGCGGATCATCGAGTACTCGGCGCCGGTGAACAGCCACGAGCGCCCGCTGTCGTCCTCGGCGGTGTGGAACGGGCGGTTGTAGGAGACCTTGAACGCGCCCTTGTACGTGCTCGGGTTCCCGGGCGGGCAGAGGTCGGTGCACGTGTAGAGGCTCTGCTGGCCCTCAGCGTCGGAGTAGGTGTTGTAGGCCTCCCAGGTGGCGTCGGAGGTCTGCAGGACGACGTCCGAGTGGCTCGCGTCGTCGCGCACGACGAACACGATCTGGCTGTCGCCGCCGGTGTCGTTGCGCTGCAGATGGGCGATGTAGACGCCGGAGACGGCGGTGCTCGGGATCGTCCACGACGCCGAGGCCGACCAGTTGCCGCAATCGACGAGGCCGGTGCTCGCCTGGGTCAGGCACGCTGGCTGCGCGCCCGTCCCGGTGTGCGGCACGCCCGACTGGATCAACCGCGCACCGTCGCCGCCGTAGTAGCCGAGGCGGTAGATGTCGATGCGATAGTTCGAGGTCGCCGACTTGATCTTGAATGAGACCGTGCCGCCCACGTTCGTGCTCATCCGCGTCGCGTAGCCCTGGATCGATGCGTCGCCCGCGTCGGCGACGTACCAGTCGCTCGGCGGCGAGCCCGGCAGGGCGTTCTCGCAGGCGATCGCGTTGGCGCAGGCCGCGTGCGAGACCGCAGGCGCCGCGCCGAGGACGACGAAGAGGGCGGCAAAGGTGAGGATGGCGCTGCGAACGGTGCGTACGAGCCGCTCGGTGGCCACGTTTCGTGGCTCGGCAGTCATTCAGCACATGAACGGTGGGAGAGCCCCTGCTCTCGCGGATGAAATTCGGCTGACCGCGGATCGCTCAGCGCTCGCCGGTGCGCAGCCAGCGCCGGCGGCCCAGCTCATCGTGGGCGCGCCGCGCGACCGCGGCGGCGAGGAAGCGCGGATGACGGCGGGCACGCCCGATGCCCACCGCCGTGCGGCGCGCGAGCGCGCGCCACTCGGGCAGCGCGGGCGCGTCGGGCCAGACGTCGAGCGCGAAGGCCACGAGCTCGTCAATCGGCACCGCGGCGGTGCGGCCGCGGTCGTATGCGCGACACGCGCGGTCCAGGGCATCCGCGGCAAGCCCGCGGCGCGCGGTGGCGTGCAGCCGAGCCGCGTCGCGCAGAGCGCCGGCCTCGGCGGCGAATGCGGCGTCGAAGGCGTCGCGCCGGCCGCACAGGTCGAGCATCACCCCCGCGTGCACGGTGCGCTGCATGCTGGCGTCGTGGACGCGGTAGCAGCCCTGGATCGGGCCGTTGACGCGGCCCACATCGCCGACGGCGGCGAGCCGCATCCATGTGTGCAGGTCAGAGGTGTGGGGCAGCGCCTCGGCGACCGCGCCCACGCCGCGCAGCATCGAGGTCCGGATGACGACCTCGGGCTGGCTGATCACGTTGCAGGCGCGCCGGCAGCGCGCGGCGACCCAGTCGCGCCCGGCCCACAGCGTCCAGCTGCGTGTGGGCGCGTCGGGGGGCCGGGGCGCTGGGCCGGAGAAATGCTTGGGCCTGCCGTACGCGAACCCGACTCCGGGGTGGGCCTCGAGCAGTGCCGTCGCGCGCGCCAGCGCGCCGGGCGCGAGCAGGTCGTCGGCGTCGAGCTTGACGACGTACTCGGTGCTGACCTGCCGCAGTCCCTCGTTGACCGACGGGATGTGGCCGCGGTTGCGCTCGTGGCGGATGACCGCGATGCGCGCGTCGGAGGCCGCGAGCGCGTCGGTCACCTGCGGCGTCTCGTCGGTCGAGCAGTCGTCGACGATCAACAGCCGCGCCTCGACGTCGCGCTGGGTCAGCACGCTCTGCGCGCACTCCGGCAGGTAGCGGGCGTAGTTGTAGGACGGCACGATCACGGTGACCGCGGGCCGGCGGGCCGGCGTCGAAGGCACCCCGCGCAGAACGCGCGTGGCGGACGGCTCGGTGGCAGGGGTCGTCACGGGCATCGGGGCGGGTAGCTCAGCTCGCGCGCAGGACGGCCGGCGGGCCGGCGGCCGCCTCGACGACCTCGCGCACGATCCGCTCGACCGACGCTCCCGCCTCCTCCCACGAGGCTCCGTGCACGCTCGCCGCGGCGGCGTGCGCCGCGGCGGTGCGCTCGGCGACCGGCCGCTCGACGAGCGCGCACAGCGCCTCCGCGAGCTCGAATGGCGTCGCCGGAGCGTAGGCGACGCGGTCATTGTCGAGCACCACGCGGTTGTGCTCGGCGTCGTTGACGACCGGGATGCAGCCGGCGGCGAGCATCTCGTGCGGCACGAGCGAGACGTTGGTCGCCGAGAGCACGAGCCCGCCGATGCAGCGGTTGTAGAGCTCGTCGAGCTGCTCCGGCGTCAGGAGCTCGTGGTCTGTCGCCGCGAAGGGCAGCCGCCCCGCCCTGATGCCGTAGAGGTGGATGTCGACCTCGGGGTGGCGCGCGGCGAACAGCTCGAGCGCGAGCACCGCGAGCTCGAACGCCCGCCGCGGCGTGTCGGGGCGCGAGTAGAGGCAGATGCCGGTGCGCCCGGCCGGGTCCGCCGAGCGATCGAGCGCGTAGGTGGGATCGAGGCCGAATTCGAAGTGGTCGGCCGCCATCCCGTAGTCGCGCCGCAACAGCTGCGCCAGCCACGGCCCCGCCGTGACGCCGTGGAAGCCGAAGCGATACGTCGCCTCGGCCAGCAGCGCCTCGCTTCCGGCCGGGTAGAAGGACGGCTCGAAGTCCTGGACGAGGTAGAGCCGCGCCCCCGTCGCCGGCGAGGCGAGGACCGGGTACGCGGTCTCCCATGCGGTCGCGAAGATCGCGTGCGCGTCCTCGATGCCGCCGGAGGCGTCGCGCACCTCGGCCTGCACCCACGGCCACCACGAGCGGATCGTGCGCACGTGCTGATCGAGAGACCAGCCGTGGTTGTCGCGCAGGTAGACGACGCACGTGTGGCCGGCACGCTCGAGCGCCGACACGAGTCGGAACATCGTCGTGTGCCCGCCGGAGCCCGGGCCCGGCGGCG
>Ga0207688_10000250_pt1 | contig 24269 bp, 17 predicted proteins | sample KBSMiscanthusM4_FD_184296 | JGI IMG/M metagenome (GOLD analysis project Ga0207688, IMG submission 184296) | Miscanthus rhizosphere microbial communities from Kellogg Biological Station, Michigan, USA - M4 (SPAdes) (version 2) | ecosystem: Host-associated > Plants > Roots > Rhizosphere ...
CGGGCGGTGGCCATCCGCAGCAGCACCCGCGGCGCGGCGGGCACCATCGTCCAGCCCGTGGCCGTGGCCACCAGCACGAGCCGACGGCACCGCCGCGGGTTCTGCACCGCGAGCTGCTGGGCCAGGCCGCCGCCCCACGACACGCCGAGCACGTCGAACCGGTGGTACCCCAGCGTCGTGAGCATCCGGCCGACCAGCCGGGCGAGCAGCGGGAACGGGTAGGGCAGCGGCGGCACCGGCGAGCCGCCCACGCCCGGCGGGTCGAAGCGGACCACCTCGATCGCGGGGTCGAGCGCGTCGACGAACTTCTCGAGCTTGGTCAGGTCGGTGCCGATGCCGTTGCACAGCAGCAGCGGCGGCCGGTCGGGGTCGGTGCCGGGGCGGACGGCGACCCGCAGCCACCGCCCGCCCACGGTGACGTGCCGGTCCATCACGTCTCCAGCACGTAGCGGCCGGGTGCGGCGCCGAGCGACGCGACGGTCGGCGGGGCCACCTGCTCGCCGCCCCGCTGCTTCAGCCAGGCGGCGTAGTCCGGCCACCACGAGCCCTGCACGGCGGGACCGTCGTCGACCTGGTAGCTGGACTTGGCGCCCGCAGGCGGGTTGATCAACGCGGCGATGTGGCCGCCGGAGGACAGCACGAACCGGCTGGTGCCGCCGAGCAGCCGAGTGCTGGATCGGCAGTTGCGCCACGGGCAGATGTGGTCCGCGCTGCCCGCTACCACGTAGCTGTCGACCGTGACCGCGCCCAGGTCGACCGGTGTGCCCAGCATCGTGGTCGCGCCGGGCCGGGTCAGCGCGTTGTCCAGTGCGGCGGTGACGAAGTCGCGGTGCAGCGCCGCGCTCATCCGCGTGGTGTCGGCGTTCCAGAACAGGATGTCGAACGCGGGCGGCGTGCGCCCGGCCAGGTAGTTGTTCACCCAGTAGTTCCAGATCAGGTCGCCGGGGCGCAGCCAGGCGAAGATCTCGGCGAGCGCCTTGCCGTCCAGGTAGCCCTTCGCCCGCGACACGGCGATGGCCGCCTGCGCCAGCGCCGGGTCGGCGAACGCCCCCGCGGTGCCCGCCCGTTCCTGGTCGAGCATCGTCACGAGCAGGGTGAAGGAGGCGAGCCGGTCGCTCCCGGCGAGGTGCGCGGCGACCAGCGCCGACACGATGCCGCCCGAGCACGTCCCGAGCAGGTGGACGCGTTCGGCGCCGGTGGCGTCGATCGCGTCGATCACGCTCTGCCCGTAGGCGTCGAAGCCCCAGTCGGCGTGCCGGGCGTCCGGGTTGCGCCAGGACACCATGAACACCTGGATGCCCTCGCCGACGAGGTACTCGACCAGGCTCCGGCCGGGCGCCAGGTCCATCGCGTAGAACTTGTTGATCATCGGCGGGACGATGAGCAGCGGGATCGCGGACACGGTCTCGGTCTGCGGTGCGTACCGGATCAGCTCGAACACCTCGGTGCGCAGCACGACGTCGCCGGGGGTGACCGCGAGGTCCACCCCCACCCGGTACGCGTCCGGCGCCACCATGGTCGGCACCCGCGGCGCCGAGGCCAGGTCCGTGGCCAGGTTCCGGAAACCCTTGAGCACGCTCAACCCGCCCGAGTCGATGGCCGCCTTCCACGCCACCGGCGACAGCAGCGGGTTGTTCGACGGGGCCGCCGCCTCGACGAGGTTGGCGACGAGGAAGCTCGTGCGCTCGCGGTCGCGCCAGCCGAGATCCGCGTCGGCGACCAGCTCCTCGGCGGTGCGCCCGGCGGCGAGGTAGGCCGCCACGATGCGACGCAGCACCGGGTTCTCGGTCCAGGCCGGGTCGGCGAAGCGGCGGTCGCGCTTCGCCGGGGCGACCGAGGAGGTGCCGCGCGCGATCCGGGTCAGCTCGCCCGCGAGCGCGCTGACCCGCCCCAGCGTCGGACCGGGCTTCCCCGCCAGGGCGCCGAGGAACTTCAGGGTGGACAGGTCGGGCCGCAGCATCCGCCCGGTGCCCAGCGCGGCCTCGGTCAGGAGCGTGTCCAGCGAGCCCGCGGCGTCGGCGGTCGGCTCCACGGTGGTCATGACCGCACCGCCTGCTCGACGTCGGCAGGCACCTGGATCTCGCGCTTGAGGACCTTGCCCGTCGCGCCCTTGGGCAGGGCGTCGACCAGCCAGACGTGGCGCGGGTACTTGTAGGCCGCGACCCGGGCTTTGACCCAGTCACGCAGCTCCGCGGGCGTGGCGGTGGCATCGGGCCGCAGCGCGACCGCGGCCACCACCTCCTCGCCGTGCGTGGGGTGGGGCGTGCTCACGACGGCCGCCTCCAGCACCGCCGGGTGCTCGTAGAGCACCTCCTCGATCTCGCGCGGGTAGACGTTGAAGCCGCCGCGGATGATCATGTCCTTCTTGCGGTCGACGATGGTGTAGAAGCCCTCGTCGTCGCGGCTGGCCATGTCGCCCGTGTGGAACCAGCCATCGCGGATCGCGGCCGAGCTCGCGTCGGGCCGCCGCCAGTAGCCCTTCATCACGTTGTGCCCGCGGATGGCGATCTCACCGACCGCGCCCTCGGCGACCTCGGCCCCGTCCGGGTCGACCAGCTTCAGCTCGACGCCCGCGATCGGCAGGCCGATCGTGCCCGGCTTGCGCCGGTCGGGTGTGTTGAACGTGGCCACGGGCGAGGTCTCGGACAGCCCGTAGCCCTCCAGGATCGGCGTGCCGAAGGCCTGCTCGAAGCCGCGCAGCACCTCGACCGGCAGCGCGGCGCCGCCGGAGATGCCCAGCCGCAGCGACGACGTGTCGGCCACCGACGGGCCGGCGTTCAGCATCGCGACGTACATGGTCGGCACGCCCTCGAACAGCGTCACGTGGTCGCGCTCGATCACCTTGAGCGCGGTGACCGGGTCGAACCGGGGGATCAGGCTCAGGCACGCACCTGACACGACCGCCGCGTTGAGCCCGCAGGTCTGCCCGAAGCTGTGGAAGAGCGGGAGGCAGCCCATCACGACGTCGTCCGGGCCGAGGTCGAGCAGCGTGGTCGCGAACACCACGGCGTTGCGGTGCAGGTTGGCGTGGGTCAGCTCGGCGCCCTTCGGGGTGCCGGTGGTGCCCGAGGTGTAGAGGATCACCGCGGTGTCGTCGTCGGCGCGGGCGACGACCTCCCGCGACGACGGGCGCGCGGCGATCTCGGTGAGGGTGTCGGCGTCGACGGGCACGGCGTGCGCCCCGACCGCGGCGGCGCCCGCGGCGGCCTCGGGGCTCGTGGAGAACACCAGCTTGGCGCCGGAGTCGCCGAGGTAGTGCTCGATCTCGCGGGCCTTCAGCAGCGGGTTCATCGGCACGACCGTGCCGCCCGCCCGGAGCACGCCGAAGTAGAGCACCGGGAACTGCGCGATGTTGGGCAGCATGATCCCGACGCGGTCGCCCGGGGTGACGCCGTGCTCGGCGAGCCAGTCGGCGGCGCGGGCGGAGAGGTCGGACAGCTGCCGGTAGGTGAGCGTCAGGTCGTCGAGGCGGACGGCCGGGCGGTCGGGGTGGGCACCTGCGGAGTCGTCGAGGATGCGGGCGAGGTTCATGATCTTCTCTCTCTGGCTCGGGTTGGGGGTTCAGGCGAACGCGGAGACGCCGGTGACGTCGCGGCCGACGATCAACGTCTGCATGGCTTCGGTGCCTTCGTAGGTGTGGATGGCCTCGACGTCGGACATGTGCCGGATCACGTGGAAGTCGAGCAGGATCCCGTTGCCGCCCAACAGGTCGCGGGCTTCGGCGAGCACCTCGCGGGCCATGGTCGTGTTGTGCATCTTGGCCAGGCCCGCCAGCGTGGGGTCGAGCGTGCCCGCGGCCTGCAGGTCGGCGACGCGGCGGCAGTACAGCTGCATCGCGGTGACCTTGGCGAGCATCTTGACGAGGCGGCTCTGGATCAGCTGGAAGCCGACGAGCGGCTTGCCGAACTGCGTGCGGCGCTTGGCGTAGGTGAGCGCGGCGTCGTAGCCCGCGACGGCGTGCCCGAGCGCGGCCCACGCGCACGACACACGGGTGGCGGCGAGCACGGAGGCGGTGTCGCGGAACGACTTCGCGCCGGGCAGCCGGTTCGCCTCTGGCACCCGCAGGTCCACCAGGTCGATCTCGGCCTGCCACACGGCGCGCAGCGACCCCTTGCCCTCGATCACCCGGGCCGCGTAGCCGGGGGTGCCCTTCTCCACGAGGAAGCCCTTGACCCGGCCGTCGGCGACGTCCCGCGCCCACACCACGACGACGTCGGCGATGCTGCCGTTGCCGATCCACTTCTTGTGGCCGTCGAGGACCCAGTGGTCGCCGTCGCGGCGGGCGGTGGTCTCCAGCGCGATGGAGTCGGAGCCGTGGTCGGGCTCGGTGAGCGCGAACGCGCCCAGCGCCTCCAGCCGCGCCATGGGCGGCAGCCAGCGCTGCTTCTGCTCCTCGGAGCCCAGCATGGCGATCGAGCGCATCGCGAGCCCGGCCTGCACGCCCACGAACGTGGCCAGGCTGCCGTCACCGCGGGAGAGCTCCATGGTGATCAGGCCCGCGGACAGCGGGTCGATGTCCGGGCAGCCGTAGCCCGCGATGCCGTCGCCGACGATGCCGACCGTCGCCAGCTTCTCGATCAGCGGCCGGGGGAACTCGGCGCGCTCCCAGTAGTCGTTGATCTCGGGGAGCACCTCCTGCTCGACGAACGCGCGGGTCCGGGTGAGGTGGTCGAGCTGGGCGGGCGTGAACTCGGTGCGGAGCAGGAAGTAGTCCGTGGAGAGCGAGGCACCGATGCGGTTGTCGAGGTCCATGCATCGAGAATCGGCGAACGGGAGATCGTCCTCCATGGACGTCGCGACAGCGTCGGTTGTGCGCGCGAACAGCTATTCTCCGGGCGTGGCACGGCGGGCTCCGCATCCTGAGGTCGCACGGGTGGCCGCCGCGCTCGAACTGCGGTTCGACGACCTGGTCGAGCGGCTCACCGCCCGGATAGCCGAGGAGATCGACCTCTACGGCTCTGATGCCGTGGTGGCGCGCGCCGAGCTGCGCCGCTCGGTGGCGGACAACTTCACGTTCATGCTCGGCGCGATGTCCACATCGGATGATCCCGACCTCGGTCCGCCGCGGCGGACGGGACGCCGCCGCGCCCAGGAGGGGGCGCCGCTGCCCGAGCTGCTGCGCGCCTACCGGCTCGGCTTCGCGTTCCTGTGGGAGGAGCTGCTCGCCGAGGCCCGCGCCACGGGCGACGGGGCCGTGCACGCGCTCACCGACACCGCCGCCGCGATCCTGACCTGCTCCGACGAGTACGCCATCGCGCTGACCGAGGCGTACCGCGAGGCCGTCTCGGACCGGCTCGTCACCACCGACCGGCACCGCTCGGCGCTGGTCGAGGCGCTGGTCACCGGCGGGGTGAGCGCCCACGGGCCTGCGTGGGAGGTCGCCAAGCTGCTCGACCTGCCCTACGAGGGCAGCTTCGTGGCCGTGGTCGCGGAGAACACCGCGCTCGGCACCGCGTCGTTGACGGGGGTCGAGGGCCGGCTCGCGCCGCACGACATCGCCTCGGCGTGGCGGCTTTCACCCGACCAGCAGGTAGGTGTGGTGTGCATCGGCCGCAGGCCCGTCGAGCTGGTGGTCGGCGTGCTCGGCGAGCTGGCCACCTGCCGGGTCGGGGTGAGCCCGACGTACGCCACCGTGGACCACACGCCACGGGCGGTGCGGCTGGCCCGGATCGCGATGCAGAACCTGCAGGCGCCGGGGGTCGCGCAGTTCGACGACAGCCCGCTCGGCGTGCTGGTGGCCGCCGATCCGGCCGTCGCCCGCGATCTGGTGCTCCGGGTGTTCGGCCGCCTCCTCGCGCTCGACGACCGCGCCGTGCTGCTGGCCACGGTCGAGGCGTGGCTCGACGCGGGCGGCTCGGCCACGGCCGCGGGCCAGGCGCTCTTCTGCCACCCCAACACCGTGCGCTACCGGCTGCGGCGGGTGGAGGAGCTCACCGGGCGCTCGGTCGACGTCCCCCGCGCGGCCGCCGAGCTGGCCGTCGCGCTCCAGGCGTTGCGGGTGTTCCCGGCGCTCGCCGACGGTTCGTGAGGCGGCGATGCCGAACGGCGACGACGGCCGCTACGACGCCTTCATCTCCTACAGCCACCAGCGGGACCGCCACCTCGCGATCGCGATGCAGACGGGGCTCCAGCGGTTCGCGAAGCCCTGGTACCGGCGCCGGGCTCTGCGGATCTTCCGCGACGAGTCGAGCCTCTCCGCCACCCCGGGGCTCTGGCCGACGGTCGAGCGGGCGCTGGCGGCCTCGGAGTACTTCGTCCTCGTCGCGTCGCCGGAGAGCCGCGAGTCGGTGTGGGTGGCGCGGGAGGTGGGGTACTGGCTCGAGCTCGGGCGGCGCGACCGGCTGCTGGTGGCGCTGAGCGCAGGCGGGCTGATCTGGGCTGGCGACGACTTCGACTGGTCGCGCACCGACGCGTTGACGCCCGTATTGCGCGGCGTCTTCGCCCAGGAGCCGCTCCACGTCGATCTGCGCTGGGCGCGCGCGCAGAACGCCGTAGCCGCCCGCGACGCGCGCCTGGTGGAGCCGCTCGCGAGCCTGGCCGCACCCATGCACGGCCGCCCGCGGGACGCGCTCATCGGCGACGACCTCCGCCAGCACCGGCGCACCGTGCGCACCGCGTGGTCGGCCGTCGCGACGCTCGTCGTCCTGCTCGTGGCGGCCGTGCTGGCGAGCGTGGTCGCCGTCGACGCGCGCAACCGCGCCGAGCGCGAGGCCCGGGTTGCGATGGCGCGACTGCTCGGGATCGAGTCGGGCAGCGTCGGAGCGGATAGCCGGGACGTCGGACTCCTGCTGGCGGCCCAGGCCTACGTGGCCGCGCCCGACACGGCGAGCTCGTGGGGCCCGCTCGTCCGGGCGCTCGCGGAGAACCGCGCGCTGATCGGTTACCTCCCCGACTCGGCGGGCGCCACGACCGTCACCGCGGCCCCCGCGGAGGATCTGCTGGCCGTCGGCGACGAGGGCGGCTCGGTGACCCTGTGGCGCGCGGCCGACCGGACGCGGCTGCGGGTCCTCGCTCCGGCGCTGTCCGGGGCGGTCACGACCGTCGGGTTCAGCGGAGACGGTCGCCGCCTGATCGCGGGCGATGACACCGGCGGCTATGCCGTGTGGGAGACCGCGGGCGGCGCTCGGATCGCTGCGGCCACCGCGCCTTCGCCTCTGCAGATCGTGGCGTTGGACGGCCCGGGGGACCGCTTCGCGGCCGGGACCGCCGACAACCGGGTCGTGTTCGGGCGACCCGGCGAGCCGGGCGTTCCGCTCGCGGAGAAGATCTACCAGCCGCGGCGGCTGGTGTTCGGACCGGACACGCTGACGTCCGTCGAAGCCCAAGGCGAGATGGCCACGTGGCGACTGCCCACCGGCGAGAAGGCCACGTCGACCTACGTCGGGCTGGGGCAGCCGGTGGCATCGGCCGTCAGCCCCGATCTGGGGTACTTCGCGGGAGTCACCCTCGGCAACCCGCCGTACGTCGTCGACGTCCGCGCCAAGCGCGATATCACCCTCGACCTCCGTGTGGCGGGCCTGTCGGTCAAGGCGATGGAGTTCGACGCGACCGGCGCCGTGCTCATCATCGCGACCAGCGGGGGTGAGCTGATCTTCTGGGACGTCCGGGCCAACCGCTCCATCGGACGGCTCGTCGGCACGCCGGGCGAGCCTCGGGGCGTCGCCATCCAGGACGTCGGGCGGGTCACCGCCGTGGTCGGCGAGCGGGGCGTCGGCATCTGGAACGTCGCGGCCGACCTCGCCTTCGTCCAACCCATCGCACCGCGGGGGAGCACGCCGCTGACCGACGTGCCGAACGTCGTGCGCGGGTCCGCGTCCGTGACGTTCAGCCCAGACGGTCGCTCCGTCGCCTGGACCACGTGGGACGGCAACGAGGTGGTCGGCGTCGTGTGGGACCTCAGGTCCCGCCGGGAGCGTGCGCGGCTCCCCGGCGGGCGGCTGCTCTCGTTCAGCCCGGACGGCGAGCGGATCGCGACGAGGGGCTTCTCGGCGCCCGCCGACGGGCCGGTCACGGTGACCGACCTCGGCTCGGGTCGCTCGGAAGAGCACGCCGCCGTCCCGTGGGACGCCGTGGAGCCGCCGCGCGCGCCATCCCCGCGACCGTGGACGGTCGACAACGGCAGGGGCCTCGGAGTCGCCACCCCCACCGACGGCGTGCTCGCGCTGTGGGACACCGAACGGTCGCAGCTCATCACCGAGATCGACCTCGACCTCGACGCGACGTTCACGGCATTGGCCTTCGACGCGCGGGGAGGGCAGCTGGCGGTGGCCGTGCCGGGCGGTGCGCTGTTCCTGCTCGACGTCGATCCTGACTCCTGGCGCAGGTCGGCCTGCAGCCTGGCCGGACGCAGCTTGACCGACGCCGAGCACACCGCCTACATCGGCGCGATGGAGCTGCCTGCGGGCTGTCCCTCGTAGCCGAACGGTCTTTTCGCCGCATAACGGACACCGCATACTCACGGGTGGGAGGTCGCGATGGCCGAGCCGAAGCGCACGATGACCGCCGCGCGGTTCCACGAGCCGGGCAAGCCGCTCCTCGTCGAGGAGGTGCCCGTGCCCCGGCCTGCGCCGGACGAGGTGTTGGTGCGGGTGCACGCCACGGGCCTGTGCGGCTCGGACGTCCACATCGCCATCGAGGGGATCACCCCGACGCCCTACCGGCCCATCACGCTCGGCCACGAGATCGCGGGCACCGTCGCCGCGCTGGGGGAGGCGGTGCAGAGCTGGGCCGTCGACGACCGGGTGGCGGTCTGCGTCGTCGTCGTGGACGGCACCTGCGCGCAGTGCGTCGCCGGTCGCAGCCAGCTCTGCGACAGCCGCAGCCTCGTCGGCATCCACCGGGACGGCGGCCTGGCCGAGTACGTCGCGGTGCCTGCCCGCAACCTCTGCGCGCTGCCCGCAGGCGTGCCGTTCGAGGTCGGCGCGATCGTCATGGACGCGGTGGCGACGCCGTTCCACGCCCTCGTCGACGTGGCCAAGGTCCAGCCCGGCGAGGCGGTCGCCGTGGTCGGTGCGGGTGGCCTCGGGCTGCACGCCGTGCAGATCGCGAAGCTGATGGGCGCGTACCCCGTGATCGCCGTGGACGTGCGGGCGGCGCAGCGCGACCGGGCGGCCGCACACGGTGCGGACGTCGTCGTGGACCCGGGTCGCGAGGCCGTGGCGGAGGCGGTGCTGTCGGCCACCGGTGGGGCGGGGGCGGCGGTGGCGGCCGAGTTCGTCGGTCACGCCGAGACGATCGGCTACGCGGTGGAGTCGCTGGCCGTCGGTGGTCGCGCGGTGATCTGCGGCCTGGGTGCCGAGCCGATCACCGCGCAGGCGCCGATCGTGTTCGTGCGCCGTGAGCTGCAGATCCTGGGCAGCTACGGCTTCACGATCTCCACGCTGCGGCGGGTGCTCGCCCTCGTCGACGCGGGCCTGCTCGACCTCGGCGCCTCGATCACGCACCGGTTCCCGCTCGCCGAGGCCGACCGCGCGCTGCAGACGCTGCACGAGAAGCTCGACGATCCGCAGCGCGTCGTCGTCATCCCCTGAGGCCTTCCGACAAGAGGCGGGCCTGCTCGTGGCGGCCGAGGGCGCGGAGGTTGTCGGCCAGGGCTCGGGCGACGGCGACGGTCTGCGGGTCATCGGGGCCGAGGCGCCGCAGGTAGAGCTCGTGGGCGTCCTCCAGCAGGGCGCGGGCGGACTCCTGCTCGCCGCGCGCTCGCAGGAAGTGGGCGGCGTGGTGGAGGAGCCAACCGACCTCGACGGCGACGTCGTCCAGCGCGCGGCCGGGGTCCGTCGCGGCCAGCACGTGCGGCATCAGCCTGCGCCACGCGGGCCAGGTCGCGGCGTCATCGGAGTCCGGCGGCACGGCGGCGCGCAGGAGGCGCACGGCCCAGACCGCCCAGCCCGCGCCGTCCGGGCGGTCGTCGGCGCTGCGGCGCACGAGGTGGGCGGCGGGCACGCGGTGGAGTTGCACGCTGTCGTCGTCGGCGCGGGCCAGCCCGCGGTCGGCGAGGACGGCCGCGACCTGGGCGGGTTCTGACGTGGTCAGCGACGCGGGCAACTGGCCGGTGAACAGCGCCGTCGGCACCGGCTCGGGGCCGAGCCAGGCGACGAGCGTCAGCAGCGCCAGCGCCTGCGGCTCGTCGGTGGCCAGCCGGTCGAACGCGACCGCCCACGCCGCCGCCTCGCGCTTCGGCCGGTCGGTGGTGGCGTCTTCGGCCAAGGCGTCGAGGAAGGCCTCGGCGCTCAGGCCGGTCGCGGCGAGGGTTGCCCCGGCCGCGGCGACGTCCAGGGGCAGGTCGGCCAGTGCGGTCGCCACGCGGTCGGCGTCGGCGGCGGTCAGATCGCCGTGGTGGGCCCGCAGCAGCTCGACGGACTCGGCGCGGCGGAACGGGGGCACCGCCACCGACCGCCCCTCCCACCCGGGATCCGTGGAGCCGACGAGGACGTGGCCCGTCCCACCGGGCAGGAACCGGGCGAGGTCGTGGGGGGGTCCCGCGTCGTCGAAGACCAATAGCCACCGACCCCGCTGCCGGAGGGCGGCGAGCGCGGCCGCCGTCGCCGCGTCGGCCGTGTCGGTCGGCGCGGCCACCCCGAGCGCCTCGGCCAGCCGCCCCATCTGGTCGCCGATCAGCTGCGGGTCCTGCGCCGCGATCCACCAGGTGACGTCGTACGCCTCGCGGTAGTGGTGCGCGAAATCCACCAGCGCGGTCGTGACGCCGACGCCCGCGCGGCCGTCGGCAGGCCGCAACACCGCCTGCCCGCCCAAGGTGACGGCGTCCTCGATCGCCATCCGCAGCCGCCTGCGATCGACCGTCGGCATCGCCGCCCGTTCGGGGGCGTGCCACACCCGACGCAGCCTGCGCCCCCGCCGTCCACGCTCGACCGGCGGCGCGGCCCGTCCCGACGCTCGCCGCCCGGGTTCGGCCTGCGTCGCCTGTTCGGGGGTCTGCCCGACCGGCCGCCGCCCGGGTTCGGCGGGCGTGCCCTGTTCGGGGGTCTGCCCGACCGACCGTCCGGGCTCGGCCTGCGTGGCCGCTTCCGGGTCCCGGCCGACCGGCCGCCCAGGCTCGTCTGATGGCGCGGCCCACGCGTGGGCGCCCCGACGCTTCTGCCTGAGCAGGGCGAATGCGGCCACGGCGAGCGCCAGTGCCACCACCCCGAGCACGACTCCTGCCGCGACGATCGTCGGGTCGACGCCGGTGGCCGCGGGCGGGAGGACGGTGTCCGCGGACTGACCGTCGACGCTGACGACCGCGGGCGTCGGCGCGCGCTCCGGCGCGGGCAGCGTCACCAGCGACCGCGTGCGCAACGCGCTCGCGACCTGCCCGAACGCGGCGACGACGTCCGATGCCGGGGCGCCCACCGCCACCCCGCCCGTGCCTTCGGCGACCGTTCTCCAGTACCCCGCGTCGGCCGTGGTGACCACGGCGAGCACGACGCCCTGGGCCCGCAGCCGCGCGGCGAGGGCGTCGGGCGCATCCGAGGTGTTCGCGCCGCCCGTGTAGAGGACCACCAGCCGCGGGCTGTCCGCCTCCCGCGGCAGCTGCGCGACGGCCAGGTCCAGCGCCGCGCCGGTCTGCCGGTCGCCCCGCGAGGTGATGCCACCCAGCCCGGTGAGCACCCCGGCGGGACCGGCCTGCAACGGGACGACGACGGCAGGCGGCGCGGTGTCGGCCACCACCGCGGTGCGCGTGACGGGCGGCACCCCGAGCGCGAAGTCGACCAGCCCGCCCAACCCGGGCTGCAGGCCCGGGCCGCCCCCGGCCGACGCGTCGACGACGAGCGCCATCGCCGTGCGGTCGGACACCAGCGGCGTGGTGGTGATCGGCTGCGGCTGCCCGGCCACCGTGACCGCGATCGGTCCGTCGCCGCTGACGACCAGCCGGGCCCGCCCGTCCAGCGTGCCCTCGGAGACGACGACACCGGACGGCTGCGCCCACGCGACCCCGCACGTGAGCAGGACGCCGAGCAGCGCGAGCACGGCGGCGCGAGCGCTACGGGTCGGCATAGACGATGACATTGTCCAAATAGCTACTCCTGCTGTGGTCGAATGGGCCACCGCAAGTCACCAGTCGGAGTGACGGCTCCAGGGTCGGGGCGTAGACGAGGTCGGTCGGGAACGCGGTCTTGGCGACGTGCTGCATGCCGCGTACCCGGAAATCGACGGTGCTACCGTCCGCCCGGTCCACGAACACCACGGCGCCGACGGGCAGCCGGTTCAACCGGTAGAACACCGCGGGCCCGGCCTTCGAGTCGACGTGCCCGAGGATCACCGCGGGGCCCGGCTGTCCCGGTCGCGGCCCCTGGTCGAACCACCCGGGCACGGCGAAGTCCGCGGGCACCTCGATCGTCCCGTTCGGAGCCACCCCGAGGTGGGTCAGCGGCGCGTCGACCCCGAGCGCCGGGATGCGCAGCCGCACCGGCTCGGCCACGTCGGCGTAGCTGCGCACCGAGTGGAACGACGCCTCCGACGCTGACACGGCGGGCGGCGGAGCGGGCGGCGGCGAGGGCGGGGCGGTGGCCGCGATGACGGAGCACACCACGGCCGTGACGCCCAGCACCACGCAGGCGACGGGCCGCCACCTCATCGCGGAGCCGTACCGCCCGCACCCGTCTCGGCACCACCCTGCGGCAGCTGCGCGGCCACGGTGTCGCCGAACGCCACCGACAGCTGTTTGGCGAGCCCGAACATGTCCTGGTACGCGTTGTAGGCCAGCTCGTGCGCCTTCGCGTAGTCCTTGTTCGCCATGGCGTCCACCTGCTCGGTGAGCATCTGGTCGTGGTGCAGGAACGCCGAGGCCAGCTCCGCGGACGGGATCCGGCTGCCGGTCGCGGTGTCGAGGAACGCCGCGAGCTTGCCTTCGAAGCCGCGCAGCTTGTCGAGCGCGGCCTGGCGGCCTGCGCCGTCGTTGCCCGCCACGGCGCTGGTGTACCCGACGAGCGCGTCGATGTGGTCGGCCCACAGCTGCATGAACTGTTGGCCTGCGGCGGGCCCGAAGAGCGCGCCCATCGCCGCGGTGAGCTGGTCGGTGTTCTGGTCGAGGCTCGCCGCCGCGGCCGGGAAGTCCGGGCTCTCCGTCGCACCGGCCCGCAGTGCGGCGACGGCCAGCGCGATGTGCTCGCCGAGCAGCCGGTCCAGCTCCGACCGCAGCCGCCACGACGGCTGGTCGAGCTTCGCCGCCTCGTCGGGCGGGAGCAGCGTGGCCGCGAGCGTCTGCCCGATGCCGAACGCGTGGGAGTAGGCCGTGCGGTAGTCGTCGGCGGCGCGGCCGTAGTCGCGGGCGGCGTACTCGTCGGCCTGCCGGAGCAGGTGGTCGACGTGCGCGGTGAGGGCGCTGCGGGCCGCGGCCGGGGGAAGCCTGCCCTGCGAGGCGCCCGCGAAGAAGTCGCCGAGGCCCGACTCGAACTTCACGAGCTGGGCGCGGGCGTCGTCGCGGGCGGCGGTGTCGTTGGCGGCGATACCGCGGGCGTAGTTGAAGAACGCGGTGGTGTGCTCGCTCCACGTGGTGCGGAAGGCCATGGCGGCCTGGTCGCCGAACATCGCCTTGACCACGGCCGTGAGGTCGTCGGTGTTGCGGGTGACGGCGGTGCTCGCGGCCTGCGCGAAGTCCGCGTCGTTGCGGATCCGGCTGCGCATCATGTCGGCCACCAGCACGGAGTGCTGCCCCAACAGCGCCTCCAGCTGTAGTGCGACGTCGGCGGGCGACTGGCCCGCCGTGGTGCTCAGCGGCCCGCCCGGCATGGGTTCGGTGTGCGGCGCCGCACTCGCCGGTGCGGCCGACGCGGGCGTGGGACTCGGAGCGGCCGTGCACCCGGCCAGCAGCACGGCCCCTACCAGAATGACTACCGCGGGTGTCACCCGCCTGCTCCCCTTCACCCTTTGAGGCTCGCACCTGCGCCGATGGTGTTACACATCGGCGCAACTGACGGTAGGCGAGCGCGCGACGTCAGTCGGCGGGCGGCGCGGTGGACTTCCGCACGACGAGCTCCGTGGCGAGCTCCACGTGGTGCGAGTCGAGCTCCTCGCCCGCCGCCATCCGCAGCGCGGTGCGCAGTGCCACGGCGCCCATCTCGCGCAGCGGCTGGCGCACGGTGGTGAGCGGCGGCGCGCCGTAGCGCGCGAGGTCGGTGTCGTCGAACCCGACCACGGAGAGGTCCTGCGGCACGCGCAGACCGTGCGCGCGGGCCGCCTCGACCACCCCGGCCGCAACTGCGTCGCAGGCCGCGAACACGGCCGTGGGCGGCGAGGGGAGGGCGAAGAGCGCGGTCGCGCCTTCGACGCCGTCCTGGTAGCGGAACAGCCCGTCGCGGAGGTAGCCGTCGGGCAGGGGGAGGCCCGCCGCCTCCAGCGCCGCGCGGAAACCGTGCATGCGGGCCTGGCTGCAGGCCGCGGTGGGCGAGCCGCCGACGTAGGCGACGCGGCGGTGCCCGAGCGAGAGCAGGTGCCGGGCCGCCGCCACACCGCCCGCGAAGTTGGTGGCGCCCACGCTGGTGACCCGGGCCCGCGGGAGGTCGATCGGGTCGATCACCACGAGCGGCAGCCCGGCCGTGGCCAGCGCGGTGACGTGCCCCGCGGTCAGCGAGTTCACCACGCCGATCACCGCTTCGCGGCCCGTGGCGACCAGCTCGCGGGCCCACGCGACCGGCGGCCCCACCGCACCCCGACGACCCCGCACGGCGACGGCCACGACGGCGCCCGCCCCGGCCGCCGCGTCCAGCGTGCCCTGCACGATCTCGGTGGCGTACGCGTTGAGCTCGTCGTCGAACACCAGCTCGACCACCGGCTGGGCGCGGGGCCCGCTGCGACGGCCGATGTAGTCGTGCTTCGCGAGCAGGTCCGCCACCCGCGCCCGGGTGGTGGGGGCGACGTCGGCGCGGCCGTTGAGCACCTTGGACACGGTGGCCACCGACACCCCGGCGGAGGCGGCGATCGTGGCCAGCGTGGCCCGCCGCGCACCAGACGTCGACACGTGGTCCTCCTCTACGCGTCGGCGCGCGCGCTCACGTCCACGGGGGTGACGAGCTGGCGGTCGGCGCCCACCTCACGCAAAGGGCCGGTCAGGCGCACGGTATCCCGGCAGGGCAGGTCGGCCGCCGACGTGCCGACGAGGATCTCGATCTCGCCCGGCTCCACGATCCGGCGCAGGTCCCGCCCGGTGAACGCGGTGCGGTCGGCGTGGAGGCGGAACCGGACGTCGGCCGCGGCACCCGGCGCGAGCGGCACCCGGGCGAACCCCACCAGCTGCCGCGTGGGCCGCACCACCTGGGCGAGCACGTCGCGCAGGTAGAGCTGCACCACCTCCTCGCCCGCGCGCTCCCCGGTGTTGCGCACCCGCACGGCCACGCCGATCTCGCCGTCGGTCGGCAGCTCGGCCGCGCTGATCCGCAGGTCGTCCACGGCGAACGTGGTGTAGGAGCGGCCGTAGCCGAACGGGAAGAGCGGGGTGGCGTCCAGTGAGGAGATGCCCGCGCTCTCGGCCCCGCCGAGCGGCGGCTGCAGGTAGGTGCTCGGCTGCCCGCCCGCCGCGCGGGGGATCTGCACCGGCAGCCGCCCGACCGGCTGGACCCGGCCCGAGAGCACCCCGGCGATCGCCCCGCCGCCCTCCTCGCCCGGCATGAACGCCTGCACGAGCCCGGCCGCCTGGACGTCGCCCAGCGCGTAGGGCCGACCGGACACGACGACCACGACCACCGGCGTGCCGGTGGCGGCCAGTTCGGCGAGGAGCTCCGCCTGCACGCCCGGGAGCCGCAGGTCCGGCGCGTCGCAGCCCTCGCCGGAGGTGCCGTGGCCGAACAGGCCCGCGCGGTCGCCGACGAGCGCGACGCACACCTGCGCGTCGCGGGCCGCGGCGACGGCGGCCGCGAACCCGGACCGGTCGGTGCCGTCCACCGCGCAGCCCGGGGCGTGCACGACGTCGGCGTGCGGCAGCTCGGCGCGCAGGGCCTCCACCGCGGACGGCACGACGAGGCCCATCTCGTGGCCGGGGAAGCGGGGCAGCACGTGGGTGGCGAAGGCGTAGCAGCCCATGAACGTGAGCGGATCGGCGGCGCACGGCCCGACGACGGCCACCCGCCGCAGGTCGGGCCGCAAGGGGAGCGCCGATCCGGCGTCGAGGAGCACGATCGAGCGTTCGGCCAGCTCGCGGGCGAGCGCGCGGTTGGCGGGCGCGTCGAGGTCGACCTCGGCGGCGCCCGCCACCGAGCCCTCCGGCGTCCAGCCCTCGTCGAGCAGGCCCAGCTCGACCTTCTGCGTGAGGATCCGCCGCACCGCCCGGTCGACGAGCTCCTCGGGCACGCGCCCGGCCAGCCCGGCGAACCCGATGGTGTCCGGCAGCTCGACGTCGAGACCGGCGGCCAGCGCCTGCGCGCCCGCGTCCGCCGCGTCGGCGGCCACCCGGTGCATGGTGGCGACGAACGGCACCGACCAGTAGTCGGACACCACCGTGCCGGTGAACCCCCAGGCGTCGCGCAGCACGGCGGTGAGCAGCCAGCGGTCCACAGCCGCGGGCACGCCGTCGACGTCGGCGTAGGAGTTCATCACCGAGCCCGCCCCGGCGAGCCGGACGGCCGCCTCGAACGGCGGGAGGACCACGTCCATCAGCTCGCGGCGGCCCATCGACACCGGCCCGTGGTTGCGGCCCGCGCGGGAGGCGGAGTAGCCCGCGAAGTGCTTCAGGGTGGCGATCACCCCGGCGCTCTGCAGGCCGCGCACGTAGGCGCAGCCCGTGACGGCGACGAGGTAGGGGTCTTCGCCCATGGTCTCCTCGACCCGGCCCCACCGGTAGTCGCGCACGACGTCGACGACCGGTGACAGACCCTGCTGCACCCCGACCGCGGCCATGTCGCGGCCGATCGCGGCGGCCATGCGTTCGACGAGGTCGGGGTCGAAGGTGGCGCCCCAGGCGATGGCCGCGGGGTAGACGGTGGCGCCGTAGGCGGTGAACCCCGTGAGGCACTCCTCGTGGACGATCGCGGGGATGCCCAGGCGCGAGCCGTCGATCACCGTGCGCTGCTGGCGCACCAGCTCGGCCGCGCCCTGCGCGGGCGTGAGCGGGCGGCTGCCGTAGACGCGGGTGAGGTGGCCGAGCCCGTGGCGGCTCGCCTCGGCGAGCGGCGTGGCGGCGCCCGCGGCGAACACGTCCTGCATCGGCGCGACGTTCTGGTCGCTCGGCTCGGTGGACATCGCGTTGCCCACCCAGCGGCTGCCGAGCTGGGCCGCCTTCTCCTCCAGCGTCATCGCCGCCAACAGGAGCTCGACGCGCTCAGCGACCGGACGTGCCTGGTCCCGCCAAGGTTCCACGAGCTACCTCCGAAACTTTTCGGGACCAACGTTATGGGGGAACTGTTGTCGAATCGAGATGAACAGGCAATGCCTTGACGCAGTGTGACGAGGATCCTACGTTGGTCAAGCGGCTTTCTCGAAAATTATCGAAAGGTGTCGAAGTGGACTCCTCGACGACGTCGCGACGAAACTTCCTGCGTCTCGCCATGGCCGTGCCGCTCGCGGGCTCCGCGCTCGCCGCCTGCGGCACCTCCGGCCCGAGCCAGGCGGGCGCGGGTGGTGGCGGCGCAGCAGCCCCGTCGAGCGGCGGGGCCACCTACTGGTACCTCTCCGGGCAGCCGTCAGAGGGCGTGCGCACCAACGCGCTCAACCGGTTCAACCAGGCCAACCCCAACGACCAGATCCAGGGCACCACGTTCCAGAACGACGCGTACAAGACCCGCATCCGCACGGCCGTCGGCGCGAACCAGGCGCCCACCATCATCTGGGGCTGGGGCGGCGGCACGCTGCGCAGCTACGTGCAGGCGGGCCAGGTCGAGGACCTCACGTCGTGGTTCGACCAGAACGCGGCCGTCAAGAGCCGCCTGTTCTCCTCGGCCTTCGCGCCCGCCACGGTGAACGGCAAGATCTACGCGATGCCCGCCGAGACCGTGCAGCCCATCGTCCTGTACTGGAACAAGCGGGTCTTCCAGAAGGTCGGCGCTCAGCCCCCGCAGTCGTGGGGCGACATCATGAGCCTCGTCCCCAAGTTCAACGCCGCGGGCGTCGCGCCGTTCTCGCTCGGCGGCCAGTCGCGGTGGACCAACATGATGTGGCTGGAGTTCCTCTTCGACCGCGTCGGCGGCTCCGAGGTGTTCCAGGCCGTGGCCGACGGCCAGCAGGGCGCGTGGTCCAACCCGGCCGCCATCGACGCGCTCACCAAGGTGCAGGACCTGGTGAAGGCCGACGGGTTCATCAAGGGCTTCTCGTCGATCACCGCCGACTCCAACGCCGACCTCGCCCTGCTCTACACGGACAAGGCCGCGATGATGCTCCACGGCTCGTGGACCTACGGCACGATGTCGTCCGACGGGGGCGACTTCGTCTCCGGCGGCAACCTCGGCTACATGAACTTCCCGCCCGTCGAGGGCGGCAAGGGCGACCCCACGGCCACCACCGGCAACCCCGCGCAGTACCTGTCGATCTCGTCGAAGGCCACCGACGCGCAGAAGGAGACGGCGAAGAAGTTCTTCGCCACCGGGGTGCTCACCGACGCCGAGATCCAAGACTGGATCGGCACCGGCGGCGTGCCGATCGTCAACGGCGCCGACGCCAAGCTCACGGGCTCGAAGGACGCCGATTTCCTCAACTTCGTCTACGGGGTGGCCAGCAAGGCCAAGAGCTTCCCGCAGTCGTGGGACCAGGCGCTCAGCCCCACCGCCGCCGAGAAGCTGCTGGACAACATCTCCCGGCTCTTCCAGCTCTCGATCACCCCGCAGCAGTTCGCCGACAGCATGAACGGGGTCATCGGGCAGTGACCGCACTTGCTCCGCCCGGCGCCCGCACCGCGATCCCCTCCCCGGTCGCGGGCTCCGGGCGGAGCGCCTCCTTCGCGTGGATGGCGTTGCCCGCGCTGATCGTCTTCGTCGCGTTCGGGGTCGTGCCGCTGCTGGGCGTCGTCGGGCTGTCCTTCACCACGTGGGACGGCCTCGGCGCCATCACGCCGTCGGGCCTCACCAGCTGGACGGCCGTGCTCACCGACCCGGGGCTGCCCCACGCGCTGTGGGTGACCTTCCTCGTGATGGCCCTGTCCTGGCTGGTGCAGACGCCGATCTCGCTGCTGATCGGCGTCTTCGTGGCGGGCCACCAGCGCTACCGCGCGCTCCTCGCGGTGCTCTTCTTCGTCCCGTTGCTGTTGTCCTCGGCGGCGATCGCGATCACCTACAAAGCGCTGTTGGACCCCAACTTCGGGCTCGGCGCCGGGCTGGGCATCCCGCTCTTGCAGCAGGACTGGCTCGGCCAGGCGAACCTCGCGCTCGGCGTGGTCGTCTTCGTCGTCTCCTGGCAGTTCATCCCGTTCCACTCGCTGATCTACCAGGGCGGGGTGCGGCAGATCCCGCGCTCGATGTACGAAGCCGCCGAGCTCGACGGCGCCGGGCGGGTGCGGCAGTTCTTCGCCATCACGCTCCCGCAGCTCAAGTACACGATCATCGCCTCGTCCACGCTGATCCTCGTCGGCTCGCTCACGTACTTCGACCTGATCTTCGTGCTCACCGGGGGCGGTCCCGCCGACGCCACCACCACGCTCGCGGTCGACATGTACAAGCGCGGGTTCCAGGCCAACCTCATGGGCCCGGCCAGCGCGATCGCGGTGATCCTCGTGTTGGTCGGGCTGGCGCTCGCGCTGCTCATGCGCCGCGTCGGCGGCAGCGACAGCACCGCCAGCCAGCTGGAAGGGACCTGACGTGACCCGCGCGCGGCCCAACTGGCTGGGCGGGCTCGCGGGCTGGCTCTGGCTCGCCGTGGTGCTCGTGCCGATCTACTGGATCTTCGTCACGAGTTTCAAGCAGCAGAGCGAGTACTTCCGGACCAACCCCTTCCTCCCCGCCGCCGACCCGACGTTCGCCAACTACGCGCTCGTCATCGCCTCCAACTTCCCGCGCTACTTCGCCAACTCGGTCGTCGTCACGGTGGGCGCGGTGGTGCCCGCCGTGCTCTTCTCGTTCATGGCGGCGTTCGCGGTGGTGCGGGGCGGCGGCCGCTACCTGCGCTCGGTGAACGCCCTGTTCCTCATGGGGCTCGCGATCCCGCTGCAGGCCGTCGTCATCCCCGTCTACCTGATCATCATCCGGCTGCGGATGTACGACACGCTGCTGGCGATCATCCTGCCGTCGATCGCGTTCGCGATCCCGCTGTCGGTGCTCGTGCTCGCCAACTTCATCCGCGACATCCCCAACGAGCTGTTCGAGTCGATGCGGCTCGACGGGGCGAGCGACTGGGGCATGCTCTGGCGGCTCGCGTTGCCGCTCACCCGGCCCGCGCTCGTCACCGTGACGGTCTACAACGGGCTCACGATCTGGAACGGCTTCCTGCTGCCGCTGATCCTCACCCAGAGCCCCGACCAACGCACGCTGCCGTTGGCGCTCTGGTCGTTCCAGGGCCAGTACAGCATCAACGTGCCCGCCATCGCGGCATCGGTCGTGCTCACCACGTTGCCGATCCTGGTGCTCTACGCGGTGGGCAGGCGCCAGCTGCTCAGCGGGCTCACCGCGGGGTTCGGCAAGTAACCGCCGCCCCGCCCCGCAGGACGGCAAGTAGATTCGGGGCATGCGGATCGGGATCATCGGCGCGGGCAGCATCGGGGGCACCCTCACCAGGCGGCTCACGGACCTCGACCACGACGTCACGGTGGCCAACTCGCGCGGTCCCGCCTCCCTCATGCTGCTCGCCCGCGAGACGGGGGCGCGGGCGGGCAGCGTCGAGGAGGCGGTGCGCTCGGCCGACCTGGTTGTGCTCGCCGTACCGCTGAAGGCCGTGGCGGAGTTCGACCCCGACACGTTCGGCGGCCACGTCCTCGTCGACGCCTGCAACTACTACCCCGCCCGCGACGGCGCCATCCCCGAGCTCGAGAAGCCGCACAACGCGTCGTCGGAGTGGGTGGCCCACCGGTTCCGCGACGTGCACGTGGTGAAGGCGTTCAACACGATCGAGTTCACGCACCTGTCCGCGCACGCCACGCCGCCCGGCACGGTCGCGCGCCGCGCCCTGCCGGTGGCGGGCGACGACCGCGCGGCCAAGCAACAGGTGATGGCGCTGGTCGACGAGCTGGGGTTCGACGCCGTCGACGCGGGCTCGCTCGCCGAGTCGTGGCGGCAGCAGCCGGGCACGCCGGTGTACAACCGCGACCTCGACGCCGCTCAGGTGCGCGACGCGCTCTTCCGGGCCTGAGCGGCGCACTCCAGGATCGCCTCGACCGCCACGGCGGCATCGGCGGGCCCGGTCTTCCACGACGACACGCTGATCCGCATCGCTGCCGCCCCGTCCCACACGCCCGGCCCGCACCACACCCGGCCGTCGGCCTGGACGGCGGCAACGAGGGCCTCGGTGGTGGGCCCGTCGTCGAGGCGGACGAGCACCTGGTTGAGCACCACGTCGTTCAGCACGGTGAGCCCGCCCGCGGCCAGCCCGTCGGCGATCGTCCGGGCCACGGCGCACGTCCGGGTGACCAGCTCGGCCACGCCGTCGCGGCCGAGCGTGCGCAGCACCGCCCACACCTCGATCTGCCGGGCCCGCTGCGACGACTGCGGGGTGTGGTGCATGGCGTCGAACTCCGCGCTGACGGGGAGGTAGCCCGCGGCGGCGGTGAACGTGCGTCGCAGGTCCGCGAGCCGGCGCACGAACGCGAGGCCGCAGTCGTAGCCGACGTTGAGCCACTTGTGGCCGTCGGTGGCCCAGGAGTCGGCCCGCTCCAACCCGGCGACGAGGTGCGAACGGGTCGGGTCGGCCAGCGCCCACAGCCCGAACGCCCCGTCGACGTGCAGCCAGCCGCCGCGCTCGGCCAGCCAGTCGGCGACGGCGTCGAACGGGTCGAAGGCGCCGGTGTTGACCTCCCCGGCCTGTGCGCAGACGAGCACCGGGCCCGCCACGTCGGGCAGCCGGTCGGCGCGCAGCCTGCCCTGGTCGTCGGCGGGCACCACGTGCACCCGCGTCCGACCCAGCCCGACCAGCCCGAGCGACTTGGCCAACGTCGAATGCGCGCGCTCGCCGATCACCACCGGCAGCGGCGGAGCCCCGAACAGCCCGTCGGCCTGCACGTCCCAGCCCATCCGGGCGAGCAGCGCGTCGCGGGCCGCGGCCAGGCAGGCGGCGTTGGCCACGGTGGCGCCGGTGACGAACGCCAGCCCCGTGTCCGCGGGCAGCCGCAGCAGGGCCACCAGCCACCCCCGCACGACCTCGTGCAGCCGGGCCGCGATCGGCGACATCACCGGCAGCGCGGCGTTCTGGTCCCACGCGGCGGCCAGCCAGGCGCTGCCCATCGCCACCGGGTACGTGGCGCCGGTGACGAACCCGAAGTAGCGCCCACCGGTCGTGGGGACGGTGGCCGGGGAGCCCACGTCGGCGAGCAGCCGCAGCGTGTCGGCCGGATCCCGGCCGGTGTCGGAGAGCGGCTCGTCGAACGCGGCCAGCGCGGCCACCGCCTCGGGTGTCGGCGTGGTGGGCCGGTCGTCGACCGACCCGACGTAGGAGAGTGCCGCGTCGGCGGCGGCCGCGAGGAGGTCCCGGTCGTCCATGGTTGAGGTCTACCAGAGGGTATTTCGCGATGTACGTCCGATATGCCCTCTGACCAGGCATTTTCCATCCGGCGAAGGGTGTGGGGCGGGCGTAGCGTCCGCCGTCATGGCACAGCGGGAGCCGCTCACCGCGGATCAGCGCAACTCGTTCGTCGCCGCGTTGCTCGGCTGGATGATGGACGCCTTCGACTACTTCCTGGTCGTGCTCGTGTACGCCGAGATCGCGAAGGAGTTCGGCGTCTCGTTGACGCAGATGGCGTTCCTCACGACGGCGACGCTGGTGATGCGCCCGGTCGGGGCGGTGATCTTCGGGGTGTGGGCCGACCGGGCGGGCCGCCGGATCCCGCTGCTCGTGGACGTGAGCTTCTACTCCGTCGTCGGCTTCCTCTGCGCGTTCGCCCCGAACTTCACGGTGCTGCTGGTGCTGCGCCTGCTCTACGGGATCGGCATGGGCGGCGAGTGGGGGCTGGGCGCCGCGCTCGCCATGGAGAAGATCCCGCCGTCGCGGCGCGGGTTCTTCTCGGGCGTGCTCCAGCAGGGCTACTCGCTTGGCTACCTGCTGGCCTCGCTCGCGTCGCTGGTGGTGCTCTCCGGGCTGGGCCTGTCCTGGCGGTGGCTGTTCGCGCTGTCGATCATCCCGGCGTTGATCAGCCTGCTCATCCGCACCCGCGTGAAGGAGTCCGCGGTGTGGCAGGACACCCGCGAGAAGATGAAGGTGAGCCGCTCGTCGTTCCGCGACGTGCTGTTCAACCCGGCGGTGCTGCGCCGCTTCGGCTACCTCATCCTGCTCATGACGGCGTTCAACTGGATGAGCCACGGCACCCAGGACATCTACCCGACGTTCCTGAAGGCCACCGACGACGGCGGCGCCGGGCTCTCGACGGCGGCGGCCACCTGGATCGCGGTGATCTACAACGTGGGCGCGACGATCGGCGGCGTGGTGTTCGGCACGCTGTCGGAGCGGCTCGGGCGGCGCCGCACGATCGTCGTCGCGTCGGTGCTGGCGCTGCCGATCGTGCCCATCTTCGCCCTGTCGACCACGGCGGGCTGGCTCACGCTCGGGTCGTTCCTCATGCAGGTGTGCGTGCAGGGGGCGTGGGGCGTGATCCCGGCGCACCTCACCGAGATGTCGCCGGACACGATCCGCGGCTTCTACCCGGGCGTGACCTACCAGCTCGGCAACCTGCTCGCGGCCCTGAACCTGCCGATCCAGCAGGCGCTGGCCGCTGCGCACGGCTACCCGTTCGCGCTGGTGGTGACGATCGTGCCGGTGTTCCTCGCCGTGATCGTCCTGACCGCGGTGGGGAAGGAGGCCAAGGGCATCGAGTTCGGCGGACGGCTCGGCACCGACCGCGTCAGCGTGCTGGGTTAACGTCGCGGGGTGGGGACGCACCGACTCGACCTGGACGACCCGACGCTGCGGGAATGGGACGCCGTCGTGGTCGGCGTGGATCCCGGGCGGGGGATCGTGCTCGACCGCTCGGCCTTCTACCCGGGTGGCGGCGGGCAGCCGCCGGACGAGGGCGTGCTGCTGTGGGGCGGGGTGCGCACGCGGATCGCGGGCGTCGTGAAGGGCGACGACGACTACCTCGTGCCGGTCGACGGCGACCCCGTACCGCCCGTCGGCACCGCGGTGCGCGGCGCGCTCGACGAGGAGCGCCGCACCCAGCTCATGCGCACGCACAGCGGCCTGCACGTGCTCACCGCCGTGGTGTTCCGCGATTTCGGCGC
>Ga0207688_10000251_pt1 | contig 24240 bp, 22 predicted proteins | sample KBSMiscanthusM4_FD_184296 | JGI IMG/M metagenome (GOLD analysis project Ga0207688, IMG submission 184296) | Miscanthus rhizosphere microbial communities from Kellogg Biological Station, Michigan, USA - M4 (SPAdes) (version 2) | ecosystem: Host-associated > Plants > Roots > Rhizosphere ...
ACCGTGCTGCTGCACCGGCTGGGGGTGGCCTACAAGGCCATCATGAATCCGGTGTTCCGGACGCGGCGGGGGCCGAGCGGTGAACTGCTGGCAATCGAGCCGGCGTCCGACGCCCCGTTCGGTGACGGCATCGATGAGACATGGATCCACGTCCAACTGGCCGAATCGGTCGACCCCAAGGCGGTGGCGGAGGTCAGGCGGCTGCTGCCCAGCGTGCTCGCCGACGCCCGCCAGGTGGCGTTGGACTCGACGTCGATGGCGGCCACGTTGGTCAGCCTGGCGGCAGAACTCGACTCCGACATCGGGGGCCGGTTCCCAGGATCGGACCGCAAGGATGTCGCCGCGCTGCTGCGCTGGCTGGCCGACGGTCACTTCGTGCTGCTGGGCTATCAACGCTGCCAGGTCCGCGACGGCCAGTCCTCGGTCGATCCGTCCAGTCGCTTGGGGGTCCTTCGGCTGCGCACCGACGTGCTTCCGCAGCTGACGGCCAGCGACGACCTACTGGTGCTGGCGCAGGCCACTATGTCCAGCTACCTGCGCTACGGCGCCCACCCCTACATCGTGGTCGTGCGTGAACAATCGCGGGAGGGAGCGGTTGAGCATCGCTTCGTCGGCCTGTTCACCGTCGCGGCGATGAACGCCAATGTTCTTGAGATTCCCCTGATTTCGCGCCATGTCAACGACGCACTGGCGATGGCCCACCGCGATCCCAGCCATCCGGGGCAGCTGCTGCTCGACATCATTCAGACCATCCCACGTTCGGAACTCTTCGCACTGTCCGCCAAGGAACTCCTGGACATGGCGATGGCCGTGGTGGACCTCGGCTCGCGGCGCCGCACGTTGTTGTTCCTGCGCGCCGACCAACTCGCGCACTTCGTGTCGTGCCTGGTGTACCTGCCCCGCGACCGGTACACGACCGCGGTGCGGTTGGAGATGCAGGACATCCTGGTCCGCGAGCTGGGCGGGGTGAGCATCGACTACGCCGCGAGGGTCAGCGAATCACCTTGGGCGTTGGTGCATTTCACAGTGCGGCTGCCCGAGGGCTCCCGTCAGCAGGACATCGACGTCTCGCTCGAAAACGAGTCGCGAATCCAGGATCTGCTGACCGAGGCCGCCAGGACCTGGGGCGACCGGCTGCTGGGCGCGGTGAAGACCGGGTCGATCAGCCAGGCCGAGGCCGAGCACTACGCCGCGGCCTTCCCCGAGGTGTACAAGCAGGCCGTCGCGCCGTTGGGCGCGATCGACGACATCGTGATCATCGAAGAGCTGCAGGACAATTCGGTCAAGCTGGTGCTCGGCGACCGCGATGCCGACGGGATCGCACAGCTCACCTGGTACCTGGGCGGGCGTTCGGCGTCGCTGAGCCGACTCCTGCCGATGCTGCAATCCATGGGTGTCGTGGTGCTTGAGGAGCGCCCGTTCACGGTTACCCGCCCCGACGGATTGCCGGTCTGGATCTACCAGTTCAAGATTTCACCGCATCCCGACATCCCAACGCCTTCGACAGGCCCCGAACGCGCGGCGATGGCCCAGCGATTCGCCGATGCGGTGACCGCGATCTGGCACGGCCTTGTCGAGATCGACCGGTTCAATGAGCTGGTGCTTCGGGCCGGTCTGACCTGGCAGCAGGTGGCCGTGCTGCGCAGTTACGCGAAGTACTTGCGGCAGGCGGGTTTTCCCTACAGCCAGTCTCACATCGAAACGGTGATCAACGACAACGCGGGCACCGCGCGGTCGATGGTGGAACTCTTCGAAGCGCTGTTCGACCCATCCGAGTCGCCCCGGGACGCGCAGGCCGCCGCCGCAGCGGTGGCCGCCGACATCGATGCCCTGGTAAGCCTCGACACCGACCGGGTGCTGCGTGCATTCGCCTCGATGATTGCGGCGACGCTGCGGACCAACTACTTTGTCACCCGGTCCGATTCGGCCCGCGGGCAGAACGTTCTGTCGTTCAAGCTCAACCCGGAGCTGATCAACGAACTGCCGCTGCCGCGACCGAAGTTCGAGATCTTCGTCTACTCGCCTCGCGTCGAGGGCGTGCACCTACGGTTCGGCCAAGTCGCCCGTGGCGGCCTGCGGTGGTCCGATCGCCGAGAGGACTTCCGCACCGAGATCCTCGGTCTGGTCAAGGCGCAGGCGGTGAAAAACGCCGTCATCGTTCCCGTCGGTGCCAAGGGCGGATTCGTGGTCAAGATTCCGCCGTTGGCCACCGGTGACGCCGCAGCCGACCGGGACGCGACCCGCAACGAGGGCGTGTCCTGCTACAAGCTGTTCATCTCCGGGCTGCTCGACATCACCGACAATGTCGACAAGGCGACCGGCGACGTTCTCCCCCCGTCCGGTGTGGTGCGCCGCGACGGTGACGACGCTTACCTCGTCGTGGCCGCCGATAAGGGCACCGCGACCTTCTCGGACATCGCCAACGACGTCGCGCAGTCGTACGGGTTCTGGCTGGGCGACGCGTTCGCGTCGGGCGGATCGGTGGGCTATGACCACAAGGCCATGGGCATCACAGCCAAGGGTGCCTGGGAGGCCGTCAAGCGCCACTTCCGCGAAATGGGTGTGGACACTCAGTCCGAGGACTTCACCGTAGTCGGCGTCGGTGACATGAGCGGCGACGTGTTCGGCAATGGAATGTTGCTGTCCAAGCACATTCGGCTGCTCGCCGCGTTCGATCACCGGCACATCTTCATCGATCCCGACCCGGACGCCGCGAGGTCGTGGGACGAACGCAAGCGGCTATTCGACCTGCCGAGGTCCAGCTGGGAGGACTACGACCGCTCGCTGATCAGCGAGGGCGGCGGCGTCTACAGCCGGGAGCAGAAGTCCATTCCGATTACCCCGCAGGCCCGCGCTGCGCTGGGCATCGCGGACAGCGTCGAGGAGTTGACGCCGCCCGCCTTGATCAAGACGATCCTGAAGGCTCCGGCGGACCTACTGTTCAACGGCGGCATCGGCACCTACGTCAAGGCCGAGACGGAGTCGGACGCCGACGTCGGCGACCGCGCCAACGACCCCGTGCGGGTGAACGGAAACCAGGTGCGCGCCAAGGTCATCGGTGAAGGGGGCAACCTCGGTATCACCTCGCTCGGCCGCATAGAGTTCGACTTGGCCGGCGGCCGCGTCAACACCGACGCTCTCGACAACTCCGCCGGTGTCGACTGCTCCGACCACGAGGTCAACATCAAGATCCTGATCGACTCGCTGGTCACCGCGGGCAAGGTCCGAGCGAGCGACCGCACCGACCTGTTGCTGTCGATGACCGACGAAGTGGGGCGGCTGGTCCTCCACGACAATGAGGACCAGAACGACCTGATGGGCACCAGCCGTGCCAATGCGGCCAGCCTGCTTCCCGTGCACGCGAGGATGATCAAGGACTTCGTCAAGGACCGCAGACTGAATCGCGAACTCGAGGCGCTGCCGTCCGAGAAGGAGATCCGGCGCCGCACCGAGGCGGGGATCGGCCTTACCTCACCGGAACTCGCGACGCTGATGGCTCATGTGAAGTTGGGGCTCAAGAGCGAACTGCTCACCACCGACCTACCGGACCAGGAGGTGTTCGCCTCGCGGCTGCCTTCCTACTTCCCGTCGAACCTCAGAGAGCGATTCAGTAGCGACATCCGTTCGCATCAGCTGCGCCGGGAGATCGTGACCACCATGCTGGTCAACGGTCTCGTCGACACCGCAGGCATCACGTACGCGTACCGGGTCGCCGAAGATGTCGGTGTCGGCCCGATCGACGCGGTGCGCAGTTACGTCGCCGCCAACGCGATCTTCCGCGTGGGCGAGGTGTGGCGGCAGATCCGTGCCTCCGGCGACAACGGCGTGTCGGTGGCCGTAACCGACAGGATGACCCTGGATCTGAGGCGGCTCATTGACCGCGCCGGACGATGGCTGCTCAACTACCGTCCGCAGCCGCTGGCGGTCGGTGCCGAGATCAACCGGTTCGCGGAGAAAGTCCGTGTACTGACCCCGCGGATGTCGGAGTGGCTGCGCGGTGCCGACAAGGCAATCGTCGAAAAGGAGGACGGCGAGTTCAGCTCGCAGGGTGTGCCCGCAGACGTGGCGTACATGGTGGCGACGGGCCTTTATCAATACAGCCTGCTCGACGTGATCGATATCGCCGACATCGTCGACAGGGATCCGGCAGAAGTCGCCGACTGCTACTTCGCTTTGATGGATCACCTCGGTTCCGACGCCCTGCTGACCGCGGTGTCTCGGCTGGCGCGGGACGACCGTTGGCACTCGTTGGCCCGCTTGGCGATTCGCGACGACATCTACGGTTCGCTGCGAGCGCTGTGCTTTGATGTGCTTGCCGTGGGCGAGCCCGACGAGAACGGCGAAGAGAAGATCGCCGAGTGGGAGATGACCAACAGATCGCGGGTGGCGCGGGCCCGCCGCACCTTGACCGAGATCTATGAGGACGAAGTGCAGGACCTGGCCACGTTGTCGGTGGCCGCGCGACAGATTCGCAGCATGATCAGAACGAGCGGAACGGGGACCTCTGGGTGACGGCCGGCGCGCGTCTTGCGCGTGGGACACACAATACAGGTTTTGTAACCGCAGTCCCGGTGCGCTGGTCGGACATCGACATGTATCAGCACATCAACCACGCCACCATGGTCACCATCCTCGAAGAGGCCCGAATCCCGTTCCTGCGTGAACCGTTCGGTCCTGAGATAGAGACGATCGGCCTGCTGATCCACGAGGTCAACATTCTCTACAAGGGACAGCTGCGCCTGGTGGATTCGCCCCTGCAGGTGACGATGTGGTCCAAGCGGGTGCGCGCCGTCGACTTCACGATGGGCTACGAGGTGCGGTCGCTGGGCGCGCCACTCGACTCCAAGCCGTCGGTGATCGCCGAGACGCAGCTGGCCGCCGTCCACATCAAGGAGCAACGGCTGCAACGGCTTTCGCCCGCGCAGCGCGATTATCTACAGCGCTGGACGCGATGACCCAACCCGAACGCGGTATCTGGCTCGACGACGCCACCCACCGCGAAGACCTGGCGACGTTCACTGAACGGGCGTTGCGGCTGGATGACGCCGCTGTCGTCCGGTTGCGTGAGCGCGCCGGCGGCCTCGTCGTCGCATGGGTAGCAACCGGTTTCGACGTGCTGGCCAGCCGGGTCATCGGCGGACGCATCCGGCCCGCGGACCTGTGCGCCGGCGCGGACGCACTCACGGCGGGGCTGACGGCGATGGACCGCAAAGGCTACGTCGGGCCGGGATTCCCGATGGACTCCGCGTGGCGCGGCGCCCTGCCGCCGGAGACAGGATTCGTCCACCTGGACGACGTTCCCGCCCGGATCGTGCTCGAACTCGCCCAGCGCGGCGTTGCCCTGGCGAAGGAACACTCGAGCACCCACGGACCGCCCGCGTCGCTTCTGGACCAAGAGGTGGTGGCGGTGAGTTCGGATGACGCCAGTGTCGGCATCCCGATGCGCTGCGTATTCGCAATAACGGCAATGGGTTTCCTGCCGCAATCGGACGCTGCGGGGCAGCTGGACCCCGGCACCGTCGCCGCCGACGAGATCGTGCGGGTGCGTGCTTTGCCCACCTGGCTGCGTATCGATGCACGCTTCGGCTCGGTGTACCGCCGACGCGGCGACCCAGCGCTGGTATTGCGGTAACCGTTCCAGCGCGAGCGGCCGTAGTCTGCACGGCGACACGCCGCTAGTGCTGTACATTTTGCGGTCGCTCGCCGGAGAAACTAGACCAGCCAGGCGGCGGTGTTCGGCGGCAGCTGGCCGTCCACCAACGCGCCGCTCGCCAGCAACACCTCGCCCCCAGACAGGGCCATCGCGCGGCGGCTTGCGTTCAGCGCGCACACCAATCCGCTGGTGAGCCGAAACACCAGGGTATCGATGGGAGACTCGATCCACTCGACTGCTGAACCACCGAATTCTGGCCGGTTGTGCCGCAATTCGATTGCCCGCCGGAAGAACGACAGCGTGGAATTCGCTTCCGGGAGCTGCTTTTCCACCGTCAGCGTCGCCCACTCCGGCGGGATCGGAAGCCATGTGTCGGGATTGGCGGAGAACCCGAACGGCGGTGCGTCGCCGTCCCACGGCACCGGCACCCGGCAGGCGTCGCGGCCGCGCCTGGTGTGCCCGGAGCGTTCCCACACGGGGTCGCGCAGCGCCTCGTCGGGCAGCTCGACGTTCGGCAGGCCGAGTTCCTCGCCGTTGTAGATGAATACGGCGCCGGGCAGCGCCAGCATCACCAGCGCCATCGCCCACGCCCTGGCCAGCCCGACGGTGTCTCCGCCGTAGCGGGTCACCTCACGGTCGACGTCGTGATTGGCGAGCGTCCAGGTCGGTGTGGCGCTCTCGATCGCCGCCGCGGCAAGCGAATTCGTGATGGCGCCCCGGATGTCGTCGGCGTCGAAATCCGCGCGCAAGAGCCGGAAATTGAAGCCGAGGTGAAGCTCATCGGGACGGAGATACCTGGCGAACTGTTCGTTGTCGTACACCCACACCTCGCCGATCGCGACCGCGTGCGGATAGTCGTTGAGCACGGTGCGGATGTGGCGATGGATGTCGTGCACACCGTCGTGGTTGAACCGCGGATCGTCATCCATGTCGGCGAGAAGGACCTCGGCCTTGACGACTTCCATGTTGGGCAGTCCCGGTGGTTTCGCCATGCCGTGGGCGACGTCGATGCGGAACCCGTCGACACCGCGTTCCAGCCAGAATCGCAACGTCTTCTCGAGGTCGTGGTAGACCTCGGGGTTGTCCCAGTTCAGATCGGGCTGCTCCGCGTCGAACAGGTGCAGGTACCACTGGCCCGGGTTGCCGTCGGGCTCAATGATTCTGGTCCACGCGGGACCGCCGAAAATCGAGACCCAGTTGTTCGGCGGATGGATGCCGCCCGCGCCGGTCCCGTCGCGGAAGATGTACCGCTCGCGCTGCTCGCTACCCGGGCTGGCCGCCAGCGCCGCCTGGAACCACGGATGTTGCGAGCTGGTGTGGTTGGGCACCAGATCCATCGTGATCTTGATGGCGAGCCGATGCGCGGCCTCGATCAGGCGCTCGAACGCCGCCATCCCGCCGAAGAGCGGGTCGATGTCGCGCGGGTCGGAGACGTCGTAGCCGTGATCGGCCATCGGGGACACGGTGACCGGGTTCAGCCAGATCGCGTCGACGCCGAGCAGCCTGAGATAGTCCAGCTTGGCGGTCACCCCGTCGAGGTCACCGACGCCGTCGCCGTCGCTGTCACAAAAAGATCGTGGATAAGCCTGGTAGAAGATCGCGTTCGACCACCACGGGGCCGCATTGTCGGCGCTCATCAGAACGGCGAGTTAACCATCGAATGGGCGGCCATCTCGAGGTAGGCCAGCAGCTCCTTGCGGTGCTCGTCGTCGAGCGTCGCTGAGTCGACCTCCGCCACCGCGGTATGCATGCAGCGCAGCCACGCGTCCCGCTCGATGTAGCCGATCCGAAATGGGGCGTGTCGCATCCTCAGCCGAGGATGGCCACGCCGATCGGAGTAGGTCCGCGGTCCGCCCCAATATTGCTCGAGAAACATCCGCAACCGTTCTTCGGCCGCGTCGAGCTCGTCCTCGGGGTAGATCGGACGCAGGATCTCGTCCTCGCGGACTAGCTGGTAGAACCGCGACACGATGGCGTGGAACGTGTCGTGGCCACCGACTTCGTCGTAAAACGAGCGCTGCGACTGTGTCACGCGCTCCATTGTCCCTATCGCCGGTAGCGGGCGGGCAACGGGTGACGTCACGCGTTGTTCACTGGACTGACCAGCGAACACGGGCAGAATTGTCGTGCGATTGTTCCCAATCCGTGGTGGACTGTCGGTCGGAGGACGTATGGCGCAGCGCAAAAAGAGCATGTCCAGACGGGCTGGCCACCGGCACCACCCGGCCGCGGCGGGCTTATCAGGGCCGGCGGTATCCCATGCGCAGTCGCGCGTCCTGCACAGCGTCGACACACATCCGCCGAGTACCAACGACGGCTCCATCTGGGGCCGTCGGCGCGTACTTCTGCTGAATTCCACGTACGAACCGTTGACCGCTCTGCCCATGCGGCGGGCGGTCATCATGCTGATGTGTGGCAAAGCCACCGTGGTGCACGACGACCCGAACGGTCCCGTGATCCACTCCGCGACGAGGACGATCGTGATCCCGTCAGTGATCCGGCTGCATTCCTACGTCCGCGTGCCGTACCGGGCGCGCATCCCGATGACGCGCGCGGCGCTGATGCACCGTGATCGGTTTCGCTGCGCCTACTGCGGAGCCAAGGCCGACACCGTCGACCACGTGGTGCCGCGCAGCCGCGGTGGCGACCACTCCTGGGAGAACTGTGTGGCGGCGTGCTCGACCTGCAATCACCGCAAGGCCGACCGGTTGCTCGCCGAGTTGGGCTGGACGCTGCGCTCGGTGCCAGTGCCGCCGAAGGGGCAGCACTGGCGGTTGCTGTCGTCGGTCAAAGAACTCGACCCGGCGTGGGTGCGATACCTGGGTGAGGGCGCGGCCTAGCCGTGTTGTCGGCTCTTCGCGCAAGCGCTCATCGCCGGCTGCGATAGGGTTTGCGACGTGAGCACCGCACTGACTCATTCCCTCCTTGGGGGCGTTCCGCTGGCCATCACGCTGGTGTTGATCGCGCTGATCTGGGGCGTCGGCAAGAACCGCAAAGGCCCGCACCCGGCGACCTACCTGTTGTCCGAGCCGTGGACGCACGAACCGATCCTGTGGGCGTCCGACGAACCCGCCGACCACGGCCACGGCGGCCATGGTTCGCACGTGACCGTAGGAGGCGGCGCCAGTGGCAAGTGGTGAATTAGCGACCGTCAGCTCGGCGCTTCCGGCGGAGCTGCCGCGTGGTTTCGTCGTCACGACCAGTGGCCGGATCTCGGGCGTCACCGAACCCGGCGACGTGTCGGTGACCTACCCGTTCCCGGTCAAGGATCTGGTCGTCCTCGACGATGCGCTGAAGTATGGGTCGCGAGCGGCCAAGGCCCGGTTCGCGGTTTACCTTGGCGATCTCGGCGCCGACACCGCCGCAAGGGCCCGCGAGATCCTGGCCAAGGTGCCGACGCCGGATAACGCTGTGCTGCTGGCGGTTTCGCCGAATCAGCGTGCGATCGAGGTGGTGTACGGCGGCGATGTACAGGGCCGTGGGATCGAGGAGTCCGCGCCGCTCGGAGTGTCGGCGGCCGCCGCGTCGTTCAAAGAGGGCAACCTGATGGACGGCCTGATCAGCGCCGTCCGGGTGCTCAGCGCGGGCGTATCACCGCCCTGAGTCCCGCCGCGCTATGTGCCTTGCGCTGCGCGGATCTCCAGGTACCGCGTCAGGAATGCGCGCTCGTCGAGCCGCTTCCGGCGCAGCCACGTGGTGACCTCTTCATTGCACTTGCTCGTATTGCAGGACGCGCACGCCGGCACGACGTTATCCACCGTGTATCGGCCGCCTCGGGAGATCGCCAAGACACAGTCGCGCTGCAGTGGCCCGTCGGTCGCACCGCAGTAGGCGCATCCGTTCCAAGCGTCCTTGAGTGCGGCCCATTCCTCGCCGGTGAGATCGTTGACGACGAGACCCATGCGACGCTTCCTCCTGCGGGCCGCCGTCGCCCTGCGGCTTCGACTAACCGCCATCCGCAAAGCGTATGCAGCGCGAGGGTGCGTGGACTCGCACAACACGTCGGCGTGTCGCCCGCAGCCGAGCACGCTCGCGGGAGTGCGGTAGTCAGGTGATGTCGAAGGCGCGGGCCCGCAGTGCGCGCTCGACGCCCGCGCGGCCCTCGAGCACCAATCTCCGCAGCGGTGGCGGCACATCCGGGTCGGCCAGGAATCGATCCGCGGCCTCCAGACCCGCCTGGCTGATGTCCCACGACGGATACAGCCCGATCACCACCGTCTGCGCGACCTCGCTCGATCGCCGCTCCCACACGCCAGAGATCGCACCGAAATACTTGTTGCTGAACTGCTCCAGTAGCGCATGCTGGCCGGGCTGCACGAACCCGCCGATCATCGACCGCGCGGTGACGTTGGGCAGCGTGTCGTCCTCGATCACCTCATCCCAGGCTGACTCCTTCACCGCGGCCTGGGGTCGCGCCGTGGAGGCCTCCAAGGCATGCCGCTCGCCGGCTGCGGTCGGATCCCGCTCCGCCTCGGCGTCGATGAACGGTGCCTCGGCGCCGTCGGCATCGATCGCACCCGCCGCGGCCAGGGCCGCGACGATGCGCCAGCGCAGATCTGTATCGACCTCGAGGCCCGCCAGGCCCAGGTCGGCCGGATCGCGGTCGAGCAGGTCGGCCAGCGCCGTCGCGTGATGGTGCGACAGCACGGAATTGCACAGCGCGTTGACGTAGGCCAGCTGGTGATCGGACCCCGGCTCGGCGCCGCGAGCCAACTCCAGCAGCCGGTCGGCGAAAGCCGGCCAGCCTCGCGTGCTGGCCCACGTCGGATCGGCATATGACGTCAGCGCCGTCTGGGCTTGCAGCAGCAACCGCTGCGCCACGCCGACCTCGGTTTCGGCCTGCACGCCGCCGGAGACCAGCGACACGAAGTCGCGTGCCTTCAGTTCGGCTTCGCGGGTCATCTCCCACGCCGCCGACCACGCGAGGGTGCGGGGCAGCGGGTCGGCGATATCGGCGATGCGGGTGAGTGCCGTCTGCAACGACTCGGGGTCGAGGCGCAGCGAGCAGTACGTCAGGTCGTCGTCGTTGACCAGGATCAGTTTGCCGCGCGAAACACCCTGCAGCCCAGGGACACCGGTGACCGGGCCTTCGACGTCAAGCTCCTCGCGGTGGGTTCGGGCCAGCTTTCCGGTGCCGTCGTCGTCGTAAACGCCGACTGCGAGGCGATGCACCCTGGTCTCACCGGCGCCCGGCTGCGCACCACTCTGGGTGATCGCGAAGCGGGTGAACCGCCCGTCGGCGTCGAGGTCGAAGTCGGGGCGCAGCGTGTTGAGCCCGGTGGTCTTGAGCCATTGCTGCCCCCAGCCGGACAGGTCGCGGCCCGACGCCTTCTCCAGCGCACCGAGCAGGTCGCCGAAGGTGGCGTTGTCGAAGGCGTGGTCGCGGAAGTAGTCCCGCAGGCCGGAGAGGAACTCCTCCAGCCCGACGTAGGCGACGAGTTGCTTGAGCACGCTGGCGCCCTTTGCGTATGTGATGCCGTCGAAGTTCACCTCGACGGCGGCCAGGTCCGGGATGTCGGCGGCCACCGGGTGCGTCGACGGCAGCTGGTCCTGGCGATAGGCCCAGGACTTCTCCACGTTCGCAAATGTCGTCCACGCCTCGGTGAACTCGGTCGCTTCCGCCTGGCACAGCACCGAGGCGAATGTCGCGAACGACTCGTTCAGCCACAGGTCGTCCCACCACTGCATCGTGACGAGGTCGCCGAACCACATGTGCGCCATCTCGTGCAGCACGGTTTCGGCACGCCGCTCGTAGGACGCGCGGGTGACCTTGCTGCGGAAAACGTAGTCCTCCAGGAACGTCACCGCGCCCGCATTCTCCATCGCGCCCGCGTTGAACTCGGGCACGAACAACTGGTCGTACTTTCCGAACGCATACGGCACGCCAAAGTTCTTGTGGTAGAAGCCGAATCCCTGTTTGGTCTGGGTGAACAGTCGTTCGTGGTCCATGTACTCGGCCAGCGACGAGCGGCAATACAGGCCGAGTGGGATGTCACCGTGTTCGTCGGAATAGGTGTCACTCCAGTGCGCATACGGTCCCGCGATCAGCGCGACGAGGTATGTGCTCATTCGCGGTGTGGTGACGAAGGTGTGGTCATGTGCATCGCCTTCGCCATGCACGTGTCCGCGGGCGCCGTTCGAGATGACTCGCCAGTTCAGCGGTGCAGTCACCTTGATGTCGAACATGGCCTTCAGGTCGGGCTGGTCGAAGCACGCGAACATCCGCTTGGCGTCTGCGGTTTCGAATTGGGAGTACAGGTAGACCTCGCCGTCGACCGGGTCGACGAAGCGGTGCAGGCCCTCGCCGGTGTTGGAGTAGCGGCAGTCTGCGTCGACGGTAACGACGTTGTGTCCGGCCAGCCCGGCCAGCGGGATCCCCGTCGACTCGTCGTACCCGGACACGTCGATGTCGCGGCCGTTGAGCGTGGCGCTGCGGATCGAGTCGGCGGCGATGTCAATGAAGGTGTCGGCGCCTACCAGCGCGTCGAACTCGACTGTCGTTATCGAGCGGAACGTGCGCTCGCTGGGTTTACCCTCGCCGTCGGTGAGGTCGAGGGCGATGCGGTAGCTGTCGACGGTGACGATGGCAGCGCGTTCGACGGCCTGCTCGCGGGTCAGATTGGGAAGTGCCACGCAACCAACCTATCGGCTGACGCATGACGCGGCCCAACAGTGCTACTGACCGAGTGGGTGAAGAAAGTTCAGGAATGTGCCGTTGCCCAGTGACTGCATCATCGACGGGCAGTACATCGAGATCGCGATGCCGGTGAAGAACGCGGCCATGTCGGGGTTGATGCCGTTGTTGGTGACGGTCGAGTAGACGGACGCCATGGACTTGCCAGGTTCGACCAGCATCGGGCAGATCGACTGTCCGAGTGTCGCGGTGTTTGCCGGATCGTTGTAGCCAATGCCGGCGTTGGTCAGCGCAGAGAGGAATGAGTCGTCGGTAGTTGGGTCGGCGTGTGCCGGTGCCGCGACGATTACTGCCGTCGCGACCCCGATCAAAGTCACGGTCAGATTGCGATTCGCTTTATTCACGGGAACAACACTGGTTTACAGCGGTCACATCTACAACACGGTTATATAACCGTTTGCACACTATGCGTGTCCTACGCGGCGCGCGTTCGAACTCCGTGGCAGTGGGGAACACGTTCGTTAGGTGCACGGTTGTGCTGAACGGATTTCTGACCTACTACCGAGAGGACCAAGCAGAAATGCCCGAAAAGTCTGTTGCGGATTTCTGGTTCGACCCCCTGTGCCCGTGGTGCTGGATCACCTCGCGGTGGATCCTCGAGGTCGAGAAGGTCCGCGATATCGAGGTCAGCTTCCACGTCATGAGCCTGGCGGTGCTCAACGAGAACAAGGAAGACCTGCCCGAGCAGTACCGCGAAGGGCTCAAACAGGCATGGAAGCCGGTGCGGGTGGCCATCGCCGCCGAACAGGCCAAGGGCTCAGAGATCCTGGCGCCGCTGTACACCGCGATGGGCACCCGGATCCACAACGAGGGCTATCGCGACTTCGACCCCGATTTCACCAAAGTCATCAAAGAGTCGCTCGAGGAGGTCGGGCTGCCGGCCGAGCTGGCCGAGGCGGCGGACACCGACAAGTACGACGAGGCGCTGCGCAAGAGCCACCACGAGGGCATGGATCCGGTCGGCGACGACGTCGGCACCCCGACCATCCACGTCAACGGTGTCGCGTTCTTCGGCCCGGTGCTGTCGAAGATCCCGCGCGGCGAGGAAGCCGGCAAGCTGTGGGACGCCTCGGTGACGTTCGCCTCCTATCCCCATTTCTGGGAACTCAAGCGCACCCGCACCGAGCCGCCCGAGTTCGACTGAGGTTCCTGCTTCACCGAGATCTGCACCAGGGTTATTGCCTGCCAGGAAAACCACAGCCCTGGTGCAGATATCGACGAATCTCAGCCTTCTCGACGTAGTCGTCGAGAAGGCCGTCCGCGACGTCGGCTACCAACTTGTTGTAAGGCCGTTTGTTTCCGGTGCGTTTACTCCGGTTGCGCTTAAGGATCGCTGGGATGACGGTATGACGGTGACAGTCACCGAACCCACCGTCCAGACCGACGGCACCTACCGCGACCAGATCGTCGCCGTGGAACCGGGCGGCAACGAATACATTGCCGAAGCGGACCGCCACGGTAAGCCCAGCCAGCTGTTCTGGACCTGGACCTCGCCCAATCTTGAGTTCGCGACCATCTTCGTCGGCGTGCTCGCCGTCGCCGTATTCGGCATGAACTTCTGGCAGGCGGCCCTCGGCATCGTCATCGGCACTGGCCTCGGCGCGATCGCTCATTACTTCCTGTCCGCGCGCGGCCCACTGCACGGGGTCCCGCAGATGGTGCTCGGCCGGCTTGCGTTCGGGTTCAAGGGAAACGCGGTGCCTGCCGTGCTGATGTCGGTAACCGCCGGGGTCGGCTGGTTCGCCACTAACAGCGTCAGCGGCGCATACGCGCTGGCCACGCTGTTCGGGTTCGCGCCGCTGCTCGGACTGGTCATCATCGTGCTCCTGCAGACCGGCCTCGCCTTCTTCGGTCACAACCTGGTGCAGGCGTTCGAGCGCTGGACCTTCCCGGTGCTCGCCGTGATTTTCGCGATCGCGTCGGTGGTCATCCTGTCGAAGTCGCATTTCGGAGCGCCCGCCAGCGCCGGTGGGGTCGGCGGCATGGGCGGATTCCTGCTGACGGTCGGCACCGCGTTCGGCTACGCGGCGGGATGGACGCCGTACGCCGCCGACTACACCCGCTACCTGCCCGCGACGGTTTCGACGGCCCGCACCGGTTTTTTCGCAGCCGCGGGGCTGTTCCTGTCCTGCGTGTTCCTTGAAGTCGTCGGCGCAGCGTCGGTCACGATCGGCGGCGACTCGCTGGACAACCCGACCGCGGCGTTCACCAGCCAGCTCGCCACGCCGCTGGCCAAGGCGACACTGCTGGCCATCGCGATCGGTGCCATCGCGGCCAACTCCATCAACATCTATTCGGGCGCAATGGCTTTCGTGACGTTGGGCATCAAACTGCCGCACCATATCGCCAGGGCCGTGGTCACCGTGTTCTTCGGTGTGGCGGGGTTTCTGGTGGCCTGGTGGGCGCTGCCCGACGCGGCGCAGAGTTACGAGGCGTTCCTGTTGATCATCGCCTACTGGATCGGCCCGTGGCTGGGAGTGATGTTCGCCGACCAATACCTGCGGCGGGGTCAGACCGTCGCGCGTTTCCTCTACGACCGGTCCTATGCAAACTGGAACGGGCTCTTGTCGTTTGTCATCGGAATGGTGGTGTCGGTGGCGTTGTTCTCGAACCAGGAGAAGTTCATCGGCTGGGTGGCCAAGGCGTATCCAGCGTTAGGAGACGTCACGTTCTTCGTCGGGTTCCTGCTGTCGGCCGCGGCCTATCTGATGCTGGGCCGGTCGAAGATCGCCGCGGAGCGGGTCGCCGTCTAGATGGACGCCGCCGCGATGCTCGAGGTCGCCTATCAGGAGGCCCGAAAAGGCTTGGCGGAAGGTGGCATTCCGATCGGCGCCGCGTTGTTCAGCGCCGACGGTGTGCTGCTCGGCAGTGGTCACAACCGGCGGGTCCAGCACGATGATCCGTCGGTGCACGCGGAAACCGACGCGTTCCGGGCCGCCGGACGGCAACGCGACTACCGGTCCACGGTGATGGTAACGACGCTGTCGCCGTGTTGGTACTGCAGCGGGCTGGTGCGCCAGTTCAACATCGGGGCCGTGGTGATAGGGGAGAGTCGTACGTTCATCGGTGGGCATGACTGGCTGGCCGAGCACGGCGTGTCGGTCACGGTCCTCAACGACGAGCGGTGCGTGACAATGATGGCTGAATTCGTCGCCGCCAACCCGGAACTGTGGAACGAAGATATCGGGCGATGAGCAGTTATGCGACGAGCAGTGGGAGAGTGAGCGAGTGATTGCGACCGTTGACATCTCGCACTGGCACGAGCGTGGCGCCCAGGCCGACACCGCTGCCGCTCTCGTTGATGAGGGGTTGCAGCACGCGGGCTTCATCCTCGTCAAGGGACACGGCATCGACCCGGCACTGGTCCAGAATGTGAGGGCCGCCGCGCGGGAGTTCTTCAGCCTGCCCGACGACGTCAAGCAGCGCTACTCAGTGCCGGTGGCCGGGCACGGCTGGCTTGCACCCGGGGTCGAGGCCAATGCCTATGCCGAAGGCACCGAGACGCCGCCGGACCTCAAGGAGAGCTACAGCCTCGGCGCCGAGACCGCGACCGGTAAACCCGAGGTGGACCGGATCTGGTTCGCGCCCAATGTGTGGCCCGACGAGGTGCCGTCGTTGCAGCCGTTGGTCAACGAGTACACCGCCGCCATGCACCGGTTGGCCGACGATCTGCTCGCCCTGTTCGCTTACGCGCTTGGCCTACCACAGAACCCGTTCGCCTCGCTGGCCAGTAGGCCGACGTGGACCATGAACATCAACCACTACCCGCCGGTGAGCGTGGTAGGCGAGCCCGAGCCGGGCCAGTTCCGCATCGGGCCGCACACCGACTTCGGCACGGTGACGATCCTCGACCGCGAACCGGGCGCCGGCGGTCTGCAGGTGTATTCGGATGCCGACGGGTGGAGCGATGCGCCCTACGACCCCGACGCGTTGACCGTGAACATCGGTGACCTGTTGGAGTACTGGAGCGGGCGACGCTGGCCGTCGGGCCGGCATCGTGTGCTGCCGCCGCAGCCCCATGCGCCCGAGGAGGATCTGGTTTCGCTGATCTACTTCTACGAGGCCAACCACGACGCCGTGGTCACGCCGCTGGCGCCACCGATCGGGCGGGTGTCGGGGCTGGAGCCGGTGACGTCGTCGGAGTTCATCAAGGAGCGGCTCGACGCCATCACCGTCGGCTGAGCCGACGATCCGGCCGTGGTCGGCTGAGCCGGCTGAGCCGACGATCCTAACGAGTGGCGTGACTCGTTCTCAGTCGAAGATGCCGGAGTAGGCGTTGAGCGCCGGCTGGCCGCCGAGGTGAGCGTAGAGGACCGTGGAGTCCTTGGGAATCTCTCGCGAGGTGACAAGATCGATGAGTCCAGCCATCGACTTCCCCTCGTAGACGGGGTCGATGATCATGCCCTCCAAAGAGCCGCACAGCTTGATCGCTTCGACGGTCGACTTGACCGGGATCCCGTACTGGTCCCCCGCCCAACCCTCGAGAATCGTGGTCTCGTCTTCACGCAGGTCACGCCCGAGCTCGATGAGTTTGGCCGTGTGACGGGCTATTCGGGCGACCTGGTCGCGGGTCTTGTCCAGCGTCGCGGACGCATCGATGCCAAGCAGCCGACGCGGGCGGCTGTCGGCCGTTTCCTGCAGGGCGGCGAAGCCGGCGATCATGCCGGCGTGCGTGGAGCCGGTCACCGTACAGACGATGATCGTGTCAAAGTAGACGCCCAACTGCTTCTCCTGCTTGGCGACCTCGAATGCCCAGTTGGCGAAGCCGAGGCCGCCGAGCGGGTGCTCCGAGGCACCGGCCGGGATGCCGTAGGGCGTCCCACCAGCCTCCTGCACTTCGCGCAGCGCGTCCTCCCAGGAGCTTCGGATGCCGATGTCGAAGCTGGACGGGTCCAGCCGCACATCCGCGCCCATGATGCGCGATAAGAGAATGTTGCCGACCCTGTCGTTCACAGGGTCGTCCCAATCGACCCACTTCTCTTGGACGAGGCGGCATTTCAGGCCGAGCTTCGCTGCGACGGCCGCGACCTGGCGGGTGTGGTTCGATTGCACCCCGCCGATCGAGACCAACGTGTCGGCACCCTTGGCGAGTGCGTCGGGCACGAGGTACTCAAGCTTGCGGACCTTGTTCCCGCCGAAGGCGAGCCCTGAGTTGCAGTCCTCGCGCTTGGCCCAGATGGTCGCACCACCAAGGTGCCTTGTGAGTCGGTCCAAAGGGTGGACGGGGCTCGGCCCGAAGGTAAGCGGATAGCGAGGGAATTCGTGGAGTTTGATGGTGCGCCTCCTTCGGCCGATATCCCGCCGCGACCGCCCGGCATCACCGACTTCGCAGACGTCAACTAGTCAGCTGCGCAGTCTGCCACAATGGCCGCCATGCGCGTCTACCTGGGCTCTGACCACGCGGGCTTCGAACTCAAGCAGGCTTTCATCGAGCACCTCCGCAAAACCGGCCACGAGCCGATCGACTGCGGGGCCTATGTGTACGACGCGGAGGATGACTACCCGGCGTTCTGCATCGCGGCCGCCGAGAAGACCGTCGCCGATCCGGGGAGTCTCGGCATCGTGATCGGTGGCTCGGGCAACGGCGAGCAGATCGCTGCAAACAAGGTTCCGGGTGTGCGCTGTGCACTGGGCTGGAGCGTCGAGACCGCGACGCTGGCCCGCGAACACAACAATGCCCAGGTGATGGGCATCGGCGGCCGCATGCACACCGTCGAGCAAGCGTTGGAGATCGTCGACGCGTTCCTGAGTGCCCAATGGTCGAAAGCCGAACGGCATCAACGTCGTATCGACATTCTTGACGAGTACGAGAAGACCCACATCGCGCCGCCGGTGCCCGGCGCCCCGGGGTAGGGATGCCAGAAGGCCACACGCTGCACCGGCTGGCCCGGCTGCATCAGCGCCGGTTCGGCCGTGCCCCGGTGATGGTGTCCAGCCCGCAGGGGCGGTTCGTCGACGGTGCCGCTGCGGTCAACGGACGGGTCATGAAAAAGGCGACCGCCTGGGGCAAGCACCTGTTTCACCACTACGAAGGTGGCCGCGTGGTGCACGTACACCTGGGCCTCTACGGGACGTTCATCGAGGTGCCCATACCGATGCCGCTGCCGGTCGGCCAGGTCAGGATGCGGATGATCGGCGCCGAGTACGGCACCGACCTGCGCGGCCCAACGGTGTGCGAAGTGATCGAGGAGCCCGAGGTCGCCGATGTGGTTGCCAGACTCGGGCCGGACCCGCTGCGGCGCGACGCCGACGGTGCCCTGGCCTGGGCACGAATCCGCAAGTCCCGCAGGCCGATCGGCGCGCTGCTGATGGACCAGGCGGTGATCGCAGGAATCGGCAATGTGTACCGCAACGAGCTGCTGTACCGGCATCGGATCGACCCGTACCGCACAGGGACGCACATCGATGAGGCCGAGTTCGACGCGATGTGGACCGACCTGGTCGAGCTGATGAAGGTCGGTTTCCGTCGCGGAAAGATCATCGTGGTCCGGCCCGAGGACGACCACGGCCTGCCGTCGTATGCGCCCGGCCGCCGCCCGCGCACGTACGTCTACCGCCGTGCGGGTGAGCCCTGCCGGATCTGTGGTACCACGATCCGCACCGCCGAGCTGGAGGGCCGCAACGTGTTCTGGTGTCCGACCTGCCAAAAGTAGATCAGGACGCGACAATCGGCGGGTGGAACTGATCCTCGTCGTCGTTGGCGCCATCGTGGTCACCGCCATCGCGCACCGCCGCGGGCTGGAACCCGCACTCGTCCTCGTAGTCGTCGGATTCGCGGTGTCGTTCGCGCCTGAATTCGAAGGCGTCGAACTGGAATCCGAAGTGCTGCTCTCCGTGGTGCTGCCGCCGCTTCTTTACTCGGCGGCGCTTGACTTCTCGTTCCCGACGTTCCTGCGCAACATCCGGCCGATCCTCGGTCTTGGCGTCGGGCTCGTCGTCGTCACGGCGTTCGCCGTCGCCGGTATCGCCTCATGGCTGGTGCCGTCGCTGACGTTCGCGACCGCACTGATCCTCGGCGCAGTGGTGGCGCCTCCCGATGCTGTCACCGCCGTCGCAGTCGGGCGCAAACTCGGCCTGCCGAAAAAGGTGATGGCGATCCTGACGGGGGAGAGCCTGGTCAACGACGCGGCCGCGCTGTCGCTGTTCTCCATCGCGGTGGCTCAGGTCGCGGGCAGCAAGGCTTTCATCTCCAACCCGCTGCTGCTGTTCGTTTACAGCGCCGGACTGGGCATGGCAGTCGGTGCGGCGCTGGGCTACATGACGTTGTGGATCCGCCGCAGGCTCGCGCATCCGGGACTGGAGACGATCCAGGGTCTGGTGGTGCCGTTCGCTGCGTTCATCTCCGCCGAGCATCTGCACGCCTCGGGTGTGCTGGCAGTGGTGGTTGCCGGATTCGTGGTGGGCCACGGATCGCTCGACGCCGGCTATCAGACCCGGCTGCAGGAGCGGTACGTCTGGAACTCCGTCGACGTGATGCTCGAGGCGTTCGTATTCGCCTACATCGGACTGCAGTTGCGGTTCGTCCTCGAAGATCTGCGCGAGGCAAACGAGTCGCTGACCGAGGTCGCGCTGGCGTCCGGTGTGGTGCTGTTGGTGGTACTGCTGATCCGGCCGGCGTGTGTGTTTCTGATGTTCGGCCGCGGCCTGTTGTCCCGTCATGTCGAAACGCGGTTCAGTGTGCCCGTGCCGGTCGTGGGCGCGCGCGGCGCGCTAGGCGCCCGAAAACGCAACGGAGGCAAGTGGCCTGCCCTGACCGACCGCCGGCTACTGACATGGCAGGAAAACGTCGTCGTGTCGTGGACGGGCATGCGCGGTGTGGTGACTTTGGCTGCGGCGTCGGGCATTCCGTTGATGACCGTCGACAGGCAGCCGTTCCCGGAGCGGGCGACGATTCAGGCCATCGCGTTCGCGGTCAGCGTCGGCACGCTGCTGCTGCAGGGCTGCACGCTGCCGTTGCTGATTCGTTGGCTCGGGCCGTCATTCGAGGCGGACCGTGTCTTCGACGACGCCGAGACGCGGAAGGCCGAGCAGATCGTGCATAATGCCGCAGACGACGTGCTGGCCCGGTTCGCGGCCGACCCGCCGACCGGCCTCGACGCCGCGACGCTGGCCAATATCAGGCTGACGATTGCCCGGCATTCGCAGGACGCCGACGAGATGCCCGATCCTGAGTCACACACGCCGCGCGCCGAGGTGTTCTCGTCGCTGTATCGCGAAGTGTTGACGGCACAACGGGCCGCGCTCATTGCCGAACGCGACGTGGGCCGCATCGAGGACGAGGCGGCTCGGGCCATGCTCGAGCGGCTTGACCTACAGGAGGCCGGCGTCTCGTCGCGCCTGGAAAGCCGGTTCTAGAAGCGGCCAGGACAACAATCTCACATTTCGTTCGTGCCGATCGTCTACCAGGTGAAGGGCTCTACTTCGCCGACGCCCTGGAAAGGATGACGATCCATGGATTTCCCAAGGGAGAGCTTGGAATTGATGAAGACGCTGGCCGATGCGGACCCCGCGGCGCAGACAGCATGTTCGGAGTGGACAGTGCATGACTTGGTTGCGCATCTGGCGGCCGGCGCCAAGGAGAACGCCGATCTGATCGAGGATTCGTTGGCCGGGCGCCCCGCCCGCGCGACGCGGACTTTTAGCGAGCGGGAAGCCGCATTCGTCGCGCTGCCCGACGAAACACTTCGCCAGGAGTTGATACACGAGAGCCGTCGTAAACTTGCTGCGGTGCAAGAGCTTTCCGACCGGGGACCAGACGCGACGTATCAATTCACCGGTCGACCCTTCTCCGCCGCCTTGGCTTACACCCACGGCCGCAGCGAAGCCGCACTCCACCGCTGGGACATCGCCGGTGATGACGAGATCAGCATGGAATTGCTCGCGGCGCCGGAGCTGACAAGGCACGCTGTGGAGATGCTCAATACGTTGCCAATCCTGTGTGAGGCTCCGCTTTCCCGTGCACGCGTCGCGAAAATCCGCAAACTGCGGATCGTGCTGCGTAGCCCCTCTGAGTCCGACGTCGTGCTGGACATCAATCCCGACTGCGCCCGCTTCGAACTCGCCGATATCGACGAGCCTGCCGACGGCGATGCTGTCGTTCGGATCGATCCGGCGCATCGGCTGCTGACCATCTGGGGACGCCGTACCGCGGACAACCCGGTCACCATCGTCGCCGACCCGAAGCTGTGGGCATCGGTCGCCACGGTGCTGTGGGACGCCACACCCTGACCGGCCGCGAGCTCAGACCCCGTCGACGAAGATGAGGCGACGATTCAGCGCCCGGTCCCGGAAAACCACTGCCTGCGCGTATTCCTCCGACGCATACCATCGCCGCACGGTGTCCATGTCGGAAAACTCGAGGATGACCAGCCGTCGTTGAGACGGCCAATCTCCTTCCGCCGCTTCGGGAAGCGTGGCCGGGACGAGGTAGGGCCCGCCGTGCTGCTCGATGGACTTCCGCCCGAGTTCGCGGTAGTGCGCGAAGCTGTCCTCGTCGAGTACCTCGACTTCGGAGAGGACGTATGCGGCCATCGAACGCTAGAAGTCGCCGAAGCCCCCGCCGAAGTCGCCGCCCCCAAAATCGCCGCCGCCATCCCAGCCGCCACCGTCACCGCTGTAACCGTCGAAACCGCTAGCGTCGGCGCCTCCGCCGTCCCAGCCGCCGCCGTCGCCGCCGCCGTCCTGTCCGGCCGCGAACCCGTCGGAATAGCCGTCGCCGTAGCCGCTTTCGAAACCCTGTGCGCCGTAATCAACTCCGTGCATGCCGGAGAACATCGCGTCGAACAGCAGCACGGATCCCAGGCCCCACGCACCGGCCACCAGAGCCGGTTTCCACCACGGCTCCGAGTACCAGCCCGCAGGCACGGGACGGCCGGCAACACGGCCGCCGGGGTAGTAGTTCGGGGTGCGCCCGGACGGCGTTGGCGACGCCTCGATCTCGCGGCCATCGAAGTTGATCCGACGGTCCTCGGTCACGGCGCCAGCCGACCGCTGCCCGGTCAACGACTCCAATTCTGGCCCCGGGTCCATGCCCATCGCGGTGCGGGCCGCACGCACGTAATACAGCCCCTCGATGGCGCTTTCTTTCGCCAGCGCGGCCTGCCGCGCGGTGGTGGCCTGGTCGATCTGTGACGACGCGGCGGTGTAGCGCTCGGAGGCGTCGGCCATCGCCTGCTTAGAGGCGTCGTCGGTGCCCGTCAGGTTGAGCACCTGCCCGCCGAGTCGTTCGATGAGCCGACGGGCATCGGCCTTCGCGTCGGCCAGTGAGGCCGCGCTGCGCCTGCCCGAAGCCTTCGAGGAGCTGTAGACGGCCAACGCGATTGCGGCGATGACCACGATGATGAGGACCAGCAAGACGCCGTTCATGGCGTCCAGGGTACCCACAGGAAAGCGCCGATTCGGGCTGCGAATCAGCCGCGAATTACGCCCAGAGCGGAGTAGACCTCGTCGGAGGCACCACGCTGCGCGGATCGGCGCTGCACTTGGTGGCGTCGAAGTAATTCATCCCGTACGCGTAGCCGATGCGGTGCTCAAGACCCAGCCGTTGTCGGCGGCCCGCGCTGCCAGCACCACGAATGTGCGGCGTGGAAAAAGAAGATCTACCAGGTGTCTTACGGCCAGCGTGCGTTCGCGGCCGGCCATCGGTACGGCTCCGGTTCGCTTGCGCTCGGCTGACGTCCATGACGTTCCGGTCGGCCCGCGACCGGCGCGCATTCGTCGGCATGGTTTCATCCCAAGGGTGGCTGAATTGAATCGTCGCAGTGTGATGTTGATGACGGGGCTTGGTGCGCTGGCTGCCGCGATCCCTGTCCAGGAGGCCCTGGCGTCGGTATCGAAAGAGGATGCACCGGCGGGTCGCGGGCAAGCGCCCGAGGCGCCGCCGCCAGGCGGTGCGGCTGTGACCTACCTTTTCCAGGATGATTTCGATGGCCCGGCAGGCTCAGCCCCCGATGCGTCGAAGTGGGAGGTGGCACTCGCCCGCGAGGATATGGAAGACCCAACGTATTGGGAGTTACCCGAGAACGTCGGCCAATACCGTGACGACCGGCGAAACGTCTTCCTCGACGGCAAGTCCAACCTCGTCTTCCGCGCCGCCAAGGACGGCAACACCTTCTACAGCGGCAAGCTTTTCGGCAAGTGGCGGGGAGGCATCGGCAGCACCTGGGAGGCCCGGATCAAGCTGAACTGCCTCACCCCCGGTTGCTGGCCCGCCTGGTATTTGGCCAATAACAGTCCCGACAACGGCGGCGAAGTCGATCTCATGGAGTGGTACGGCAACGGCCACTGGGCTGCGGGCACCACCGTCCACGCGCTGTTGAATGGCGGAGAACACGTCTCGCACGGAATCTCGGTGGACAACGGCTGGCACACCTGGCGCGTCCAGTGGGATACCGCCGGTATGCGCTTCTGGAAGGACTACGTCGACGGCGCGCAACCGTACTTCGACGTTCCGGCGAACTCGCTCCCGGACTGGCACTTCAACGAGCCCGGTTATAAATTGTTTCCGATCTTGAACCTTGCGGTGGCCGGTTCCGGCGGCGGCGACCCTGGACCGGGGACTTATCCGGCGGACATGCTCGTCGACTGGGTACGTGTCTGGTAAGACACCGGGCAACCGGTCGGCGACCCCGAAAAGTCGCTTAGAGGGCGGTCCTCAGAGCGGGCGACGGGAATCGAACCCGCGTAGCAAGTTTGGAAGAACTGGGGCCTCGACGCTTGAGCCACGCCCTCGTGCTCAGTTCCAGTCCTCTTAGCCGCCGGGTGGAGGCACTAGCCTGTGCACGTGGCACAGCTCGAGTTCGACGAGGGCATGGCCCAGCAATTGGACGTGCTCTATCGCCGCCGGGACGTCGTCCGCCGGCGTCGTCTCGTCCAGGAGGCGCTCGCCGCGCGG
>Ga0207688_10000257_pt1 | contig 24012 bp, 19 predicted proteins | sample KBSMiscanthusM4_FD_184296 | JGI IMG/M metagenome (GOLD analysis project Ga0207688, IMG submission 184296) | Miscanthus rhizosphere microbial communities from Kellogg Biological Station, Michigan, USA - M4 (SPAdes) (version 2) | ecosystem: Host-associated > Plants > Roots > Rhizosphere ...
GACTCGACAGAGATGGGCACGCCCACGGTCTACGACCTCGACAAGGGCGAGAAGCTCGACATCTACGACAACGACTGGCTGAACAAACTCATTCAATCCTGAACTGCTGCAGCAGCTTTGGTCGTTTCGCAGGCCGTCCGCCGTTCGATCCACGTGACGGCCAGCAGCGCAGCACCCGCGATCAGCCAGCCCGCGAACGCGATCGAGCCGGCCGGAATGATCGCCAGCGACGCGTTACGGTCCTGCACCCGAACAAGATCGGGGTTGTTCTTGTCATACTCCACGTAGATCCGCATGCCGGTGTCGAGTTCGGACGGGTACAGCACGCCGAGTTCCGGCCGGTAGGTGACGCGGTCGGGGGTGACGAATTCGATCGTCGAGCGCCTCGGGCCCGCGCTGAGCACGTTCGCTTCGGCCACGCCCATGTGGCGCTCGATCTGTCGGTCGTTGCGCCACGCCCCGAATACCAGCAGCACCGACTGCAAAGTCACCAGGCATGCGGCGATCACGATGCCGATTCGAATCCGCCGGAAGACCCGCTGCGATCGCGTTTCGCCGGGATCCCGCGACAGACGCGGAATCAGCCAGCGCCACAACGCAATCAGATGACTCACTGTGCCATCCTGTTCGCTCCCCTCACAGGGCAGCCTTGATCGACGCATGCAGTGCCCGCAGCGACGACCGGTCGGCCTTCACCTCCAGCACCCGCATCCCCTCGAACGGCTCGCCCAGCGCACCGGCCAGCTCGTCGGCCTCGATCTGCCTGCTGTCGACGTGGTACGCCCGGCACAGCGCGCCCACATCGACGTCGTGTGGCGTGCCGAAAATCCGCGACGACACATCGGAGAACCGCGGGTCGCCCTGCTCGAGCAGTTCGAAGATGCCGCCGCCGTTGTCGTTGGACACCACGATCGTCAGGTTCCGCGGCGTCGGCTCCGTCGGCCCGATCAGCAGGCCCGAGCTGTCGTGCACGAACGTCAGGTCACCGATCAACGCGATCGTCCGCCCGTCATGCGCGAGCGCCGCGCCGATCGCCGTCGACACCGTGCCGTCGATGCCGGCCACGCCGCGGTTGGACCGCACCTTGATGCCCTGCGTGTTCAGCCCGACCAGGGCCGCGTCGCGCACGGGGTTCGACGCGCCGAGCACCAGCTGGTCTCCCGGCCGCAACGCGCCGGCAACCGCCGCAGCGACGTGCAGCCCCGTGGTCAGTGGGTGCGCCTTGAGCTGGCCGCGGACGGCCTCGATCGCGTGCCGGTTCACCTCGGCGCAGCGCTTGAGCCAATTGGCGTTCGGCTCGCCCGCGGTCACCGCGCGCGTGCCCGTGGCCTGCGAGTTCCCCGAGACGTCCGGCCAGCGCGGCCCGGTGGTCAGTGCGTACACCGGCACCGACGGGTCGGCCAGCAGTGCCGACACCGGCCGGTGCAGCGTCGGCCGGCCCAGCATGATCACCTGCTGCGGATGGATCAGCCGCAGGGCGAACGGGTGCAGCGGGTTTTCGGCGGGCGGCGCCGTCGGCTCGGCGACCATCGGCAGTTGCGCGAGATTCGGGTGCACACCGGCGCCGTGCCCGGCGATGACGACGGTGTCCGGCGTCAGGTCGATGTCCAGCGGCTGGTCGAACGTGACCGGCGGCGTGTACGTCCACGGTCTGCCACCGGGACGACCCTCCGGCGCGTAGCCGCCGGTCTCGTCGGCGTCGGGCACCAGCGGCTCGCGCAGCGGGATGTCGAACTGCACCGGTCCGGCGTTGGCGGTGCGAGATCCCGTGGCCGCCGCCAGAACTCGACATGTCGCCGAGCGCCACTGCGCGTTCAGCGTTGCTAAATCTCCGGGCGCGGCTCCTTTCATTTCGGGGGCCAAACCGAGGCTGATGTTGGCGCGCACCTGGGTGCCGAAGTAGCCGAGCTGCTCCATCGTCTGATTGGCGCCGGTGCCCAGCAGCTCGTAGGGCCGGTTGGCGCTCAGCACGATCAGCGGCGCCCGCGCGTAGTTCGCCTCGACGACGGCGGGCCCGAGGTTGGCCACCGCGGTGCCCGACGTCATCGCCACACACACCGGGGCCCGCTCGGCCACCGCGAGCCCGATCGCGAGATAGCCGGCGGTGCGCTCGTCGATGCGGACGTGCAGCCGGAGACGGCCCGCGCGGTCGGCATCGTGGAGGGCGAATGCGAGAGGCGCGTTACGCGAACCCGGGCACAGCACGACGTCGCGTACGCCGCCACGAATCAGTTCGTCGACGACAACGCGCGCCTGCGCAGTCGATGGGTTCATTACTACAGCGTGTCACACGGCCTCATTGCGCCTCGGGACGCTGGTGGGCAAGGGCCAACCGCTCCAGCTCGTCGGCCTCCGCCTGGGCGATCCGCGTCTCACCCTCCACGTCGACCGTCTTGGCCAGCAGCCAGTAAAGGACCCCCGCGACCGGAAGGCCGATGAACATCGAGATGTCGGCCCCATCGAGCTTTGCCGCGACAAACCCGGTGTACTTGCTGGTGGACAGGAACGGAAGCATCGCCGCGAACCCGACGAGATACGACGTGATCCCACGCCAGCCCCACCGCCCATACATGCCTCGGGGATTGAAGATCTCGGCAATGGCGTAATGCCCACGTCGCACCACGTAGTAGTCGACGAGGTTGACCGCGGTCCAGGGGACGAACAGATACAGCACGAGCAGGAGGAAGTCCTCGAAGTTGGTCAGGAAGTTCTCGCCGATGAGCAAGGCGGGGATGAGGGACAGCACTGCAGTGAAGCTGATGGTGATGATGCGCAGCGTCGATGTCGGGCGCACCTTTTTGAAGGAGTCGATCGCGCTGATCAAGGTGAGCGAGCCGCCGTACATGTTCAGGGCGGTGACCGAAATGAGGCCGAGCGTCGAGAAGATGAGGGCGATTCCGCCGAAGCCTGTGAAGAGGTGATCACCGGCGGCCTTGAGCGACGCGATCGTGTCGAATTCGGCTCCCGCCCATGCGGCGAGCGCGGAACCCAGGCACATCAACCAGATCGCGCCGAGCGCAGAACCCCAGTACGTCCAGAGGAACGTCTTGCGCACGGTGACTGACGGGGGAAGGTAGCGCGAATAGTCCGAAACATAGATGGCCCAGCTGATCTGGTAGCCGGCAACCGCACCGAACTGAATCAGGAACGGTGTCCACTTGAAGCCGCCGAGATCGAACGAGCCCGGCGGAAAGTTCAGCGTGCAAACCCCGATCGTGAGAAGCCCGAAAATGACGAGGAAGCCCGCCGTCAGCCACCGCTCGACTCCGTGGATGAGGTCATACCCCACCAGCGCCACGATTGCGGCGACCAGCGTCGCGACGACAATCCACAGCTTGGTTGGCCCATGAACAGTCGAATGCAGGGCGTCGCCGGCCAAGATTGTGTTGAAGATGTTGAAGCCGGCGTACTGCAGGTAGGCGAACGCCCAGACCAACAACGCGCCCACGTAGCCGAACTGCGGACGCGACTGGATCATTTGCGGCAAGCCGAGTTGCGGGCCTTGTGCCGAGTGGAACGCCATGAAGAAGGTGCCGAACAGAACCCCCGAGATGATCGCGAGTATCGACCAGATCAGGTTGCCGCCGCCCGTCACCGAGAAGGTGCCGACCGCCAAGGTCGCGATCTGGGCGTTGCTCATGAACCACAGCGGGCCCTGACTCCACACCTTGCCGTGCCGTTCGTTCAGCGGCACATAGTCGATTGAGCGCACCTCGACTCCAGCGATGCGTCCAGGAGTTGCGGGCGATGTTTCAGCGGACATGCGAACTCCTCGCACAGAAGTACAGACTGATCACAGCTGGCCGACGTGCGAGCAGGCTATACCCTTCAGCTGGCAATCTATGCCGACGACGGGTGCGTCTCCGCCGGGCTCAGTTCGCGTCGGCGAGGAATTTCAGGGTGGCGGCGTTGACGACCTGAGGTCGTTCGATGAAGCCCAGATGCCCGGTATGGGAAATCTCCAGGTAGTGGCCGCGCGGGATGGCGTCGGCGACCTCCTTGCCGAGGTGCGCGGGGAGCACCATGTCGTCCTGGAAGCCGATGACGAGCGTGGGCGCCGTAATACTTCGGTAAGCAGCGAGCCGGCTGCCCTCCGGCGTGATGTTCAGCTGGGTTCTCAGGCCGGGCGTTGGCTTGGTCGGCCACATGGTGTACATGTCGATCCAGTCCCGCACGGCGACGTCGTCGTTCAGTGTCTTCGGCGAAAAGCTTTCCAGTAGCCGCACTTTCGCGTCATATGCGGGCGGCAGCTCGACGCCGGATTCGGCGAGTTCGATCTCGGCGGCGCGGAAAAAGTCGCGGGTGCGGTCGTGCCTGCCGCGGGTGGCCATCAACACCGCCGACCTGACCAGCTCGGGCCTGGCCACCATCAGCTCCTGGGCGATGAATGCGCCCATCGACACCGCCACGATGTGCGCCGGCGCCACGTTGAGCTTCTCGATCAGCGCGGCCGTGTCCGCGACCATGGTTTCGGTCGTGAAACCGTCGGCCTTCTCGGTCGCGCCGATGCCGCGGTTGTCGAAGGTGATGCAGCGATAGCCGGCCCGCAGGAACTCTGGCACCTGGTGCACGTGCCAGGTGCGGCCTGCGCCCCCGCGACCCGCGATGAACAGCACCGGGTCGCCTGTGCCGCGGTCGTCGTAGGCCAGATTCACGCCGACGACGCTACTTCACCACCTGATAGTGGTTTCGGCGCGGTTGCGTGCGTCGAGCGGCGGTTAGCGCGCCGAAATCGCTTCGCGGCGGCGCCCGCGGCGCTTCGACCGGACCGCGCGCAGCGCGTGGTCCCACAGCAGCAGCGTCGACGGGACCAGCTGGCCCGCCTTGACCGTCTCCTTGCCGAGCATCGCCGTCGCGGTCGCCTTCGTGGCCGCGGACGCCTTCGACAGGTGGCCCGAGTCGAAGGGCGGCTGCGGGTCGTATTCGATCGTGAGCTGGATCGCCTTGGCGCGCGCCTCACCGACGATCTGCCCGGCAAGCCACATCGCGAGGTCGATACCCGCAGACACGCCTGCACACGTCACGATGCTGTTTGGTGTCGCCTCCGCGACTACGATCCGCTCGTCGCTGACCGGCGTGACGCCGAACGTCTTGAGCATCGGCACCACCATCCAGTGCGACGTGGCCCGCCTGCCCCGGAGCAGCCCGGCCGCCGCCAGGATCACCGAACCAGAGCACACCGACGCCGTCCACGTCGCGGTCTGGTGTGCCCGTCGCACCCACTCGAGCAGCTTCTCGTCGCGGGCGTGTTCGAAGGTCGTCATGCCTCCGGGCACCAGAAGTATGTCGGGCGACGGCGTCTCGTCAAACGAATGAGTGGCCCCGACGAGCAGCACGCCGGAGTCGGCAGCGACGGGTCCGGGCTCATGCCAGACGAACCGCACCTCGGCGTCGGGTAGGTTGCGCAGCACCTCGTAGGGTCCGATGAAGTCCAGTGCGGTGAAGCCTGGGTACACGACGATTGCGATCTGCGTCATTGCCATCTCCTCTGTTAGGCGAATGTCTTGCGGTATTGGTCGGGCGAAATGCCAAGCCGTCGAACGAAGTTGCGTCTGAGGGTTTCCGCGCTGCCGAAGCCGCAGCGAGCCGCGATGACGGTAACGGTGTCGTCGGTCTCCTCGAGCTGACGGCGGGCGGCTTCGGTGCGGATGCGCTCGACATAGGCTCCGGGCGCTTCCCCAACCTCGTCGGTGAACACGCGCGTGAAGTGGCGAGGGCTCATTGCGGCGCGACGAGCCAACTCCGGGATACTGTGCGCGCCACCGGGTTCGGACTCGATGGCCTCCTGCGCGTCGCGGATCGGCGCTCGCTTGGCGCGCGGCATCCACACCGGCGCCGCGAACTGCGTCTGCCCACCCGGCCGTCGCAGGTAGAGCACCAGCCAGCGGGCGACGGTCTGCGCGGCGTCCGTGCCGTAGTCGTCCTCGACGAGTGACAACGCCAGGTCGATGCCCGCGGTGACACCCGCGGCTGTCCACACCTTCTCGGAGCTACGGACGAAGATCGGCTCGGGATCGACGGTGACCGACGGAAATTCGCGTGCCATCTGCCCGGCGAACGCCCAGTGCGTGGTCGCGACGCAGCCGTCGACGAATCCGGCCTGCGCGGCGAGGAAAGACCCGGTGCACACGCTGACAACGCGACGGGCGTGCTCGGCCGCGATCTGTATCCAACCGATGGTGTCCGCGTTGCACCGAGCCTCGTCGACCCCGATTCCGCCGGGCAGCACCAGGGTGTCGATCGGTTCGCGCGGATCGGGCAGCGGTTGAGCGATGAGGGCGAGGCCGGTGAGGGTGGTGGCCGGTTCGCCATTGCGCGAGACGACGGTGACGGAGTAGCCCTCGTCGACGCGCCCTTGGCTGGCCAGGTAGATGGTGGCGCCGGTGAACACCTCGGACGGGCCGACCAGATCGAGTGCCTGGACGCCCGGGTAGCCCAACACCACTACCGATCGCACGACTCCAGTGTTGGCGACCGCCGCGATGGCGTCTATGCCATGGACCCCACAAATTAGGACATGGCGAAATCGAGTAACCGGATACTGCCGTTCTGCCACACTTCATTTGACGTCGTTTGCGGGGTTACTTCCGTACGCACCTGCTGTTCCTGGGCAAGTTAAAAGACGTCCCGCTGTATGAACTCGACGTGCTGGAGCTATTCAACAAGTCGCGTACGGTTTTCCCGTACGCGGTCTTTGCGCTGGCCCAGTACAACCTCAGCCTGATCGCCGACTGCGTCCCGGCCAAGGGGTTCGGCGAGTGCGGACTCGATTACGACCGGTGGTATCCGTTGCCACGCCGCATGATCGGTATGGCCAGATTCATGCTCACGCACCGCCGCGAACGCGAGCGCACGCGCCGCACCCTGGACACGGTGCGCGAACGATTCGATGTTCGTTGCGGTCCGCTTCACCCCGCTACAACGTCAGGCAGGCCTTGACACGCTCGATCCACCACTGCCGACGGTCCGGCGCGGCGGCAAGTGCCTCGAGTCGGGCTGGGTCGGGGGCGACGGGCTTGACCGGCAGATAGCCGTCGACCGGCGCCACCGGTTCGGCGACGTCCTCCACGAACAACCCACCGGTACCCAGTCCACAGGCGTGCTGCAACGACGGCAGGGCCGCCGCGGCCAGCAGGCCCTGCCCGATGCCGACGGCCGAATCCAGCGCACTGGACACCACGATCGGGATGTCGATCTGCGTGGCGATGTCCAGCAGCTTGCGTACCCCGCCCAGCGGTGCGACCTTCAGCACCGCGACGTCAGCGGCGCCCGACCGAACGACCTGCAGCGGATCGTCAGCCCTACGGATGCTCTCGTCGGCGGCGATCGGCACGTCGACGCGGCGCCGCAGTTCGGCGAGCTCGGGCACCGTCCTGCACGGTTGCTCCATGTACTCGAGCGGGCCGTCGGCCGTCAGCGCCGCGGCGGCTGCGACGGCCTCGTCGAGGCTCCAGCCACCGTTCGCGTCCACCCGCACCGTCGGCACCAGCGCGCGCACGGCATTGACCCGCGCGACGTCGTCGGCGAGCGACTGTCCCGGCTCGGCGACTTTTACCTTGGCCGTGCGCGCGCCGGGAAAGCGCGTCAGCAGCTCGGGCACCTGGTAGGCGGCGACGGCAGGCACGGTGGCGTTGATCGGGATGCGGTCACGCTTCGCGTCGGGTGGCGGCTCGTAGGCGGCTTCGATGCCCGCGGCGAGCCAATGCGCGGCTTCGGGCGGCTCGTACTCGAGGAACGCGCCGAACTCCCCCCAGCCGGCTGGGCCGTCGATCAAGGCGACCTCGCGAATGGTGATGCCGCGGAAGCGAACTCGCATCGGCAGCGCGACGACGTGCAGTCTGTCCAGCAGGTCGTCCACGGGCGTCACGGAGTCCATACTGCCGGGTGCCATGCACATTACGTTTCGCGGGTTCGTCGAGTCGACGGATGGCGCTCTTGCTGCCGATCTTGTTTGCTACCTGCTAGTCTTTCGCAATGGATCGGCCCAGCGACGCGGAGACTGCAGGCGCTCGGCGCAGAGCATCAGCTCATTTGAGGCGTGCCACGTGAGCTTGACGCGGCGCCCGCGCCACCAGGCCGACCATTACTATTGGCTGACAGCCTTTCTCGCTGCGCGTGGAATGCGGGTCACGACCTGCCGTGTCGTGGCGGTGGTCATCTTCGCGATGGGAACAATCCCGTTAACGCTGATGGCGAGCGCGGTCGGGCCGCACGGTTTGCGGAACCAGATCCTGGCCTTCGTCGTCGCGGCGTGCTGCCTCGTGATGGCGTCAATGTGGCTGAGGAGTTGGTGGCCCACCAGGATTAAGGCGCAACTGTGCGTCGTGCTCGGCACCGCGTGCATCGCCGTGGCCTGTTTCATCCAGACGAGTCCGGTCGTCGGGCTGCTGGGATCGGCAACCTTCGCGGTGCTGACCGCCTTCATCGCGTTCTTCCATTCCGGTCGACTGTTGGCGTTCACATGGACAGTTGGCGCGGTCAGTGTCGGCATCCTCGCGGCGCGCTTGGCGGCCACCGACACCGCGCTGGCGGTGTGCGCCGTCGTGCTTGTTGTAATGCTCAACGTCTTCGTCGCGTTCACGAGCCGGTTGGTGATCCGGCTGATCGAGACCGAAGTCCGCTACGGCGAGATAGAACCGCTCACCGGTCTGCTCAACCGCGAGGCGTTCTTCGACCGGGTTGCCACCCTGATCGGCGCGCGCAGCCGCGACGACGACCGCTACCTCGTCGTGATGGTGATCAACCTCGACAGCTTCTCCCTTCTCACCGGCATGACCGGCGCCGCGGGCGGCAATCGGGCGCGTGTCGCGGTCGGTCAAGGGCTGCGGGAAACCGTACGACGCAACACGGTCCTCGCTCACTTCGGTGAAGCGGAGTTTCTGGTTGCCGAATTGTTCACCACTCCCGAACCGTCGGCCCTCGTCGACCGTGTGGCGGGCGCAGTCAAGTCAGCACCGGGCAAATTGACGGCCAGCATCGGGGTGGTCAGTACACCATTGCGCCCGTTGGCGTCCCTGCCCCCGGACGACGTCACCGAGGAGCTACTGACGATCGCCTCGACGGCGATGTACACAGCCCGAAAAGCGGGCGGTAATCAAGCCTGCATCGTGCTCGACCCGCCGCTCACTATCCTCGACGAGCGTGACGGTGACTGGCCGGCAATCGATAAACCGGCTTGATGACACTCCGCTAGACCGTGGCGCGGTCGCGGCCCTCCCAGTGCGGCTTGCGCAAGTCCTTCTTGAGAATCTTCCCGGTCGGGTTGCGTGGCAACTCGTCCATGACGTCGACCGTCTTCGGGCACTTGTAGGCCGCCAACCGCTCGCGAGCCCACGCGATGAGGTCGGCCTCGCTGGCCTCACCCTCAAGTGCGACAACGGCCTTTACCGCCTCGCCCCACTTCGCGTCGGGTACGCCGATGACGGCCACCTCGGCCACCGCGGGATGCTCCGCCAGCACGCGCTCCACCTCGATCGAGTAAACGTTCTCGCCGCCGGTGATGATCATGTCCTTGAGCCGGTCCTCGACGAAGATGTAGCCGTCGGCGTCGACCCTGCCGATGTCGCCGGTGCGGAACCAGCCGTCATCGGTGATCGCCTCGGCGGTCGCATCCGGCTTTTTGTGGTAACCCTTCATCAATTGCGCTGAGCGAAACCATAATTCGCCCTGCTCGCCAGCCGGCACGTCCTCAAGAGTGTCGGGGTTGACGACCCGGACTTCGGCCCCCGGGACCAGGGTGCCCGCGCTGACGAGCCGCTCCACGTTGTCGGCTCGATGATCCTCGGGCATGAGTCGGCTGATCACACCGCACACCTCGGTCAACCCGTACGCCTGGATGAAGTCGGTGTTCGGCCACGCCTCCAACGCTTGGCGCAGGAGCGGCAAGGGCATCGGCGACGCACCGTACGCGTAGGTCTTCAACGCGCTGAACAGCTTGACCGCATCCGGACCCGACTCCAGCACCTTGGCCAGCACAGCGGGAACCAGGAACGTCCGATTGGCGCCCTGCAGTATTCCGCCCGCCAACGAGGCGCCGTCGACATCGCGCGTCATGATGCTCGGCATCCCGGAGTGCAGGCCGAACTGAATGTAGGACGAACCCGCGACGTGGAACATCGGCATCGCGACGAGGTTCTTGTCGCCCTCCTCGAATTCCCAACTGTCGAAGCCGTTGACCGTGTGCGCGATCAGGTTGGCCTGCGTGATCAGCACTCCCTTGGGGCGGCCCGTCGTGCCCGACGAGTACATGATGATGCAGACGTCGTCGGGTTCGACGTCGTCGCCGCGTCCGACCGGGGTCGCCGCGGCGAGCATGGCTTCGTATTCGTCGTCATCGCCGCCCTCGGGGGTGACTTCGATGATGTGCTCGACGTTGGTCAACTCGTCGCGAATCTTGTTGATCGTCGGCTTCAACTCCTTGCCGACGATCAACAGTTTCGCGCCGGAGTCGTTGAGCACGTAGTCCAACTCGTCGCCGGCCAGCCGGAAGTTGATGATCGCGTTGGCCGCGCCGAGCGACGCAGCGGCATCCGTGAGCTCGACGCACGCAGGATGGTTCTTGTCAAGGAATGCGACAACGTCGCCGCGTTTGATGCCGCGCTCTTTCAGCGCGCCGGCCAGGCGCCGCACCCGGTCATTCAATTCCGACCACGTCCAAGTGCGGTCAAGGTAGGTCAATGCTTCGGCCTCGGGCTTGGTTTCGGCCCAGTACGCCAACCGGTCATCGAGGAAGCGCGGATCAGGCAGCTCAGACATGATCAGAGCGTGCCATGGCCGCCGCCGCGTCAGTCGCCTTTCGCATAAACCTGCCGACCCGCAAGGAACGTCGCCCGAACTTCGAGATCGGCGATCTCCTCCGCAGGCACAGCACGCGGATCGGCCGACAGCAGCACCATGTCGGCGTACTTACCGACCTCCAACGAGCCGACCACGTCGTCGGAGAACAGCTGCCACGCCGCATCGATGGTCTGCGCGCGGATGGCCTGATCGACCGTCAAGCGCTCCTCGGGGCCCAGCACCCGGCCGCTCGGCGCGGTCCGGGTGACCGCAACGCTGATGTTGCGCAGCGGCTCCTCGGGCGTCACCGGCGGGTCGTTGTGCAGCGAGATGCGCATGCCCGTCTTGACCGCCGACCCGCACGGCATCCACCGCTCGCCGCGCTCGGGCCCGAACAAGCCATCGACGATGACGTCACCCCAATAGTGGATCTGGTCGACGAAGATGCTGCACGTCACCCCGAGGCCGTGGGCGCGCTGCAGCTGCTCGGGTCGGATGGCGCCGACGTGTTCGAGCCGTAGCCGATGGTCGGAACGGGGGTGCCTGCGCAGCACGTCTTCGTACACGTCGAGGATGGTGTCGACGCCCGCGTCGCCCTGGACGTGACACGCCATCTGCCAGCCCCGCGGAAAGTACGCCTCGACGATCTCGGCGAGCTGCTCATGGGTGTAGTTGGCGCATCCGCACGATCCCGGAGTGATACCGATGCTGCGGGTGGCGTCGGTGTCCAGGTACGGAAAGGACAGGTCGATGTTGCCGATCCACGGTGAGCCGTCGACCCAGATCTTGATCCCGGCCTGGCGGAGCATGTCGTCGCCGTTGTCGGGCGTCATGTCTGTGCTCATCTGGGCGTTGGAGATCTCGTAGGGCCGCAGCCGCACGGTGAGGTCGCTGCGCATCTGCTCGACCACCGGCCGGAACGCCGGGTCGAACGCCATCTCCGAACAGGTCGTCAGGCCACCGCGATTGAGCCTCGCCATTTCGACGCGCAGCATCGCGGGATAATTGCTGGGCTGGATGGCGCCACCCAGCAGAGAGAACACGGCCTGGATCTCTTCGGCCGTCCCGTCGAGGTCGCCGTCGGCATCGCGCCCGTAACTGGCGCCCTTGGGGTCGGGGGTGTCGCGGGTCAACCCTGCTCGGCCGGCCGCCGCGGAGTTGAAGTACGCCTTGTGCCCGGAGTTGTGGACGATCACGAGCGGAGTTTCGGGCGCCAGGTCGTTCAGCCACGCGAGAGTCGGGTCGGGAAGGCCGTTCTGCAGCAACGGGTCCCAGCCGTTGAGGTATGCCCCCTGCGCTCCGCGCTTGGCTACTTCGCGCCGTACCGCGTCGACGACATCGTCGGCATTGCGGATGGTGACCGGCCGGATGTCGACCATGCGGTCGGACAGCACGATCGCCTCCATCAGCGGATGGCCATGTGCCTCAATGAATCCCGGCATCACACAACCATCACCGGTATCGAGCACTTCGGTACCGGGTCCGATCCATCTCTCGATCTCGGATCGATCGCCGACGGCGATGATCCGGCCGTCTGACACGGCCATCGCCTCGGCGGTGGGTTGGAGTTCATCAACCGTGACGAGGGTTCCGGTCACGACGAGGTCGGCGGTGCGCATCCGACGATGCTAGCTCGTTCAGATCACTCGTTCGCGGTTCTCCCAGAACGGCTTCCGCAATTCAGGCTTGAGTATCTAGGAGTAGATGTTCTCCCCACCCGGACGTGGCCGGACCCCGTTTCCGCCCTTTCGCCTCACCAAAAAGGGCAGGGAGATCCGGGGCAACGTGGAAAAAGGCCCTGCCGAACGCATTCAGGCGAATTCCGCCGTCGTCCCGACAAACCATGGACTCGTAATAGTGGTCCATGTCGACGAATGGGTATCGCCGCGTTTCGACATCAACCAGTCCCGCAGCGTGCATCGCTTGTCCCGTCTCGCTCAGCGTGGGGCTCCGAACACACGACCACAGCTCGTCGAATACTGCCATCGAACGGCATTGCCCCTCGGTGAGGGGATCTTCCTCCCGGAACAGGTCCTTGACGTAGACCGTACCGCCAGGCCGCAGGACGCGCGCCGATTCCCGATACAGTGCCGCGCGGTCAGGCGAGTAGCCTGTCACCTCCAAAAAGAGGACCGCATCGAAAGATTGGTCTGGAAACGGAAGCCGATGAAAGTCGGCGAGGTACACCCGAACCCGGTCGGCCAGATTCGCCTTTGCAATGAGCTCCCGAGCCATTTTCGCCTGGACTTCGGAGACGGTCACGCCGTCGATAACGACGTCGGGCATGGCCCTGGCTATCGCCAGGGCCGGACCTCCCACGCCGCAGCCGGCATCAAGGATTCGGTCGCCGGGCGCGACACCGGCCAACTCTGCCAGATACAGAGTCGATGTCTCCGGATCGACGAATGCATCCGCCGACCTCTTGACCAATCCTCCTTGCAGAGTCGCACCGGCGGCGTCGACCATGACTGGCGTCCAGCGATCATAGAACTGGCGAATCTCGCTCTGTCGAGGAGGCAAGGGACTATGCGATAGAGACGCCTACCTGGTCTCGTAGCTGCTGTATCGCCTCCTGGAAGCTCAACTGCGCGACATCGTCGAGAATCGGAAGAAGATCCTGCAGCTGCTCCTCGCTCAGGCCTAAACCGGTGAGGGCTTCCTGTCTGCGGGCTGTATCCAGCAGCCGGAGGGCGAAGTCCGGGTCCTCCTGAGCCTTGAGCACTACTGAGCCCGGGATAGCGGAAAGATTGATTTCTGGCACTTCATTTTTCCTTTCGTGAGTGACGCTTTGTCTGCACCTGCCACGCCCTAGCCGGCGGTAGGTCCGGCAATACGTCGAACGAAGGCCGCACGCAAGTTTGCGCGAAGCGACCGAGGTAAACCCTCCAAGGCGATCCGACGGCCCGCGAGCCAGTCCTCGGCCGCCGTCAGGCCGAGGGCCTGAGCAGCCTGCGCAGACCGTCCGTGGAGCAGGAGAGCTTCTTGGACCCGTTCCCCGATCCTTCCTCCTTCCCGACCCTCGGAAACGCCCGCCAGATCCATCCAGAGCTGGTCTGCCTCAGAATCCCCGATGGCTTCGATTGTCCATGTGCGATGGCCCATTTGACGGTCTTGGTAGATGTCCGTCAGGTCGTTGTAGAGCTGTGCGGCTGCAGTGGCCGCGAATACGAATTCCTCGAGATGAGGGCACAGCTCCCAACGGTCTGCGCGGTCCAGGAGAGCGGCGGAGGGAATCATGAGCGGTTTGGACTGCGCGAGGAGCTGTTCGAAAGTCGACCGCGAAACCGGTGCCTTGCCCCGTCGGAGTTCGTCGGTGTGCAGAAGCGACTCGGCGTAGTCGTTGAGGACCTCGCAATAGAATCCCCAGAACCGTGAGGACGAACCGACCACCTTCACCAGCAGCCGGTTACAAAGGGTCAGAAGGGATTCCGCTACAGCAATCAGGGTGGGGTCTTCCCGCGAAGCCCCGTCAAGCCAATCGTCCTGCGCTCGGGCGTGGAGATAGCCGAGCGCACTGATGCCCAGGACGTCCGAAAGGGTCTCCACTGGCGTCTGGACTCCTTCATCCTTCAACCGCCCGGCTACCCAAACGGGAAGCTCAAAAAGGGGATGCCCCAGGGCTTCGAAGTAGGGAGCAGGGTCCGGCTCGAGAAGGCGACGCTCCCGAAGCAGACCGTCGAACGCATTTCGCACGCGAGGCAACATCGCCTTTCGCGCTTCGGCTAGGTGTCGATCGACAAGGATCTTGATCTCCTGACGGTCGATCATGCGGGGACCGTACCGTAATCGTCCTGGTAACGAGGAGAAAAGCGCAGGGATTGCCGACGACATTTCGCTGAACATGCCGGGCCAGGAAGCTGTGTAGTAACGCCATACGCCTTGACGCAGCAGCGTTAGGCTGAGCGGATTATCGAACTATGGAGAGTCAGTGTCGGTCTCGCGTGATCTCCTGGCGAGCTTCGTACCCGAGTTGCTGGCACGGAGCATCGACCACCGCTCAGAGCCGCTCCGAACTCACGCCAGCGCGTCCTGTGAGTTGGCGGTGTTGGGCCTGGACATCTCCGAGTCCACCTCCATCAGCGAGGATCTCGTCAAGTGGAGTCCGGACGGCTCTGAGAGCGTCGCACGGGCACTGAACTCCATCTTCACGCTATTGGCTGACTTGATTAGTGAGCACCACGGATCGGTGATCACCATTGCGGGGGACGAAATCGTCGCGGTGTGGCCGGCCGCAGAGATGGGCGGAATAGCCTCCGCGGTGTCTTGGGCCGCGCGCACCGCGACAGCTGTTCAAGGTAGGGCCGGCTCGCTTCCGTCCTTCGGGGGCTATCCGATCCGCCTGCGAGCAGGGATTGGTGCCGGCAATGCTTGGCTGCTCGACATCGGGCACGAGCACGGGCGCCGCATTTTCGTCCCGGTGGGACCGGCTATTCAAGATATGGCTCGTGCGCAGAAGTCGGTCGGAGCCTCGGAGATCGGGTTCAGCGACAACGTTTGGCAGCTGCTTGGCGAGCGGGCAGAGGGTTCTAAAGGGATCGGCCGGACAACTGACGTGGGGCCGGTACCAGCTCCGCCACGGGAGTCGAGTCGGTCGTCCGCTCCCGTCCAACTCGCGCTGGCCGCTCGGTACATTCCGGACTGGGTATTCGAGCGGTTGCGGTCGGGTCCCGAGGAACTGCATGCGGAACTCGCTCCGATCACTGCAATCTTCATAAACGTCCGCACTGGGTTTTGGGACGAAGGCGCGATAAGGACGATCAGCGATGCTGTGCTGCAAGCGCTGGATATCCTCACCAGCTTTAAAGGCACGCTGCTCAGCGCTTCTCAGGATTTGGACGGTGTCACGCTTGTAGCGGGCTTCGGCCTTCCGCCCGTGATACGCGAACGCGAGGCGAAGCGTGCCAACCTTGCGGCCCTAGAGATCAGCAGGGCCATGCAGGACTATGCCGAACACGGCATCGGCGTGTCCACAGGCCACGCCTTCTGCGGTGTTTGCGGCAGCCCCGCATATCGCCAGTACACGATGATAGGACCGACCGTCAACCTCGCCGCGCGCTTGATGCAGCGTGCCCAGAACGAGGTTCTCTGCGACGAGTTGAGCCAGCGGCTGAGTAGGGATCGGCTGAGATTCTCAGGCCGTGGCCTGATCGACGCCAAAGGCTTCGCAAACAGAGTTCCGGTGTACCGGCCCGAGAGGCACGAATCGGACCCGGGTTTACCGACCTTGCAGCGGCTGGCCGAGGCGAAGAGTCTGACGACCAGGGGACGGGACACGGAGCGCGAGCAGTTGGCCGGCCGGCTCGTGGCGTTGAGTCTAGGACTCTCCACCGCCGTGATCGTCACCGGCGAACCCGGTGTGGGCAAGACGCACACGGCGGTGGACCTGCTGAGGGCGAGTGAGGGTTACGGGCGCATCACCGTGCTCGCCGGTAGCTGCGATGACGTGGACCCTCGGCCCTATCACGCATGGAAACGGGTGTTTGTCAGGTTGCTCAAACTCGCTTCTGTGCGGGACCCGAGCGTACGCGCGATGCTGGTCGAGGAGCGGCTTGGCAAATGGCCCGAGCTGAAACCATGGGGCTCGCTACTCAACGACATTCTCGATATCGCGCTCGACGATTCGGCCCTGCGGGACATGACGGGTCGGGCGCGCCGCGAGAACACCTTACGCATCCTCGTTCAGCTTCTAGTTGATGCGGCTGGAGACACCCCTATTTTGATCGTCCTCGACGACTGCCAATGGATGGACTCTCCTTCCTGGGAGCTGGTCAGGGCGGTCCATCGAAGTGCGGCGACGGTGATGATTGTGCTCCTCACGCGTCCAACTCAGGACCTTGTACCGGCGTCAAGCATTCGTGATTCTGTCGGCAGAACGGCGTCAGGACCGGACGACGGCGCGATTCACACGGGGAGCGAGGTGAAGACCTACCTGCGCGAGAACGGCGCATTATCGCTCCACCTTCAACCGCTGCCAGCGGACGTAACCGAACAGATCGCGCGCGACACTCTCGGTGTAGGTACGTTGCAGGAGCCTGTGCGATCACTATTTCGGGAAAAGGTCAGTGGGAGTCCACTATTCACGATCGAGCTAGCGTTCCAGCTGCGCGCGGACGACGTGATCTCCATTGTTGGAACTGGGGAATCGGCGCTGGCGCATCTCGCCGTTTCTGATGCCGAACTTGATCGAATCCGACTCCCGGTCAGGGTGGAGGAGGTCTTCCGGGCTCGGCTGAGTGCGGTCTCCGAACGACAGCGAGTCGTGATTCGAGCCGCCGCTGTTGTCGGCACCAGTTTTGATGAAGAGCGCGTCCTATCCGCCGCCACACCGGCCCTGGATTCCGGCTCGCTCGCCAACGACCTTGCGGACCTCGAGGCGATGAAAATAGTACGGAAGAGTCCGGACGGATGGCGGTTCGTGCACGCCTTGATTCGGGACGCTGCGCTGCAGTCTTTCTTGCCATCCGAGCTTCGCCAGCGGCATCGGGCTCTTGCCGAGTGGTACGAGGCGAATGAGAGGGGCCCGGAAACGTATGCGGTCATCGCTCGCCACTGGGCAGCGTCCGATGAACCGGCGAGACGAATCGATTACCTGGAAGCCGCCGCAACGAACGCGTTAGCGAAGGGCGCCGAAGAGGAGGCGGCCTCTCTTATGAAGGCCGTCCTTAATTTGGAGTCTAAGCAGGAGCAGGATCTCACCGGAGTTCCCAACACAAGGAAGGCATTTTGGCACTTCCAGTTAGGCGAGGCGTTAGCCGGGCTCAATCGGCTGGACGAGGCAGTGGGGCAGTCCAGGATCGCCCTGCAGTTACTGGGTCAGCGTCTGCCCAAGCGCAAAGTCGACTGGGCGGCACGCCTTGTCTGGGAAGCCCTGAAGCAGCTGATGCACCTCCTGCATGTCAGCTTGCCTGCGAGGAACAATTCCGGCGCTCTGAGCCAGGCGTCATGGATCTTCTCCAAGCTTGCCGAGTCTTACTACTTCAAAGCTGAGGTAATACCTTGGATCGCCACGAATCTGGTAGCGGTCAATCTGGCAGAAAAAGCCCGCGACGCCGGGCTTGCTGGTCGTGCGTATAGCGGTCTAGCCAATCTAGTAGGAACGGCACGCTTGCACCGCCTGGCAGCTCGGTACTTTCGGCGCTCACGCTTAATGATCGTCGGACAGCCCTGGGGAACCGACAGTCCCCGTACTGTCGAGGTGTTGCCCGATCTCGCCCGGCAGCACGACCTCACGGCCACCATCTCCGAGGCGGTATATCTCCGCACTATGAACCGGAGCTTGGACGTGACGCTGATGATGGACGAGGTTGTCCAGCGATGCCGAGCATCGGGCCGAAACTATGACCTCGAGATCGGCCTGGCCGTCCGCGGGTCCTTCCACGAGGCGACAGGGATGCTGCGGTTGGCGCGCGCCGACTTCGAGGAGCTGCTCAATTCGGCTAGAGGGCGGGGCAACACCGATCACGTCATCTGGGGTACGACCCTGCTGGTACCGGTGCTGATGGGCATCGGTCAGAAGAACGCGTGCAGCACTCTGGATGAGGAAGCAGTGCAGTTGTTCAGCGAGGATGACAGGCTGTCCGCTCGCAATTTTCAGGGTAGCCACATACAGGTGCTCATCGCACACGGGCGCAGCGCCGAAGCGCTTTCGTATGCGCAGGATGCGCTCAGCACGTTAGACACGATGCCCGTCTGGTTCGACTTCGTCGGCCTGACAGCGATGGTCCGAGCATGCATCGAGTTACTCGAGGACGTGCGGGGGACCGCAGCGGAGAAGGACGTCCGGAGGATCAGCCGCCGGGCACTTCGTGCGCTCCGGCGGTACGTCAGGGTTTACCCATTCTGCCGGGCACGCTTCGAACTCTATTGCGGGATGTATCAAGCCGCAGCGAGGAAAGATCACTTCGCTCGGCGCCGCTGGGTACGCGCGCTGAGGTGCGCAGAACGGTCAGGATTGCAGCTCGACGGTGCCCGGGCTCGCCTGCTTTTGGCTGGGCAACTTCCGGAAGGATCCCAGGCTCGGGCCGAGCATTTGCGCCACGCGCGCCGGACCCTCGACGAGCTCGGGCTACGTCGCCTTGAGGGGCTCGAGGGTTCGCCGGTGGTTGGGCGGGCGGCACCCGATAGGCCCAGCCGCGTCACCCCTGCTTCTCCTTAGGTTGGGTCGCGGAGATCAGCTGTTGAAGGGCCGGGAGCCCAAGTCCCGGCGATGCGAGCCGCTTCGACCGGGGCGGGAAAACAACCGAAAAAACTAGCGGCGCGTGTCGATTTGGGTGGGTTGCCGTTCGACGTAGTTGCGAGGGGCACCCGAGCAACAAGAATGGACGCGCCCCTTCCCAACTAGAAGGAGACAGAAATGTCGCGCTACATGCTGATCATGCGCTCGACCCCCGAGGCCGAGAAGGCGATGGCGGAGCAGAACATCGACTTCAACGAGATCATCGAAGCGATGGGCCGCTACAACGAGGAGCTCATCAAGGCCGGCGTCATGCTGGCCGGCGAGGGTCTGACCGGACCCGACGAGGGCTTCGTCGTCGATTTCAACTCGGATCCGCCGGTCGTCACCGACGGCCCGTACACCGAGGCCAAGGAACTGTTCAACGGGTTTTGGATCCTCGACGTGTCGTCGAAGGAAGAGGCCAAGCAGTGGGCGCAGAAATGCCCGTTGGGTACGGGCGTCAAGCTCGAGGTGCGCCGAGTGTCCGACACCGAGGAGTTCGACCTGGACAACCCGTGGATCAAGAAGGAGATCCAGTGGCGGGCCGACCTCGCCCAGAAGGTGGCCGACCAGGCGAAGAAGGCCGCAGGCCGCTGATTCCGGGGTCCCCGGGTATCCGCTTCAGCCGGATACCTGGGGCGGGCCCAGTCGTTCTGTAACACGTTCTAGTCTGGTCCTCATGACTCAGGTCGATGCTTCCTCACTCGGGCGCTCGTCAGGCGAGCTGCTGCGCCATCCCCTACACGCCGGCCACCTCACAGTCGGCGCCCTCAAGCGCAACAAAGACAAGCCGGTGCTCTTCCTCGGCAACACGACGCTCACCGGCGGCCAGCTGGCCGAGCGCATCAGCCAATACATTCAGGCGTTCGAGGCGCTGGGCGCGGGCAGCGACGCCGCCGTCGGGCTGCTTTCGCTGAACCGGCCCGAGGTGCTGATGATCATCGGCGCCGGGCAGACGCAGGGATACCGCCGTACCGCACTACACCCTCTCGGCTCGCTCGATGACCACGCGTATGTGCTGAATGACGCCGAGATCACGTCGCTGATCATCGACCCCAACCCGATGTTCGTCGAACGGGCGCTGGGGCTGCTGGAGAAGGTGCCGGGCCTGACGCAGGTGCTGACGATCGGACCGGTGCCCGAGGCACTCGCTGGCGTCGCCGTCGATCTGAACGCCGAGGCCGCGAAGTACTCGCCGAAGCCGTTGGTGGCGGCCGACCTGCCGCCGGATCACATCGGCGGCATGGCCTACACCGGCGGCACCACCGGCAAGCCGAAGGGCGTGATCGGCACCGTGCAGTCGATCACCACGATGACGACGATCCAGCTCGCCGAGTGGGAGTGGCCCGAACATCCGAAGTTCCTGATGTGCACGCCGCTGTCGCATGCCGGCGCGGCGTTCTTCGTGCCGACGATCGTCAAGGGCGGCGAGATGGTCGTGCTGTCGAAGTTCGACCCGGCCGAGGTGCTGCGGGTGATCGAGGAGCAGAAGATCACCGCGACCATGCTGGTGCCGTCGATGATCTACGCGTTGATGGACCATCCGGATTCGCACGCCCGGGACCTGTCGTCGCTGGAGACGGTGTACTACGGCGCTTCTGCGATGAACCCGGTGCGGCTGGCGGAGGCGATCCGCCGGTTCGGCCCGATCTTCGCCCAGTACTACGGGCAGTCCGAGGCGCCGATGGTGATCACGTATCTAGCCAAGGGCGATCACGACGAGAAGCGGCTGACGTCGTGCGGGCGGCCGACGCTGTTCGCGCGCACGGCGCTGCTCGGCGAGGACGGCAAGCCGGTTCCGCAGGGCGAGGTCGGCGAGATCTGTGTGTCCGGGCCGCTGTTGTCCGGCGGCTACTGGAACCTGCCTGACGAGACGTCGCGGACGTTTCATGACGGCTGGATGCACACCGGCGATCTGGCCCGCGAGGACGAGGACGGCTTCTGGTACATCGTCGACCGGACCAAGGACATGATCGTCACCGGCGGGTTCAACGTGTTTCCGCGCGAGGTGGAAGACGTTGTGGCGGAACACCCTTCCGTCGCGCAGGTATGCGTGATCGGTACCCCGGACGAGAAGTGGGGCGAGGCGGTGACGGCGGTGGTAGTGCTGCGGCCGAATGCGCCGTCTGATGAGGAGTCGGTGTCGAAGATGACCGCCGAGATCCAGGCCGCGGTGAAGGAGCGCAAGGGCTCGGTGCAGTCGCCCAAGCAGGTGATCGTTGTCGAGTCGGTGCCGGTGACCGCACTGGGCAAGCCCGACAAGAAGTCGGTGCGCGCGCAGTTCTGGGAGGGCGCCAACCGCGCGGTCGGCTGAGCTCGCGGTGATGGCAGAGCAAGGCTCGGTTGAATAAAGCCGTCGGTCAGGGCTGTTCACGCTGTCGTGCAAGCAGCTCAGAACACTCTCGGCGCCGGCACTGCCGGCCCGGTCACGGTCTTCAAGGACTGATGCGTTTGTCCACTTTCGTGTTGGTCCACGGGTCATGGCATGACGGATCCGCGTGGCGCCAAGTCATCAACCGCTTGGGACAGAACGGCCACGAGGCATTCGGGCCCACTGTCGCCGGGCACGGGAAAGGTGTTTGCAAGAACGTCAGCCATGCCCAATCAACCCAATCAATCGTGGATTTCGTCGTCGGCTGTGGTCTGACCGACGTCGTTCTGGTCGGACACAGCTACGGCGGCACGATTATCAGCAAGGTGGCGGAAGCGATCCCGGATCGCATTCGGCGGCTTGTGTACTGGAGCGGGTTCGTGCTCAACGACGGTGAAAGCCTCAATGACGCTGTACCCCCGCATTTTCGCGAGCTGTTTCGCGACCTTGCGGCAGACTCGCCGGACAACAGCGTCATGCTCCCGTTCCCGATGTGGCGCGAGACATTCCTCAACGACGCCGATCTCGATCTCGCCCGGTCGGCCTACGACAAGCTGTCGCCGGAGCCCTATCAGCAGATCATCGAACCACTGGATCTCAAGAGGTTCTACACCTTGGATATACCACGGAGCTATCTTCTCGGCACCGAGGACATTGCACTTCCGCCCGGTGAATGGGGTTGGCATCCAAGGATGACCAGTCGGCTGGGACTGCACCGGTTCGTGCAGATGCCGGGCGGACACGAACTCCTGTTCTCGAACCCAAACGGCTTGGCCGACAGGGTTATTGAATCGGGTCGCGACTAGCTCGCACGTTCCCGGGTGAGACCGCGCTGCAGGGCCACGTCGGCCAGTAGGATGCGCAGGCGCCGGCGCGCGTGATGAAGCCGGGACATGACCGTCCCTATCGGGGTGTCCATGATCTCGGCGATCTCCAGGTAGCGGTAGCCGACGACATCGGCGTAATAGACCACCATCCGGAGAGTCTCCGGCAACGCTTCGACCGCTTCGACGATCTCGTCGTCGGGCAGCCCTTCGAGTGCCTGGACCTCTGCCGAGCGGTCACCCATCGAGATGTGTCGCTGCCACGCGGCGTACTGCCAGTCGGTGATCTCATCACTGAGTTGCTCGACCGGCCGACACAGGGTCTTGCGATAGTTGTTGATCCAGGTGTTGTGCATGATCCGCATCAGCCACGCCTTGAGGTGCGTATCTTCGCGGAACTGGCGAAAACGAGAGTAGGCCCGCAGCATGGTGTCCTGCACGAGGTCCTCGGCATCGGTGCGACTGCGGGTCAGCCGCCTGGCCGCGCCGTACAACACGTCGAGCAGCGGGATGGCATCGCGCTCGAATCGTGCGGTCAACTCCGCGTCGCTCTCTGGTACGGCTTCGAACTCTGACATGTCCCCGAACGTATGTACGTGGGTGGGCGCAGTCGCCATCCTCGACGGATGGGATTAAGGGGTACAGGTAGATGGGATTTACGATTGCCGGGATGGGTCTGGCCGAGCCCTTAGAGCGCGAAGCCGAGCTGACGCAGCTGTCGGCGTTGTTAACTGCGGCCCAAAGCGGCCGCGGCCAGGTTGGTGTCGTAGAGGGGCCGAGCGGTGTGGGCAAGTCGCGTCTGCTCGACGAATGCGCCACCCTCGCCCGCAGCCTCGAACTGTCGATATTGCGGGCACGCTGCAGCGAGTTGACTCACGATCACGCGTTCAGCGTCGTCCGCACACTTCTCGAGCCCACGCTGGTCCGCGCCGACGAGAAGACACGCACCAAACTGATGCGGGGCCCGGCGGCCTTGGCCGAGCCTGTGTTCGGACCCCGGGAGGCGTTTGACGAATACGGTGTCATTCACGGCCTCTACTGGTTGACGGTCAATATCGCCGAACAGCGGCCGATGGCGATCCTGGTCGATGACGTACTTTGGGCCGACGACTTCTCGCTGCGCTACCTGGCCTACCTCGCGGACCGAATCGACGACATTCCGGCCGCAGTGCTGGTAGCGATCCGCCACGGCGATCCGGGCGCCGACTCGCCCTTGATCGCCCACCTATCGGATGCCGCGGGTGGGCCATCGATCCGTCCGGCCAACCTCAGCGAGACCGCGGTGCACGCACTGCTTACCGATGCGCTGCCCGACCGCGAAGTCGACGCCGACCTGACACAAATGGTGCTTGCGGAGACGGGAGGAAACCCCTACCTAGTGGTGGCCGTCGCGGACGCAATCCGTGCCGGCGACACCCCAGGGGTGACCGCGCCGGATTCCGTACGCCGCCAGATCACGCGTCGCTTGTCCCGGCTGCATCCGGCGACGCAAACCCTTGCGACAGCCGCGTCCGTGCTCGGAGACGAGGCAGTGCTCACAGATGCAGTCCGGCTCGCCGGACTGCATCCGGACGAGGGTCGAGCAGCGGCCGACGAACTCGTCGCCGCCAACCTCTTGGCCAGCGCGGACCCGATCTTGTTCGCACATCGAATCGTCCGAATGACCATCCACGACATGCTGGAGCCGCGCAAGCGGATCGCCTTTCATGCGTATGCGGCGAAGCTGTTGGCCGCCAACCGAACTGAGCCCGAGATCGTCGCCGAACACCTGCTGCTCTCAGGACCGCCCCGTAACCCATGGTCGGTGTCGGCTCTGCATGAGGCCG
>Ga0207688_10000258_pt1 | contig 23984 bp, 26 predicted proteins | sample KBSMiscanthusM4_FD_184296 | JGI IMG/M metagenome (GOLD analysis project Ga0207688, IMG submission 184296) | Miscanthus rhizosphere microbial communities from Kellogg Biological Station, Michigan, USA - M4 (SPAdes) (version 2) | ecosystem: Host-associated > Plants > Roots > Rhizosphere ...
TGGATTCGATCTGGATGCGCGCCTCGGTGAGCTCGGCGATATCGCGAACCGACAATTCGCGGACCCGGAACCCGCGCTGCGGCGTGGCAATCACCAGGCTCTGTTCGGTCAGGCGGGTCAGCGCTTCGCGGACGACCGATTGGCTCACCGCAAAGCGGGTGGCCAATTCAACCAGCTTGAGCTTTTCGCCGGGTGCGATCCTGCCGTTGAGCAGATCGCAGCGCAGGCTGTCGTAAACCTCCTCGGTGCGCGTGTTGGCACCAGCGGCCGTGGACGTCATGGCTCCAGATTATCACTGAATCTCGACAATTGTGTGTTCTGGCGGTAACTGAAGATTTTGGCCTCATATGGCCCGACAAAGCACAAAATATCGTTATATTGTTGACTTATCGCAGAAAGGATGCTTGAGTGGTGTGATGGCTGGCCGCGAGCAGCCCTGCGTCATCGATTCACGGAGGCGTCATGTCCGACACCCACTCCCACACACCTGAAATCGAGGTCCCGGTGTTAATCGTCGGGGCTGGGCCAGCCGGGCTGGTGGCGTCACTGTCGTTGGCGCGCCATGGAGTCGGCCACCTGACGGTGGAACGGCACCCGTCGACCGCACACACGCCCCGGGCTCACATTATCAACCAGCGCACCGTCGAGATTTTGCGAGCGTTGGGCGTAAGCAAGCGGTTCCACGAGGTGGCCACGCCGCAGCGAACGATGAGCAATAACCTCTGGGTGACGACCTTGGCTGACCCTGAGGTGGCGCGCTCACAGACCTGGGGAACCGCGCCGGACCGCGCGGGCGAGTATGAGAGTGCCAGCCCCGAGCCGATGGCCAACTGCCCGCAGACCGTGCTGGAACCCCTTTTGCTGGAGGCCGCGCGTGAGGCCGGTTCCCAAATCGAGTTGAATGTCGAGTTCGTCAGCCTCGACCAGGACAGCGACGGGGTCACCAGCGTGATCCGCGACCGGCGCACCGGTGCCACACGCACGGTGCGGTCGCGCTACCTGATCGGTTCGGATGGGGCGCGCAGCCGCGTGCTCGAGCAAGCCGGGTTGGCCGTGGAGGGCCCCGACGATCTGGCCCGCGCCGCCAACATCTGGTTCCGTGCCGACCTGGCGCGGTTTTTCGCACACCGCCCCGGCGTACTCGCATGGAATGTCATGCCCGGGCCGCTGGGTCCGCTTCGGTTGGGGACATTGATCTGCCACAAGCCGTTCACCGAGTTCGTGCTGGCGTTCACCTATGACCCCGGGGTTGTGCGCCTCGACGAGATGACCAATGACGATCTGCTGCAACGGATCCGCGCGGTGATCGGTGCGGAGGTCGACGCCGAAATTTTGGGCATTGCCGGTTGGCAGGTACGGGCACAAATTGCTGAGCAGTATTCGGCAGGGCGAGTGTTCTGTATGGGCGACGCGGTGCACCGCCACCCCCCAACCAATGGGCTCGGGCTGAACATGTCGATCGCCGATGCCCACAACTTGGCCTGGAAGCTGGCGCTAGTTCTTGACGGCAAGGCCGGGCCCCGGTTGCTTGGCAGCTACACCGACGAGCGCCAACCCGTGGGCGCCACCGGGGTCAGCCGCGCGCTCAACAGCCTGCTGGAAGGTGCGGCAGTGGAGACCGCCCTTGGGCTACAACCCGCGCAGTCGGAAGAGGACGGCTGGAAGGCGCTGAATGTGCTGTATGAGCCCGGTGTAGCGGGCGATGAACGGCGCCGGGCGCTGCGCGAGGCGATTGAGCTGAGCAACTACCAGTTCAACGCGCATGGCATCGAGTTGGGCTATCGCTATCGAAGCGCGGTGATCAGCGACGACCCGACACCCGAATCCGATCCGCAACGCGATCCGCAGCTGTACTACACGCCGACCACCCGGCCCGGTGCCCGCGTACCACACGCCCGCCTCGAGCGCGCCGCGGCGCCGTTGTCGTCATTGGACCTGGTCGACCCGCTCGGGTTCGCGGTGTTGACAGGCGTCGGCGGGCACGTTTGGCGGCCCGCCGCCGAGCAGATCGCCGCACGCACCGGCGTGGCGGTGACGGTGCACGTCATCGGCGAGCGCGGTGCCCTGACCGATCCGTACGGCGACTGGGCCGCCCGTAACGAGATCGATACCACCGGCTGCGTGCTCGTGCGCCCGGACGGACATGTCGCGTGGCGCACGACGACATCACGGCCGGACGGCGCGCAGGCGCTGTCTGACGCGGTCGACCGGGCTCTTGGCCTGGGCGCCGGCCAGTAAGGATGCAGCCCGTTAAATCCAACGCCGAACGCCGCGGATCTTGCCTATCGGTCGTGGAGACCCAGAGGGTCGAAGCGCCGTAATTGCGGGTCGCGGCGTTGTTCAAGACAGCACCCGCCCGCTGTCCTCGTTCTCGGCGACTCCATACAGGCAGCGGCCGAGTTGTGGCGACGCCAACACTGCGACAAGGCGGGTCGCGCAGGTCGGCGCGGTCGCTCTTCGTTGGGTCAGCCCCATTCACCCGACCACGAGCCGAGCGCGTCCGCGTTGGTGCGCATACATGGCGCCGGGCGCGGCCGACTCGGCCTCGTCGATCGCCGCCGCCGTGAAATCGATGGCCCTACGAAGCAGTTCGCACCCGCCCATGACTCCGACCATGCGGTTGCGCGTTTTCTGCAGACCACCTATGAGGCGGCCGCCGAGGTCGGCCGGTGGGACCGCGCCGCACTCGAAGACGACGACCACCGGCTACGCCCGCAATCCGCGCAACAAACCTAGGCCTAATCCGCGCGCTCCCCGCATGCGGCCACTCTCGGTGGTGACGCCGTAAAACACCGGAGCACCATGAAAACCGCCGACGCGCCCAGCGCCGCTGGCGTCCAACCGCACTCGTCCCACTTCCTCGGGTCGTGATAGCAGTCTCTCGATCTTGGGGATCTTGGGGACCATTTTGGAACCACACGTCATGCGCGATCGTGAACGACCTGCGCGTCTCTGAACGTCTCCCACGGCCCTTCTGGGCCATATCCCAGACCTGCGGAAACGCACCGCTATTTTCTGGGGGTCAAGTGGTGGAAGCTCCGACACAATGAGGCCCGCATTCTTCTCGCCGACCTCGACCATCTGGGGAGAGTCGGCGATCGGCGAGAGCACCCGTGACACCTCTGTCCGAGTCGTGGTGGCTACCACGACAAGCCCCCGGCGCTCTATAAGAGGCACAAAACGCTCTACTGCGGTCACCGTTTATTCGCCACCAATGACCGAGAATCGACCGGAATCGCCCGGTTCTCACCGGAGATGTGAGACAGCCAAACTCGTTGTCTTGCAGTCGAAAACGAGCAACAACCGGAGCTATCAGAACCTACAGTTGGTAATCCGTTGCTCGCGGGTTCGAGCCGCGGTCGATGGCTTGGTCCTTTGGGTCGCTCAGAGTTCGAGTCCGCTGCCGCGGTCATGGCTGGTGCTCCGAACGCGGTCGGCACTGACGTCTCTGGTGAGGTTCGCGGTTACGGTCGATGAGGTGATTTCCCGCTGTAGGGGACGGGCAGCATCGGTACGGGCAGCATCGGTGCGGGCGGCATCAGGCGCGCTGGTCCCTGCCTCAACTTCTGGCTCGCGAAATACGTTAGCGGTCCGTCTCTTTGAGACTCGCAGCATCGGTGAAGCAGTGATGGCGGTATAGGGCTCGCCCATGCGAAGCCATCGTCACAGGACGGAACAGTGACTCGACCAATAGCGGGCGCGGGTGCGGCCGAGACGCTCGATCGACTCCCGGTAGGAGCGCTCGGCGGTGCCACCGTCATTCAGCAGCGCGCGGGAACGCGCCTCGACGCCGCGCGCCCAGTCGGTGCCACAGGGTGTGGTCCTCTCGGCCAACTGGCGCAGCGCGTCGGCGGCGACGTCATGGTGTCCGCTGCGCACTGCCGCCTCGACGAGCTCGGCCGCCGCCCAGCCCGGTACCACCATTTCCACCGAGCAGACGGTGGCGCGTTGGGCTGCCTGCATCGCCGTCTCGTAGCTACCGAGGCCGTTGTTCAGCACCGCGTTCGCCCACTCGGCCAGCGCGATCCCGATGCCTTCGCCTCGAAGGTTCACGTCCCTGATGGTTGCGTCGATTAGCGCGGCCGCCTCGGCTTGTCTGCCGCGTAAAGCCGCCACGCCGAGTTCAGGGTAAGGGGCGAGGTGGCTGCCGGTCGCATCGATCGCGACCTGATGTTCCCCGAGCAGGGAGGCTGCGCCGGTCAGATCACCCGCGAACAACATCGTGGCCGCACGCAAACCGAGGGCCAGTGGCAACTCGCTGAGCGCGCCGACGCCGCGGGCAAGCTCGACGTGCCGCTCGGAAAGCAGATGCCAGCGATCGTCATCCCAAAGGTGTGACGCCACGACGCCGGCCATCCAGTGGCAGCGCAGCTGCTCGTCGACCGACATGCCGATACCGAAGACGTCCAGTGCCCTCCGCAGTATCGGCAGTCCGGCCTCATACCCCCTGTCGAAGTGTCGCCGCCTCCTGTCGATGTCGACGTGCAAATCGCTAGCGACTTTCGCGGTGCCGGTGAACAACGACGCTGTCCTACACTAAAGCGTTCGCATGCGCAGGTTCTCACGCTGGCAAGTAGCGACGATTCCGGCTGACAGCAACAGGGTTTATGCGTCAGCCATGTCGACACGGGATCTGCCGAGCGTAATCCTTGACTGACAGGCCTGGATAGACCAGCCTTCTGAAGGAGGGTACGCATGCGAATCGGATCTCATTGCAGGACAGAACGATTGCCTCATAGATGCCTCCGTCGTCTCCTGCTAGCTGGGTACGACCGCACGGTGCGGCTCAATACGACCGGGTCTTTGGCCGGCGGATCGTTGCGGAGAACCGCTACTCAACCCACCCGGGATACCTGCACCGCTACAAAGATCGACGGCCACAGATGGCCTACGGCGGCAAGCCAAGGTCTCTGGATTGCAGGCCCCGTACACCGCACCGATCAGATGATGGCACAGGACGTGCCACCGCGGTCTTCTCAGTTGTGGTGCCTGATCGTTGATGACAACCCCACTTTCATCGAGGCTGCCACTTGCATCCTTGACGGTGAAGGCATGACAGTTGTGGGTTCGGCACCGAACAGCGCGCTCGCCCTGAAGCAGGTTGGCGAGCTGCGCCCGGATGTCGTGCTGGTCGATGTGAATCTGGGCCAGGAGAGCGGATTTGACCTGGCAGAGCGGTTGTTGGGTGGCGGTGACGGCGATCTGGCGGTCATCTTGACCTCTTCGTATTCCGAGGACGACCTCGCCGACCTGGTTGCGGCCAGCCCCGCGGCGGGATTTCTACCCAAGGTGGCGCTGTCGACGTCGGCGATCCGCAACATCCTGGCGGCCCAGTGATAACACGTGCGTGGCCGGTAAATCCTTGGCCGCTCTCGTAGTAGAACTCCGATTATCGGCCATGGCTTTTCGCTAAGCTGCGCCCGTACAGATGGCACGTCTGGAGTCGAACCGCTCGACGGTTGCCGGTGACAAAGGCCTCGGTTAAGAATGTGATCGGCTTTGTCCGTAGATCGGCATGAGCGGGGATGGGTTGGATATCGTCCGCTCCTTGGGCATTGGGCCCGTAGATTGTCACCCATGCGAGAACGTTTCGCGTATCGCAATGAACAACCAGCACGGTATTTGTGCCCCGCATCTGGTCCAGTACAGTCCCGACGGCGTCGTAGGGTTCGACGATGACCACGACGGGGATGGCTCCTTGATCCGTTTCCGCGCGCTTCAGCTCCGTCTGCATCGCGTCCTGAGCCGGGCCCGTTGACAGCAGCGTTTGCAGAAACATCCGATCGCTGAGCGGGTCGCGGTGCACCGCACCCATCTCCGTGCGCACCCACATATCAGCCACAACCGCCTCCAAGTGCTCCACCACTGGCGGCAATTCGTACCGGCTCACGCCCAACAACTCAGACATAGTAGAGCGATATATCTTGCGCGCAGCGTCGAGCGTCTCTGCGCCGCCGGTACACCCGTGCGGTAACGAGTGAAAACTGATGGCGGGAACGCTTCCAGGGTCATAGCGGAACAACACGTGTTCGGTCGAGCGTTGCGGGCCGAGCCCAACCGAGCGGGAATCCCCACGGCATCCGAGGGGTTCGACGCCGCGAATTCGAAGAGACGCCGCTGTTACGCGAGCCATCCGGAGACTCCGCCTAATCGGGAATCCTCTCGGCACGAACGTTTCCCACTCCCTGCCAACATGTTCCGACCGACGGTTGGGCCTCCAAGGCGGCCACATCGCGGCGCTCACTTGTCGACTACGATTACACGCCGCCGTGATAAGAGCACGAGTTCCCACATGCCGTTGTCGTCGCGCGCCACCGTCAACGCACCCGGGTGAACCGCTGTCACCCGCCCACAGAACCCGTGCGGGCTAGCGTCCGAAACACGAACGCGCGAGCCCGTAACCAACGGGCCGCGTGAGACGGCCGACCCGGCTGTTCGGAGTGGGTGAATGTCCATAACAAACAAGCATGTCGGTTGGGCCAGTGGCTGTCGTGAATGCTGGCGTCCATAAATGCGCGGGCCAAGGGCAGTGGACATGCCCGCCAGCTGCAATCAATACTTGCGGCGATCACTGACGACATTTGTTGCTGTGCTTGGTGGGGTATGGCCGCTGTCCTAGTCGATCTGCCGGACCTGTTCGGACGATGATCTTCAGGTCCGGGGCTGTCGATCGACGGGCTGCGCCTTGAGGATTCGCAGAGTCGGTGAGGCAACGCTGGCCACCGACAAGTGCGTAACACGCCGGTCTGAAGGGACGCGAAGGATGGGTGCCAGTCAGCACGGATCTTATCCCCGCTAGCTGCAGAACAGGCATGCAGAAGAAACGTTGTTGCGGCAGAACAACTTTGCCTCCTCAGCGTGAAGAGTCGGGGCCTTGCGCGCTAGCCAGTAACATAGATTCATGCTGGCACTCAGCGGTGTTGGGGGGTTAGCTGGGGCGACAACGGCTCGCTGAAGCGTCATCGTGGCAAGTGCATCGTCGTATGTGGAGGACCGATGTAAGCGATGCGACCCGCGTGATCGGAGAATTCGAATGACCGTTAGTCCGGGGGCGGCCGACCTCAGTGCGACGCTGCCGGGGGGGTCCGGTGGCCTCTGGCCTCGACCGCCCCTGCGCCCACACGTCGGCGAGTATCGCGACCGTGACGTTGTCGGCTGGCGCGCTCGAAGCAAAGCGGACGACGAGATCCTGGCCCGGGCCGCAATCTTTCGGGGAGTCGAACCCGACGCAGTTGGTGCGTTCCCAAGGCAATTGCAGCCCGTCCAATTCCCGCGCGGCCATGTGATTTTCACTGAGGGAGAGCCGGGCGGCCGGCTGTACATCATCCTCTCGGGGAAGGTCAAGATCGGGCGCTACTCGCCAGATGGTCGGGAGAACTTGCTGAGCATCTTGGGCCCGGCGGACATGTTCGGTGAGTTGTCGGTCTTCGACCCGGGGCCGCGCACGTCCAATGCCACCGCCGTCACAGAAGTGCGGGCGGTGGCGATAGATCGCGACACGGTGCGGGCCTGGATCGCGAAATGTCCGGCTATCGCCGAGCACCTGCTGGCGGTGATGGCTCGGCGGCTGCGGCACACGAGCAGCGACTTCACCGACCACATGTTCACCGACGTGCCGGGACGGGTGGCCAAGCAGTTGCTGCACCTGGGGCAGCGGTTCGGCGCGCAGGAACGCGGCGCATTGCGCGTCACCCACGACCTGACGCAGGACGAGATCGCCGGGCTGATCGGGGCGTCGCGCGAAACGGTCAACAAGGTGCTGGCCGTTTTCACCCGCCGCGGCTTGATCCGTGTGGAGGGCAAGAGCGTGGTAATCACCGACGCCGACCGACTCGCGCGCCGCGCCGACGAACAGCCGCCGCATATTGAACGAGTTGGGGGCGTGACTAGTCCAGCCAAGGCCGACCGGCCTCTCCGATTGCGCTCACACCAGCCGGAGACAGCCGTAGCTCTGCTTCGCATGCTCGGCATCCATGATGCGTCCGTCGAGCACCAAAAGCCACTGCTGCGTACGTGGCTCACCGCTAATCCGCCGAGTAGGGAGCTGCGCATTAGCCTGCGACGCAACGGCTATGGGTTTGTGCTCGATGACATATTCGGCGGACCGCAGCCTCGTGCGACTGGCTAGCGTCCCGTCCCCGCGCCAACTCCACCGGAAACAGCAACAAGTACTCAGCGCTTCTTCGTGGCCGTCGGAATTCCTGCTCGCGGTCTGTATCGAGTTTACAACCAGGCCGTGACAGGACGCCGGCTCAACTCTGGAGCGACGAGTCGGTCAGGCCGCGTTGACTTCGCGCGCCGCTATCGCGGGATTGCCGACTTGACGTGCCGCTATCGCGGGATTGAGGCACAGTCGGATGTAGGAGATCCGATCGACGGCGATCTCGTACACCGCCATGTATTCGATGTCGATGACGCCGCCAACCCTGGTCCAACCGAGTGCTGGAAATTCGTTCACGAGCGTTCCGGCCATCCGGCCGTGGACAGCGCATCGCGGCGCGCCACCGGCGAAAAGTGGATCGTGTAGCTCCGCGAATGTCAGATCGGGCACAGCTTTCCAAAGTCCTTCGAACACCTCCCGGAATTCGCCTGAGCCGCGGACGATGTGGTCGGGAAAGAGGTCGACGTGAAGTATCACATCTTCGGTGATAACGTCTGCGATCCCGTCGACGTCGTGGCGGTTCATAGCCGCGTAGTAGTCGTCAAGCACGGCTACTAGTAACGCCTGGGAGACCATGCTTTCCACGCTACTGGTGGGGCGTGGCGACGCATACCGGGCTAGCCGGGCTCTCTAGTACACGCCAGTGGTGTGTGTTCGATCGTTTGTCGATCGCTCGCTGGAAGTGGACTCGGCGGTGGCGATCCAAGCGCATCCCGATCGCTGAATGCCTACGCTCATGATCGTAGAAATGCATGAGTATCAACTGCTGCAATCAATTCCGACTTCGTTCGGCTCCGGTCAATATGCAGATCCCGGTGGAACCGATCGAGCGGCGCAGCCCACACATGGCGGCCGCCAGCGCGAGATCGTGCACGGTGTATTGGCTACCGCGATCCGGATACCGGATCACCCCACGGTGCGTGACCTTGCCTTTTGCACCTAGTCCCGCGCCACAGATTCCAGTTGACAGGCAGAAATTACTCCGCCGATATGCAGCGGTGTTGGGTGCCAGCGCCAACGACAATTGCTCGCTTGGCCGCGAAAGTGGAAGCCACCGCGCAATTAGGTAATGCGCGAAAGAAATTGAGTGATAGTGAGGCTCGCTGTCATGTCCGCGTCAAACCAACCGCAGCGTGAAGGATAGCAGATTGACCACCCACCCGGTCCCGCTGGAAGACAAGCTAGCCGCCGACTTCTCGACGAGGAACTGACCAAAGCGAGAATTTACACAATTCGACCACGCAGAGAAGTGGAGGACTAATGTCGTATGAATTGGATGTCGTTGTCTTAGGCGCCGGCCCAGCTGGTGCGATGGCGGCGGCTCGGGCGGTTCAATTGGGTGCCCGTACTGCATTGGTCACACGGAACGAATTTGGCGGTATGGCCGCTAATGATGGGCCAGTTCCCGTACGAACATTGGCTCATACCGCACGGCTGATGCGTGACGCGCGGCAATTGGGTCGGTATGGTGTCACCATTGATGATCCTGTGCTGGATTACTCGCGAATGCTTGAACGCGTAGGTGAGGTCGTCACAGATGTACGTACAGTTTCTTCTTTGCGCAAAGAAATTGTGTCACGTGGAGCATCTGTTTACGAAAATGTCGGGGCTGCCCGTTTCGTAGACCCACACAATATCGTTACTGAGACGGGGTTGCATCTTCATTCTGATAAGTTCATCATCTGTACGGGCGGCGTGAGTAGGAGACTTCCCATCCCAGGCTTCGAATTTACAAGCACCCATAGCGACGCGTGGAGTTTAACCAGTGTCCCACCATCGATGATGGTCATTGGTGCCGGAGCGACCGGGGTTCAGGTGGCCTCGATCTTCAACACCTTTGGTTCACGTATCCAACTTTTTGAAGCGAGCCCCCATATTCTGCCATCCGAGGACGACGATGTCGCCGCGGCAATGGCAGACGCCTTCCAGCAAGCGGGCATGGCGGTGCAAGAGGATTTTGGGACCATCGAGTCATTCGAAAAAACATCGACAGGTGTGCGAATGACTTTCAGTAAGGATGGCCACCGTGAAACTGCCGAAGCGACACTTGTAGTTGTGGCCGTAGGTTGGGCGGTCGACACCGAGGCGCTAAATCTAGCAGCTGCGGGCGTTGACGTTACGCAGCGCGGCTTTTTGAAGGTCAATGAATACCTGCAGACTTCCGCGCCCCATGTCTTTGCCGCGGGAGACGTTACTGGACGTATAATGCTCGCGTCGGAGGGGCTACGGGACGGTTTCGTGGCTTCTACTAATGCCATGTGCGACTCATCATTGCCGGTGTCCAGCCACATGATTCCAGCTGGCAGCTTCACACATCCCGAATATGCTTCGGTAGGTATTACGGAAAGGAAAGCGCGCGAGAGCCACGACGTTGTCACAGCAGTTGTCAACTTTGACACTATAACGCGCGCTATCATTGATGGGCAAACCTTCGGATTTTGCAAGCTGATTGTCGACCGCAAGACCAATGAGATATTGGGGTGCCACGTTGTTGGCGAGCGAGCCGTTGATATCGTGCACGTGGCATCCGTCGCGATTACGGCGGGAATACGGCGGGTCGATGACCTGGCACGCGTTGCGGTCTCGTTTCCCACCTACGCTCATATCCTCATTAATGCGGCGGTCAAGGCAGCGCTGCAAATGGACCTTGACATAGGTTGGCGTGCGCACTACAGCGCGTGATATCGACGCAGAAGGTGTTGGGATTGGTGCCGGAGTTTGGGAGCAGGCTGCCCGCCTGGTGATAGAGACCGGCCGTCCGGTGGCGCATGTGGCGGCCGAGCGGTGTCGGTGAACAAGCGTTGGGGTGTTGGGTGCGCCTGGCGAAAGGAGTGGCCTCGGGTGGCGATACTGGCGCGGTGCTTGATGCTGATGAGCGCGCAGGGCTGGAGCGTCGGCGCCGAGAGAACGCCGAATTACGTTTGGACCGTGAGTTTTTGAAAAGCCGCGGCCTTCTTCGTCTCCGGGCAGGTGGCCGATGAGGTGATCCTGCACGCCGACCGTGGCTGCCAATGCACCTCCGCGCAGATCGCGGCGTTCACCCACCGGCACGACCAGGCCCGCTCGGTCGGCCGCACTGGTGGTGTGCCGGGATAACGCTGCAGCCGAATCCTTCTGGGCCTTTGGCCGCATCGCCCTGCGCAAACCCCATCTCCGACGCTTGCCTACCGAGGGGGAAGGGAGAAGCGCGCTTCGCCAGGCTGAATGTCGTTTGGCTATAGCCCAACCGCGCCGCGAGCGACCGGCCCTGAAGCTAGCGCCCTTGGAAAACCGGGTCGTGCTTCTTGACGAAGGCGCGGGCAGCCTCCCTGTGGTCGGCGGTCTGGCCGCAGTGGACGTGGTGGGTCGCCTCGAGGTCTAGGCAGTCGTCGACCTCGCCGGCCATGGCGCGGTTGAGGTTCTCCTTCATGTAGCGGTAGGCGACCGTCGGGCCCTTGGCGAGGCGCGCGGCGATCTCGGCCGTCCTGGCGGCCAGCTCCTCGGGCTCGACGACCCAGCTGGTCAGACCCAGGCGCAGCGCCTCCGCGGCTGAGATGCGATCGGAGAGGAAGTAGAGCTCGCGCGCCTTGGCTGCGCCGACCAGCTGCGTCAGGAAGTAGGTGCCGCCGTAGTCGCCGGACAGGCCGACGCGAGCGAAGGCGGTGGTCATGATCGCGGTCTTAGCCATGATCCGGAGGTCGCAGGCGAGCGCCAGTGACAGGCCTGCGCCGGCCGCCGCGCCCGGTAGGGCGGCGATCGTGGGCTTCGGTATCTTGAACAGCTTGCCGGAGGTGGCGCGCTGGTTAACCCGCTGGCGGTGGATCGCCTCGTCGATGGCGACTGGCTGGCCGGCGCCGGTGTTGCGGCTGTCCATGATCTTGACGTCGCCGCCGGCGCAGAAGCCCTGCCCCGCGCCGGTCAGCACCACCACCTTCACTTCCGGCGCGAGCTCAGCCCAGGTAAGCCTGTCGGCCAGCGCGTCGTTCATCGGGCCACTCATGGCGTTGCGCGCTTCCGGGCGGTTGAGCGTCAGGGTGAGTACGCCGTCATCCAGACACGCGAGCAGGTCGTTGGTCCCGGTGTCGATCTCTGCCATGGCGGCGTTTCCTTCCAAGTCTGGTTCCCAAGTCGCGAGCCCGTAACCAGCGGTCCGCGTGAGACGTCCGACCCGGCTGTCGGGAGCGGTCGAATATCCGTAACAACAAGCATGTCGTTTGGATCAGTAGCTGTCGTGAATGCTGGCGCCCATAAGCGCGCGGGAAGGCTGCAGTGGATATACCTGCCAGTTACCAGGTTGGATCCCACAAGTCAGTTGTCCGTCAAGCCGGCGTAGGGTGCCGGTTGATACCCGAAACAACCTGCAGCACTTGCCCGTGCGATGCGGTTCAGCCATTGAGATCGACGGCGTGCCGATCAACCGGGGCGCTGCTTTAACGGCCGCGTTGGAGAGCCTGTTTGCGGCCGCCACTTAGCCGGATTGACGCTGTTGGCATTCATCGGTCACGGTGTTGCCGTCGCGGACGATTGACGATTTACCTGCTGGATAGGGACCCTCGCCGGAGAACATCAACTCGCACAACGCATTCTGCTTCAGTGTTCCATCGTCAACGGCTAAATGTCGAGTACTGGACGGATTACGATGCTGTCGGCGCGCTTGATCCGCGAGATGCTGGGCCAGGCTTAGCCAGCTTTGAGGTAGCTGATTACCGCGCGAACCCGGCGGTGGTCGTCGTCAGCGGGCGGAAGGTTCAGCTTGGTCAAAATGTTGCGGACGTGCTTCTCGACGGTGGCTTCGGCGAGCCAGAGCTGACGCGCAATACCGGCGTTCGAACGACCCTCGGCCATCAACGCAAGCACTTGCTGTTCGCGCGGGCTGAGCGTGTCAAGCGGGTCCTCACGAGGGCGACGTCCGGTTACCAGATGCCGCACCAATGATGGATCCATGACCGAGGCACCCTTGGCGATCCGCTCAAGAGCCCCAATGAAATCGGCTACGTCGGCGACGCGGCTCTTGAGCAGATAACCCACCCCGGATCCATTGGCCATCAGTTCCATCGCGCGGTCGACGTCAACGTGCGCCGACAACACCAGGATGCCGGTCTTGGGCAGCTCATCGCGGATGATTCGAGCCGCGTCGAGGCCCTCAGTCGTTTCAGTCGGCGGCATCCGGATATCAACCACCACGACGTCGGGTTTTAGTGCACTCACCTGCGCTAGCAGTTCCGGTTTGCTGCCGGCCCGGCCAACAACGTCGAAACCGGAACGGATGAGCAGACTGCACAACCCCTCGCGAAGCAGCACTTCGTCCTCGGCCACGACAACGCGTAGCGCTCGCACGGTCGATTTCCCAGTGGTGTCCCGGGTGTTGGCCGATTTGACATGCATGACGGTCCCTTCTGCTAGCGCACGAACGCGGTGGAGCTATCTTGCATCCCAAGAGCTTTCAGCACAGCCCTCAGAGAGGAGTTTTACCGCTGACCGGTATGCCATTTTGTGGCTGGCGGCCAGTGGGGATGGGGTGCCAGCGCGACCGACACCGTGGGGTAGCCACCCAACGCTCCGTCGAGACACCGTGACAGTCGAAGCATAATCACACTCCCAAGAACGGGTCCACACCCTCGTACGGCCAGGCCACGCGCGATGCCCTGTCAAACCCACCGGAGTCGCCGGTCAACAGCGCAGCGGCCGGTCAGCGTGTCGGTCACGGCTTCACCAGGATGCGGATCGGATTGCCGTCCTGGCGTTCCATTTTCTCGATGCCGATCATGATCTCCTCGAGCGAGACGATGTCACTAATCGAGCGTGACACGTCGAGCCTTCCGCGTGACACCAGTGCGGCCAGCGTCTCGATATCGACATTCTGGTAGCCAAGATGACCGAGCACCCGCTTGTGTGTCAGCCCGAACATGGAGGTGGGCCCGACGGTCGGCGACTGGTCGCTCATGCCGACCGAAACGAGCCGGCCGCCGACGGCGACACAGTCCAGCGCCTGCTCAAACGTCGCCTTCACGCCGACCGCATCAAATGCGACGTCCAATTTGCGGCCGCCGGTGATCTCGCGGATCTTGTCCTTGAGTTGGTGGTCGCGGGAATCGAACGCGTAGTCGGCGCCGAGTTCCAGCGCGCGGTCGCGCACCGTCGGGTTGAGGTCGAAGACGATGATCGGCACCGCGCCGATCAGCCGGGCGATCTGCACGATGTGAGTGCCAACACCGCCCGCACCCCAGACGCCCACCGACTCGCCGACACCGACCTGCCCGGTGCGGACCACGGCGCCGAACGGGGTCGACACGGCGTCGGCAAGGATCGCGGCCTGTTCGAGCGGGACGTTGTCGGGCACCCGGGTCAAGCCCGCCGCCTGCGCGACGGTGTACTCCGCCCACGCCCCGTCGTAGGCGAACGCCATCAGCTTTGTGCGCAGGCAATGTGCGCCGTCGCCGCGCAGGCAGTTCGGGCAGGCTCCGCACGGGCGCGCGGCGGCCACGACCACCCGGTCGCCTTCGGCCCATCCGGTCACGTCCGGTCCGAGTGTGGCGATCGTGCCCGACGCTTCATGGCCTTGGGTCACCACCGGCCGCTGTGCCGGGAAGGTCCCGTTGATCAGGCTCAGGTCGGAATGGCAGATTCCGCAGTACGCAACCTTGACCAATACTTCACCGGGACCCGGCTCAGGAATCGGAATATCTTCCACCACAGTCTGTTTAGAGTCAGCGTGGTAGCGCGCGGCGCGCATCGTCGATGTCATGTCGGTCCTTCGTTTGTCGTCAGCATGTTTGCTTTGCCTATATCGTCGATTTGTCTCGGTGCCGCGCGGATGGTGGCGCGGTGGATCACCTCGCCGTCGCGCATCGGGTTGTCGACGATGCGCACGGCTCGACCGTGACGGTGTCCGTGCCTTAATGATTGCGGTCCGGAGCCGAGGTGGCGTCGCTGCTAGCGCCCAAATATCGCTGCGCGTGGGCGCATTGGCTTTCCCAGGCAGCCCCCATGGATCCGAGACTCCCCTAGACCTACGGTGAAGCTATGCCAGATGCCGATTCCAGCACCGAGTTAGGAGCATGACGTGACCATTCGAATCGAGGAACCCTCGGACGGCGTGCGCCTGCTGACCATCGATCGGCCGGAGCGGCGAAACGCCATCGACCTCGCGACCTACCGCGCTTTGACCGCCGCGATCGACGACGCCGATCACGATCCCGAGGTTCGCTGCTGTGTCCTGACCGGCACCGGCAACGTGTTCACCAGTGGCAACGATCTTGCGGACTTTCAGCAACCCCAAGGGCCGGGTCCCAGCGAGGCTGTTCTTTTCCTGCGCACGTTGGTCGGCGCCGGCAAGCCACTCGTCGCCGCGGTCGAGGGATTCGCGATTGGCGTCGGAGCGACGATGCTGCTGCACTTTGACCTGGCGTTCGCCGGCAGGAGTGCTCAATTCCGGCTGCCCTTCGTCGATTTGGGGCTCTGCCCGGAGGGCGGATCGAGCTATCTGCTTCCCCAGGTTGCGGGACTCAAACGTGCGGGCGAGCTGCTGATGCTCTCGGAAAAGTTCGACGCCGAGGGCGCGGCCGAAGCGGGGCTGCTCAACGGTGTCGTCGATGATGGCGGCGCCTTGGATGCTGCGCTGGCCCGAGCGCGCGCACTGGCCGCGGCGCCTCCTGAATCGGTGCGGCTGGCGAAAATGCTGCTTCGGCAACCGCATCGGGAGTCGGTCCTGCGGGTCATCGACACCGAGGCGGCGCACTTCACTGAGCGACTGGGGTCAGCGGATGCGCAGACCGCATTCCGCCGATTCTTCGCCGCCAAATGACCATCCGGTAGATCGATCGGGGTAATAGACCCTCGCTGGTCGGTGCGGCGCAGACGGGGGGCGCTAGCGACCAACCTCCCGACTACCGCGCAAGTCTTGTAACGATCTATCGCCGGAACACCTCTGTCGTCCGTTGATTGATGCACAGCGGCACAACCGCTTCCAGACCCACCTCAGCATGTAGGTCCAACGTAGCTGTCGATACTGGTTGGCGGGCAACAAAATTGGGGTGTCATCCGTCATGACACGGCCGAGATAGCGTGCAATTCTAGATTGACCAGGAAGCGTCGCACTTCGGACGGGGAGATCATGACCGGTCGCTATGTCGCACTCGGCAGCTCGATGGCGGCTGGGGCGGGTCTTGCACCGCGCGCCAGTGGCACGCCGTTCCTAGCGTTTCGCTCCGCACACAATTACCCCCACCTGCTGGCGGAGTCGCTGGGCCTCGATCTGGTGGACGTGACCTACGCCGGCGCGACGACCGCAAACGTGCTGTACGAAAAGCAGAACGGCACACCGCCACAGATAACCGTGCTCAACGGGTCCGAGTCATTGATCACGGCGACAATCGGCGATAGTGATGTGGGCTACGTGCCGCTGTTGACCTCGGCATATCTCCCGCATCCCATGCGCAGCATGCCGATCATCGGCGGCCGGCTGCGGGACCTGCACGACGGTGATGCCCGCAACCGAGCGCTGGCCAAGGTGGCCGAGGCACTCATCGAGGTTGGAAGCACGCTTCGGCAGTTGGCGCCAGAGGCCCGCATCTTCTTCATCGATTGTCTGACCCTGTTGCCCGACCGGGGCTTCGACGCGCCACCGCTGTCGCGGTCCGACGTCGATCTGGGTCGCCACGTCGCCGAAACACTCGAACGCCACACTGCCGAAGCTGCTGCGGAAACGGGATGTGAGATCGTCAGAGCGGGTGCGGCAAGCCGTAGTCACCACGCCTGGTCGTCAGATCCATGGACAACGAAAGGCGCTGTGCCGCTGCCGGGTCGCCCGTTCCCGTTTCACCCCAACGCTCCCGGGCTGAGGGCCGTCGCCGACCTTGTGGTGGCGCAGGTTTGCAAGCCGGCGCCATCATGGGCCCGGCAATCCGGGCCGGCATACGACGTCAGGATGACGTCGCCGTAACGCATTTGACTGCTGCGGGATGCCCCCGTGAACTGGCGATGATGGTGTGATCATGCCGGCAGATGCACGCAGGAGTCACCGTTGGCAGGTGGCAGCCGAAGACGACGTGGTCACCGTTTAGGCCGTCGTGTTGTAGGTTTCCTCGGCCACATCGAATCCGCGCTCCCTGGCGACATCGGCCAGGCGGCGACGCAGTTGCCGACGACCTCGGTGGAGCCGTGACACCACCGTTCCCACGGGCGCATCGGTCAGGTCGGCGATCTCGCTGCAACGGTAACCCTCGACATCGGCGTAATAGACCGTGGTACGGAACTGGTCGGGTAGGGCTTGCATTGCCGACCTGATATCTTCGTCCGGCAGCAGTTCCAGTAGCTGGTCCTCTGCCGATTGCCGGCCCGTCGGGAATTGTTGAGCGTCCACAGCCAGTTCCATCTCGGTGAATTGTTCGATCGAACACTGTGCCGGTCGCCGCTGCTGGGCGCGGTAGCCGTTGATAAAGGTGTTGGTCATAATCCGGTGTAGCCATGCGCTCAAGTAAGTGCCCTCGCGGAACGTGCGAAAGGCCCTATACGCCTTAAACATCGTCTCCTGTAGGAGGTCCTCTGCGTCTGCGCGGCTATTGGTGATCCGCACCGCTCGCTGGTAAAGCCCCGGGATCAATGGAATTACGTCGCGTTCAAAGCGCAGGGACAGCTTCCCGTCCGTTGCATCGCGAACGGTCGCGGTCATGATTGGAACCCGCCGCTGGCATACCCAGGAACTGAGCCATCGCGACCGAGCACGACAGAGATGCAGGAGTCGTTATTCATGTTCATCACTGTTGCCGCTCATATGCCAAAGCATTTAATGCTGTGTCCAAGTGCGGATTTAGTCCGCACGCGGATGTCGGGGCGATCGTAGGCCCGGCGGGTCTGTCTGTTAGTTGTTGGCACATCAGTGCGGAGTGACTAGGCGCTCGATCTCGCGATGCTTCCGCTGTGGTCATACTCCTTAGATTCGCTGTTCACGTGGGTACGTGTCGTCGGCGTTACCGCCCAATGTGGCTGCCCATCAACGGACTAAGTTGCCTGGCCAGCGTGAATGCGGCTCGCCTCACTGACGGCCAAGGCGAGCTCGGCGCGTCAGCCATGGTGTTTCGGCACCCATTGAGGCCGTGGGTAATGCCGGTCAGCCGGTACTTTCGCCTTCCGGCTTCCCAGGAAGGTTGTTGGGCGCTTACGCAGTGCTGTTGGGGGTTAGCGATGGCGGCACCGACTCGCGGAACGATCATGGTGGTATGCGTGATTGGAGAATTCGGATGACCGTCGATCGGAATCGACGCCATCATGCTGAACCAAGACAACAAGTGATTGCGCCGACGGCGCTCTCGTCGCGAGATGATCCAATGACCGCCCGCCCGTTGACTCAGAGCTCGCGGGTCCGCCGACCGCCGTGGCTCTGGGACCATTCGACGACCGCGCACACGCCGACCAGCTGGCCCTCACTTTCGCCGCCGTGCCGATGCGAGTCGCAACGCGTCCTGCTCGGGGGCGGAACACAACATACTGCCGATGAAGCGAACGAACATGCGTAACATCCGTGCGCGACTGGTGATCTGGTTCGCTACGAAGATCGTTATGATGATCGATCGTAGTCTGCAAATGCCTCAGGAACTCGACGAGATCTGATGGTGGTCGAGAAACGACGGGTGGTGGCTCACCCTCTTCGACGGCAACGAGCACGGCGCGGTTCCGGCGATCAGCTGCGAGAAGAGATCCTCGATGCCACGACTGATCTGCTCCTACAAACGGGCAACGAGAAAGCGGTTTCCATCCGGTCGGTGGCCCAACGCGTCAGGGTCACCCCTCCCTCGGTCTATCTGCACTTCGCGGCCAAAGACGAACTAATAAGCGCGGTGTGCGCCAGACTTCTGGGACGCCTCGGCGATGTGATGCTGCGGGCCGCCACCGATCACGCGTCCACAATCGAGCGCTTACGCGCTCAAGGGCGGGCCTACGTTCGGTGGGCGGTGGACAACCCCGAGCTGTATCGCATCGCGGTCATGGGCCGTGGCCGGCCCGGCAACGACGTCGACAGAGTCTTGAAAAGTTGCGTTTGTGCACACCTGTGCACCTCGATCCAAACGCTGATGACCGAAGGCATCTACCCGCAAGGCGATCCCGCGGCTGTCGCCCTCGAGCTGTGGGCCGCCGCGCATGGGGTCGCCTCGCTTTTTGTGTCGCGACCCTACTTGCCATGGGGCGACATCGAGGAGTTCGCTGACCGAGTCATGACGGCCGCGTGCTGCGGCCATATCATGGCGCCAGGTGCGGCGGAAGACCTGACGTAACTGAGACTTACCACCGCGACGAGCGGATTGCCGACCGTCTGTCGTCGCGTCGAAACGCTCCATATTCACCACTGCATTACATTCACTGCGGCACAGCAGCTTTTGAAGTTTGAAAATTTGCCTTGTGTCCTAGACTTCTCAGCTTTTCGAGGCAAGCGCCAACTGACGGTCGCCCTACTCGAGCGCGTCGTTGCGCGGACGTGTTCAACGCAGTGCTTGGCCGACAGCCTCGACGCTGCCAGACTTGATGTCCCCTATGCTCAAAGATGACTAACGTGCGGCACAGGGGAAGGAAGCGGAGTCGATGACTGACTCCACCATAAGGCGCTCGTGAAGAACGCGGTTGAACTTGAAGTTTTCGCGCAGTGCCAACGGCGCGCACTCCGCTGTGCCGTTCTTCTGCTGGCCCATGCTGATCGCGACGGTGGAGGCCGTCGCGGCGGGGACGTCACCCGGAACCGTAAAGTGAGCCGCAGCATCGTGTTTGGCGCCGATAAATATGTACCGGCGAATACCAAACGCCCCGTGCTGGAGAGTTAATAGTTCGGCTTCTCGCACGGGGCGGCCGGGTCCTATCTTGCCGGGCGGCGGGGTTCTACTTGACCCAGATGAGAAGGTCTTGGACTCCGTCGTTGTACACGACGCTGTTGGGGTCGGTTGACGTCACGTCGAAGTACAGCTTGCCGCTGGTGCTGGCACCTTCGGGCAGCGTCGACGGGTTGACACCCTTCTCCACCGCGACGTTCCAAATAACCCGATAGCTGTCCCCGTTGACCGCACGGGCGTTCATGTCGGGAATCACGGGCGTCACACTGCCCTTGATGGCCGTGTCGGTAGCGGATGCTTCCCATAGCCGGCCTTGCACTGGATACGGGATGGCGTCGCTGCTCGGCCTCAGACTGGTGACAGTCCAACCCTGCACGACCGCACCATTCGAATCCACTAGTGTTCCTTGGCTGCCGAACTTCCCAACGGTCGGACCTTGACCATCGACGGGCCACCACGCCGACGCCGTCGGCGCACTGATAGCGGCTGTCGCCGCCAACGCTGCAGCGACCACACCGGCCACTCGGCGGTTCTTTGCTCTCATGTTTTTCCTCTCTATCTTTCCTTCATGGCCGCCGCGACCGCCACAACGAACGCACATAGCAAGATTGAATCGCGGTAGGCCCTCCTTGCAGACGGCCGGTTGACGACCCCAAATCTAGTGGCAAATCAAACATATGTCGGTAACGCTGGCCACCAACAATGTCTGCACTCTCTTTACTAATTACTATGGCCTGCAGGTATTTTGGACTTCCTCTCCGCCTTCCGGTTTCCGGCAATGGCTGCGAGTAGCAGCGCACCTAGATCAGCGTACAAACGAAAAGGCGTACGGAACTTGCCGCCTGCAGTCACCTCAGCCGCGGCGAGCGCGCGCGCAGTCGAGCGACGACTTCGGCGACCGACTTGCGCACTCGACGCCAGAATGTCGACGTGCGAACAACCCTCCCCGTGCTGTGGTCTCATTGGCAGCGAATCAGCCAGCACTCCAGGTGATCTCGTCGATCAGCGCCAATCCACGTTGACGTCTGACCCTGGGTAGCTCACGTGCACCGAGCAAGGGGCGCGGGCGGCACCGCCGCCGCAGCGGGGCCCGCCAGGCCGAGAATTGCCGTAGCCAAAACCCCGGCTGCACACGCAGCCACGGTCAACTTCCTCATCGTTTCGTCTCCTTCCGAAGCAACAGACTTCTTTGTGCCCCTGCGCCTTACAGAGACACTGCACCTCGACCGGTATTCTTAGCTGTTTCAACAACTATCGCCAATGGGTCGTTTTCCTCAGAACTTGTTGGTGAGCCCAATGGTCATGCCCGCCGGGGCGATTGTTCACCTGGCGGGCAGTATTGTTCGGCGGACAACAGGCATCGCGGATAGCGGCCAGCGGTCATACCATGCCAGACTGTTGGACCAATGATCGTCGGAATGCGATCGCACCGAAAACCCGGCGCGCGAGTTCAATCCCGCGAGCATCGGTGACCGACGCGACGTACGCGCGTAGCGAACGGTCCCCGCACATTCAGCCCTAACCAGCGGGCCGGGCAGGTCGGCAACCCGACGAAGGATGAAGGCTGCTGGAATCACAGATGCCCATCGGGTTGGGAATGTTGGTCTCTACCCGTTGGGTAGTACTTCCCATCCAACCGCCAGCAGGGTCGGTGCACCAGGGCAGCAATGGTCTGTTTCCTTTGGGTCTCTTGCACTTGTCGTGTCCGGGCGCCAAGGCGTCCGACGCTTCCGGGTCGGCAGACAGGTCCGGATCGGGCGACGGGTCTTCGACACTGTTTGGTCGGTCAGGTGTCGACGGTCGGGACGCGCCGTCGGTGCCATCAGTCCGGCCTTGGCCAGCCTGAGTGGCCGAGTGATTACCTGCACCATTCCTGTCACGGGAACCAGTCGCCGAGGCGCTTGCCGCCAACACAAGTGACAGAGCGGTGAGCCCGATAGCGACCGCCGTGGCAATCGAGCAGGCACTCTCTCTGAGTCCAATCCGCGACCTGGACGCGCCGACTTCGGCGCCGCTGGGCGAAGGTGCACGGAGACGAATACGCTGTAACGGTGGACCAATTGGTTCTCGAATGTCACTGATTGCAAGAGCAATAGCGGTGAGCCGATCCTTTAGATGCCCCCGTGCAGGACGAGCATCGGGCCCGCGAACGGACCCATAGATGGGTAGAGCGCATGCGGCGAGCCCTCCATTGGCATGACGAACATCCTTTGGGTATCGATGGTCCTCGCCGGGGGTGCGTCATACGCACACCACTCACGAACCTCAGAGACCGTGCGGTCATTAGGCGTTCGCCTAACCAAAGGCACGTTTGCAACGAAAGGCGTTTTAATGGACAGGGATTCACCACGGCGGACGTTGCGTTTCAGGGCGTGGGGTGCTTGTAGAAGCCTTCTCCGGTCTTGACACCGAGCTTGCCGGCGTCGACGTAGGTGTGCAGCAGCTGCCTCGGCCCGCTGGGTAGGTGTGGATTGTCGTCGGCGTAGTGGGTTTCGATGTCGAGTACCACGTCCAAGCCCACCTGGTCCATCATCTGGAAGGGCCCAACAGGCATGTGCCAGTTGAGCTTGAACATCCCGTCCACGTCCTCCGGGCGGGCCACCCCCTCGGCGACCACGGCCAGCGACTCGCGTTTGATGGCCGCCCAGATGCGGTTGAAGATGAATCCGACGCTCTCCTTCTTGGCCTCAAAGGGATGGATGTCGAACTCGGGCAGCACGGTGAGCAGGGTGTCGAGCACGGCGCGGTCGGTTTGGCCATCGGACATCAGGTCCACGGCGTTGGATCCGGGCGGCATGTAGAAGTGCATGTTGCACAGCCGGGACTTGTCCCGGACGTGCTTGGCCATCAGCCGTGATGGATACGACGATGAGTTGGTGACGAAGATGGTGTCGGCCGGGGCGGCCGCGTCGATCTGGCCCCACAGCGGAATTTTGATCTCAAGTTTCTCCGGCACCGTCTCGACGGCGAGCCAGGCGCCGTCGAGCGCCTCGGCGACCGACCCGGCGGCCTTTACGAGGCCCACCGCGCCGGACCCGCGCTTGTCCACCACCTCCGGCAGCATCTGGGCCACGTATCTGGTTGCGGCCGTGACCTGTTCGGCGCTCGGGTCGTGCATCCGCACGGTCCCGCCGCGGGAGGCGAACATCAACGCGATGCGCCGGCCCAGGGTCCCAGCCCCGAACACCGCTACCGGGCGGTTCTTGATGTCGGCAAAGGTGTGTGTGTACGACACCGCTGCCTCACTTCACCGCGCCGGTGAACCCGGCCACCCCGGACAGTGTTTCGCCCAGGTCGACGAGCACATGCGTACCGTCGGAACCACTCGCTGCCCCAGGGATCGGAACCACGTAGATGCTCCCGCCGAGGTCCCCGACGTACGCCACGCCGGCGTCGCCGTCCACGGCCAGGCCGATGGCTTCGTGAAACCCGTCGGCGAGGATCTCCGGCGCGCCACCGGTGGCGCCCCGAGCGGGGATCGGCGCGCGGTTGAGCGTGTTGCCGGTCGGCGGGTCGCCCCGGTCGGTCCAGTACAGCCAGTCGCCCTCGATTTCGAGATCGATCGGCTCGGGCAGGCCGTCCCACAGCACCTCGATGTCGGTGCGGTTGGCGGCCGTCTGTCCGGCCGGGATCTCCAGGCCCGCGCGGAAGATCCTGCCCTTCCCGCCGTTCGACGGGCCCTTCTGCGTCCAGTACAGGTGGCCGCGGGCGGGGTCGACCACGACGCCGACGCACTCCTGCAGCCAGCTGTCGTCGCGGGTGTTGACCACCAGGTCGGTCAGGCCGGTCCCGTCGATGCGGACCCGGCTCACCCGGCAGCCCTCCCGGTCGCCCCAGTACAGCGTCCCGGCACCGTCGGACACCAACTGCTTGCCGGTGGTGATCGCCCCGGTCGGGATCACATCGCGGGCGCCCGAACCGTCGAGCCGCACCGCGTGCACGCCGCCGTTGCGGGCCGAGAAGTCAAAGCCGTCGTCGGCGCTCGGGTCGGGCGTGGGCACGCCCATGGTGGTCCAGTAGACGATGCC
>Ga0207688_10000260_pt1 | contig 23944 bp, 24 predicted proteins | sample KBSMiscanthusM4_FD_184296 | JGI IMG/M metagenome (GOLD analysis project Ga0207688, IMG submission 184296) | Miscanthus rhizosphere microbial communities from Kellogg Biological Station, Michigan, USA - M4 (SPAdes) (version 2) | ecosystem: Host-associated > Plants > Roots > Rhizosphere ...
GTAACTCCTCTGCCATGGCAATGTCCTCGGAAGGAGCCGCGGCCACGTCCTCGACGAGCGCCTCTGCTTCGGCTGCAGCTTCGGAGGATGGCTCTTCGTCCTCGGCGGCCATCTCATCGGCGACGGCCTCGGCCTTTTCGGCGGCTTCTACTTCCGCTTCATGAACCTCCGGCGCAGCCTCCAGCGCCTCGACCGCTTCCTCACCCTCGACGACGCCCAAACCGGCCTCGGGTTCAGCCGTTTCAGGCTCAGCCTGGTCCGCCCGCGCTTCGGCTTCTTCGGACTCTTCGTCAGCTACGGCGTCGGCTTCTTCGGGCTCGTCCTCGGCTTCCTCGGTCACGGTCTTTTCGTCTGCTACGGCTTCGTCCTCGCCGGCCACCTTAGCGGCGACGGCCTCAGCCTCCTCGGCGGCTTCTACCTCCGCTTCATGAACCTCCGGCGCAGCCTCCAGCGCCTCGACCGCTTCCTCACCCTCGACGACGCCCAAACCGGCCTGTGGCCCGGCCCCGTCCTCGGGATCGGCTTCGGGTTCTTCAGGCTCTTCCTCGATGTCCGCGGCGATTTCTTCGGCCTCGGACCCTTCCAGCTCGTCTGTCTTCCCTTCCTTGGCGTCCTCGGCGGCGGCCTTGGTGTCCTCGTCTTCCACGTCACCCGCGGCCTTCGCAGCGGCGACGACGCCGGTCGTGGCGGCTACTGCGGCCAGCTCCTTGGCGAACGCCTCGACTGCGTCTTCTTCCTCGACCTTCTCCGGCTTACCGGCAAGGGAAGCGGGCTCCTCTCGGCCCTTCGGCGCGACCATGATGTACACCACCGCACCGATGAACACGAACGTCGAAGTGAACGAATTGACCCGAATCCCCGCGATGTGCGTGGCCACGTCGCTGCGCATGAGCTCGATCCAGAACCGGCCGAGACAGTAGCCCGCCACATACATCGCGAACAGCCGGCCGTGGCCGATCTTGAATCGCCGGTCGATGTAGATCAACGCCGCGAAAACCAAGACGTTCCATAGCAATTCGTACAGAAACGTCGGATGCACCACCTCGATCAACTGGCCGGTCGACACACCGTTCAACGTGTCCAGCGCACCGGCCGCGTCGCGGCGCTCGTAGATCTCCAGGCCCCACGGCAGCATCGTCGGCCGACCGTAGAGCTCCTGATTGAAGTAGTTGCCCAGGCGGCCGATGGCCTGCGCCAGAATGATTCCCGGCGCGATCGCGTCGCCGAAGGCCGGCAACGGAATGCCCTTCTGGCGGCACCCTATCCACGCACCGACGCCGCCCAGCGCCACCGCGCCCCAGATGCCAAGACCGCCGTCCCAGATCCGCAGCGCCCCTGCCAGTCCCGCGCCATCGTCTCCGAAGTAGGTCCGCCAGTCCGTGATGACGTGATAGAGCCGTCCACCGATCAGGCCGAACGGCACGGCCCACAGCGCGATGTCGTAGATGACCCCCGCTTGGCCGCCACGGTCCACCCATCGCCGGTCGCCCAGCACCAGCGCCACCACGATCCCGACGATGATGAACAACGCATACGCCCGCAGGGGCACAGGGCCGAGATGCCAAACACCCTGCGCCGGGCTGGGTATATAGGCCAGGTAAGTCGTCGTCACGCAGTAATCCTCTGCCGCACACCGTCGGCGAGTTCCGCGGTCAACGACCGCACCGCCGGAATACCGTCCTTCAACGCCAACACCAATGCCGACCCCACGATGACCCCGTCCGCATAGGCGCCGATCTCCGCCGCCTGTTCCCGGGACCGCACGCCCAATCCGACGCCGACCGCAATGTCCGACACCGCCTTCACCCGACGCACCAGTTCGGGCGCCGCCACCGACACCGCATCACGTGCACCCGTCACCCCCATCGTCGAAGCGGCGTAGACGAATCCGCGCGACGCCTGGACCGTCGCCGCCAACCGCTCCGGTGTCGACGATGGTGCCACCAAGAAGACTCGGTCCAGATCTCGGGCGTCAGACACGGCCAACCACTCGTCGGCCTCGTCCGGAATCAAGTCGGGGGTGATCATCCCGAGCCCACCCGCAGCGGCCAGGTCACGAGCGAACGCATCGACACCCCAGCGCAACACCGGATTCCAGTACGTCATGACCACGGCCCGACCGCCGGCCTTGCTGATCGCCTCGACCGCAGCCAGCGCGTCACGCACCCGAACTCCGCCGTGCAGTGCCGCCTCGGCCGCCGCTGCGATAACGGGTCCGTCCATCCCCGGATCGGAGTACGCGATGCCGACTTCGATGATGTCACAACCGGATTCGACCATGGCGGTCATCGCCGAAATCGACGTCGGCACATCGGGGAATCCAGTCGGCAGGTAGCCGATCAACGCCGAACGGCCTTCCGCGCGGCACTCCTCAAACAACGAAGAAAGCCCACTCATGACGCACCGTCCAACAGGCCGAACCACTTGGCGGCCGTCTCGACGTCCTTGTCGCCGCGGCCCGACATGTTCACCAGGATGATCGACCCACGACCCAACTCAACGCCGAGCTTCAGCGCGCCTGCCACCGCGTGCGCCGACTCGATCGCGGGGATGATGCCCTCGGTGCGGCACAGCAGCGAGAAGGCGTCCATCGCCTCGGTGTCGGTGATCGGCCGATACTCTGCGCGGCCGTTGTCCTTGAGGAAGGCATGCTCCGGGCCGACCCCCGGGTAATCCAAACCTGCTGAGATCGAATGCGATTCGATGGTCTGCCCGTCTTCGTCCTGCAGCAGATACGAGAACGAGCCCTGGAACGCACCGGGCGATCCACCGGTGAACGTCGCGGCGTGACGCCCGGTCTCGACACCGTCACCCGCCGCCTCGTAGCCGACGAGCCGGACTCCCGGATCGTCGATGAACGGGTGGAAGATGCCGATTGCGTTGGAGCCGCCACCCACACAGGCCGTCACCGCGTCGGGCAGCCGGCCCGCCTGTTCGACGATCTGCACCCGCGCTTCCAGCCCGATCACCCGCTGAAAGTCGCGCACCATCGTCGGGAAGGGATGCGGGCCCGCGGCGGTGCCGAAGCAGTAGTAGGTGTTGTCCGCGTTCGTAACCCAGTCACGGAACGCCTCATTGATCGCGTCCTTCAAGGTCTGGGAACCGGCATCGACCGACACCACGGCCGCGCCGAGCAGCCGCATCCGCGCCACGTTGAGCGCCTGCCGCGCGGTGTCGACGGCGCCCATGTAGACGACACACTCGAGTCCCAGCAGCGCGCACGCCGTCGCGGTCGCCACCCCGTGCTGTCCAGCACCGGTTTCAGCGATCACCCGCGTCTTGCCCATCTGGCGCGCCAGCAGCGCCTGACCCAGTACGTTGTTGATCTTGTGAGATCCGGTGTGGTTGAGGTCTTCTCGCTTCAGGAACAGCCTCGCGCCACCCGCGTGGTCCGACAGCCGCTCTGCCTCGTACAACGGCGACGGTCGCCCGCTGTAATGCCGCTGCAGGCGGTCCAGTTCGTCAAGGAAAGCTTGATCGCCCCGTGCCTTTTCATACGCGGCGGTGACCTCTTCGATGACGGCCATCAACGCCTCGGGGACGAACCGCCCGCCGTAGACACCGAAATGGCCACGTGCATCGGGATCGTGGACGGTGGGTTCGGCAACGGCCGCGCTGGAACGCGGTAGCTCCGGGCCGGCGAGGTCGGCCACTTGTCAGCGTGCGGGTTTCGGGCACGACGGATGCGTGCCTGCGGTGACCAAATCGGCAACAGCGCCACGGGGATCGCCACTGGTGACCAGCCCCTCGCCGACAAGCACCGCGTCGGCGCCTGCCCCGGCGTAGGCGAGCAGATCGGCGGTGCCGCGTATCCCCGACTCCGCGATCCGAATGACATTGCTAGGCAGTCCCGGCGCGATGCGCGCGAAGCAATCACGATCGACGTCAAGCGTCTTGAGGTCGCGTGCATTTACGCCGATGACCTTCGCACCCGCCTGCAGCGCACGATCGGCCTCTTCCTCCGTGTGCACCTCGACAAGCGCCGTCATCCCAAGCGACTCGGTCCGATCCAGCATCGACGCCAGCACCGGCTGGTCCAGTGCCGCGACGATCAGCAGCAGCATGTCGGCGCCGTGCGCACGAGCCTCGTGTATCTGATACGGCCGGACCATAAAGTCCTTGCGCAGCACGGGGATTGACACCGCCGCCCGCACCGCGTCCAGGTCGTCGAGCGAGCCGTTGAACCGGCGCTGCTCGGTCAGCACGCTGATGACGCGCGCTCCACCGTCCTCGTAAGCGCGGGCCAGCTTGGCTGGATCGGAGATCGATGCAAGCGCACCACGCGACGGGCTCGCTCGCTTCACTTCCGCGATCACGCCGATGCCCGGTTCGCGCAGCGCGGCCAGCACATCCAGCGGCGGCGGCGCGTTCTTGGCCATCTCTTTGATCTCCGCGAGGGAAACGACGGCCTCACGAGCGGCAACGTCGGCCCGGACTCCCTCGATGATGGAGTCGAGCACGGTCGCCGAACTCATACCCGTGGATGTCCTTCCTGTCCGCGCGTTTGATCTTCATCGAAGGGTAACCGCCACCACGCCACGATCGATCACCGACCCTTGTTGTCCGGATCGGTCGGGTCCCGCCCCTCGTCGAGGGCGTCCCAGATCGCCCGCTCGGATGTCGTGACGGCCTCATGTGGCGACGGCGCGCCACGACGCTCATAGCGGGCCGCCTCGGGCTTGGCTCTGGCCGCCGAGCGCACGAGCAGTACCGCACCGACGAGCGTGAACAGCGCAGCCACCAACGTGACGATCGCGCCTCCATAGTGGCGCTGCGTGTCGACCAGGTTCGCCACTGGCACGCCCGCGAGATGCACAGCCCGCTCCGCGACGTCGCGGATCACCCACAGACTGATGGCCAGGTAGGCCATCCCGGCACTGGCCGCGGCGACAAGCACCGCGAGCAACCGCAAAGGCCAGCCCCGCACTGCCAGCGCCGCCACCGCGGCGGCCAGCAGCAACAGGGCCAGCGGCACCATCGCCGTCGACCACGACGCCCCGTTCAATGCCGTGGTCTTGGGCTGCCCGAGCCCGTCGAACGACTGCACCTCGACCCACACCATTCGCGACGCCGACCACAGTGCACCCGCGGACAGCAGGAGCAGGAGCTGGGCCAGCCGGATCACGGTTCGGTCAGCGTTTCCGCCGCGGCGATCGCGTTCAGCACCGCCTTGGCCTTGTTCGCCGCCTCGGTGTACTCGTACGGCCCGTTGGAGTCGGCCACGACTCCCCCGCCGGCCTGCACATAAGCCGTGCCGTCGCGCATTAACGCGGTGCGGATGGCGATCGCGAAGTCGGCGTTGCCTGCGAAGTCCAGGTAGCCCAGCACGCCGCCGTAGACGCCGCGGCGGGTCTTCTCGACCTCCTCGATCAGCTCCATCGCCCGCACCTTCGGCGCGCCCGACAGCGTGCCCGCCGGGAAGCAGGCGGTCACCGCGTCCAGCGCCGACTTACCGGGCGCCAGCAGCCCCGTCACCGTGGACACCAGGTGCATGACGTGGCTGTAGCGCTCGATGTGGCTGTAGTCCTCGACGCGCACGGTACCCGGCTGGCACACCCGGCCCAGGTCATTGCGTCCGAGGTCGACCAGCATCAGGTGTTCGGCGCGTTCCTTCTCGTCCTCTGCCAGCTCCTTTTCGAGCAGCAGGTCCTCTTCCTCGGTCTGTCCGCGCCACCGCGTGCCCGCGATCGGATGCGTCGACGCCCGGCCATCCTTGACCGTCACCAAGGCCTCAGGGCTGGAGCCGACGATCGAAAAGTCCAGTCCGCCAGCTTCATTGGGCACATTCAGCAGATACATGTACGGGCTCGGGTTGGTCACCCGCAACATCCGGTACACGTCGAGCGGGTCGGCGTCGGTGTCCATCTCGAACCTCTGTGACGGCACCACCTGGAACGCCTCGCCCGCCTCGATGTCGCCGACGAGCTTCTCGACGATCGCCCCGTACTCTTCCAGCGTGCGCTGCGAACGGTGCAGCGGCTCAGGACGGCTGAACGTGGCCACCGTTGACGGAAGGTGCTCACCGAGCGCAGCCGTCATCACGTCCAGCCGGGTGACTGCGTCGTCGTAGGCCCAGTCGACACGCTCGTCGGTGCCGTTCCAGTTCACCGCGTTGGCGATCAGCGTGATCGTGCCCTCGTGGTGGTCCACCGCAGCGATGTCGGTGGCCAGCAGCAACAGCATGTCGGGCAGCCCGAGATCGTCTACGGCCAGCGACGGCAACCGCTCCAGCCGGCGGACCATGTCGTACGCGAAGAACCCGACCAAACCGCTGGAAAGCGGCGGCAGCGCCGGGAGCGGCTCGGTCTTCAACAGCTCGAGCGTCGAGTGCAGCGCCCGCAGCGGTTCTCCGCCGCGCGGCGCGTCCTGCGGCGTGACACCCAGCCACACCGCTTCGCCGTCACGCACTGTCAACGCCGACGGCGCGCCCGCCCCGATAAAGGACCACCGCGACCACGACCGGCCGTTCTCGGCCGACTCGAGCAAGAACGTCCCGGGCCGGTTGGCGGCCAGCTTGCGGTACGCCGACAGCGGGGTCTCACTGTCGGCGAGCACCTTGCGGGTCACCGGCACGACACGGTGCTCGGCGGCCAGCGCCCGGAAGTCCTCGCGTGACGTGGTGATGGCGAGGTTGGCGGTCGCCCCGGCGCTGGGGGTCCCCCCGCTTGCGGGGGAGAGCGAAGCGACCGGGGAATGTGATTGCACGGAACAATCCTCCCAGACCGGTCTTGGGCGACCGGCGTAGCGTGAAAACCCGTGACGCCTCTAAAACGAAGTGACCAGGTAGCCGAGTTCGAACTACCGGACCAAACGGGCACTGTGCGAAGCCTCACAGCGCTGCTCGCCGACGGCCCGATCGTGCTGTTCTTCTACCCCGCGGCGATGACGCCGGGCTGCACGAAGGAAGCCTGTCACTTCCGCGACCTGGCGTCCGAGTTCGCCGCGGTCGGCGCCAGCCCCGTCGGCATCAGCGCCGATCCCGTTGAGAAGCAGGCCAAATTCGCGGACCAACAGAAGTTCGACTATCCGTTGCTGTCCGACACCGAGGGCACGGTTGCCTCGCATTTCGGCGTCAAGCGTGGTCTGCTCGGCAAGTTCATGCCTGTCAAACGAACGACGTTCGTGATCGACACCGATCGCACCGTGCTCGACGTGATCGCCAGCGAGTTCAGCATGGACACGCACGCCGACAAGGCGCTTGAGGTGTTGAGGCAGCGGCAATCGGCGTAGTGCAAGCCCGCAGCCGCAACAACGTCAACGTCGTGGGGCGCGACGACAAGCCGACCATCATGCTGGCGCACGGCTTCGGGTGCGATCAGAAGTTATGGCGGTTGGTCGTCCCCGAACTTCTGCCGAATTTCCGGGTTGTGCTGTTCGATCATGTCGGGTCGGGGGCGGCCGATCCGACGGCGTGGGACGCTGCGCGATACGCATCGCTGCGGGGCTACGCCGACGACATTCTCGAGATCCTGTCGGCGCTCGACCTGCGCGATGTGACGTTCGTGGGCCACTCTGTGGCAGCGATGATGGGAGTGCTCGCAGTCGGAACCGATCCGAGCCGGATCGCGAAGCTGGTGCTGCTGACTCCATCCCCGTGCTACATCGACGACGACGATTACCGCGGCGGCTTCTCCCGCGGCGACATCGACGACCTCCTCGAGTCGTTGGACAGCAATTACCTCGGTTGGTCCAGGGCCATGGCACCGGTGATCATGGGAGCACCGGAACGACCTGAGCTCGCAGATGAACTCGCCGACACGTTCTGTCGGACCGATCCCGAATGTGCGCGGGTGTTCGCGCGTGCGACGTTTCTCTCTGACAACCGGACGGATCTGAAGCGCGTTTCGGTGCCGACGCTGGTGATCGAATGTGAACGGGACGCGATTGCCCCTCGCGAAGTCGGGGCTTACGTGCACCGGCATATCGGCGGCAGCGAGCTTGTCACGTTGAACACCACGGGCCACTGTCCCCACCTGAGCGCTCCGGAAGCCACCGCCAGGGTGATCGGAGCTTTTGCCGGGGCGACATGAAGGTTGCGGACCTCTTCCAGAATGCGCCGTGCGGGTACATCTCGGCCGGCGCCGACCGCCGGATCATCACGGTGAATGCGACGCTGTCGCGATGGCTTGGCTACGAGCCGGGCGCACTCATCGGCATGCCCTTCACGGAGCTGCTCACCGCAGGCGGCCGCATCCACTACGAAACGCATTTCGGTCCGTTGCTGCAACTACGCGGCGAAATCTCGGGTATCACTACGGATTTGGTGACCGCGTCCGGCACACGCCTGCCGGTATTCCTCACCGCGAACGTCAAGACAGACATCGCGGGACGAATCGAGCTTCTACGGATCGTCCTTCAAGACGCCAGCGATCGGCGGTCCTACGAACGTGAACTGCTCGAAGCGCGACGGCAGGCCGAACTCGAGCGCACGCGTACCCAGGTGCTTGCGCGAACTCTGCAGCGTTCACTGCTTCCGCCGTCGCTATCGCCTCCTGATGGCGTAGAGGCACGCGCATATTTTCACGCGGCTTCGCCCGATGAGGTGGGCGGCGACTTCTACGACTTGTTCCCGCTGTCACCGAGCACGTCGGCGTTCTTCCTCGGTGACGTATGCGGCAAAGGAGCCAATGCGGCGGCGCTGACTTCACTGACCCGATACACGCTGCGCGCGGCTGCGGTCATCGACGATGATCCGGTGACGGTGTTGCACAACCTCGACACCGTGTTCCATCAGGAGGTGCTCAGCGACTCGCTGCGGTTCTGCACGGTCATCTTCGGCGTCCTGACTCGATGCGAGGACGGATTCGACGTGCATCTCGCGTCCGGAGGGCATCCGCCGGCGCTGCTGCTGAGCGCCGAGGGCGGGTCGCGCTACGTCGAAATCCCCGGCGGTCAAGCCATTGGCGTTTCCTCCGCTCCGCGGTTCACCTCGACGCGAATCCGTCTGACGGCCGGCGACACGCTCGTGCTCTACACCGACGGCCTGACGGAGGCACGGACAGGCGTCTCCAAAGCGCGCTTCAACGAAGACGCTCTGATCGAGTTCGCTTCGGCGCATTCCCCTACGGCGGCCGCGACGATCGTGAACGCCATCCGCTCGCTGCTCGAGGGCTTCGGGGAGGGCGTGGAGGACGATGCCGCTGTTCTGGCGATAGGCGTACCGCGGCCAGGCGTAGCGTGATTCGGCGTGACGCCTGTTTTGGAACTCGCCGATGTGACGTTTCGCCGCGACGGCAAGCAGATCATCGACGGCATCTCGCTGACCGTGCAGGAGGGCGAGCACTGGGCGCTGCTCGGGCCGAACGGCGCGGGTAAGAGCACGCTGCTCGGCTTCTGCGCCGCCGTCACCTTCCCTACGTCGGGAACGGTGCGCATCCTGGGCGAGCAGATGGGTCGCGTCGACCTGGCGCGGCTGCGCCATTCAATCGGGCACGTGAATCCTCGGCATCGCCTGCAATACCCGTTGACCGTGCGCGAGGTGGTGCTCACGGGTATCTCCGCGACGATCGACATCCCGAATCGCTGGAAACCCACCGCCGATGAACTCCGGCGCGCGGACGACATGATCGAAACAGTGGGCCTGTCCCGCAGGGCCGGCGACGTGTGGCCCACTCTGTCGCAGGGTGAGCGCGGCCGCACTCTCATTGCGCGCGCACTGATTTCGGATCCGAGGCTGTTGCTGCTCGATGAACCCACCACAGGTCTCGACGTCGCCGCCCGGGAGCAACTGCTGGAAACCATCGATTCCCTTGACGAAACCCATCCGGAAGTCGCCTCGATCCTCGTCACCCACCACCTCGAGGAGCTTCCGACCACCACGACGCACGCCCTGCTCATCGCGGAGGGACGAACAGTGACCACGGGTCCGGCACGCCCCACCGTGACAACCGACAACATCAGCGCGGCGTTCGCACACCCGATCGCGGTCGGCTACCACGAAGGCCGCTGGACCGCGCGCGCCAAGGCCACCCGCATCATCGACCTCTGACGCTTCACAGCCGTCAGTTGCCCCGTTGCCTCGCAACTGATGCGCGGAAGTCCCTCATTGACGCCGCTTTTGGCACGCCATCGTCCGCTCCCTGGTACATCCCGGTGACTGTGACGAGTTCGCAATGAACACCAGCGGCACGCACTCGACAACCGGCCGCCGCGATCCGCTTCAGGCGAGCCGCTTATGCCTCCGGGCCGCCGAGCAGCACATCGGCATCGAAGCAGCTGTGGTCGCCGGTGTGGCATGCCGCGCCGACCTGGTCGACCTCGAGCAGCACCGTGTCGCCGTCGCAGTCCAGTCGCACCGAATGCACGTACTGGGTGTGACCGGACGTCTCACCCTTGACCCAGTGCTGCTGGCGCGAGCGCGAGTAATACGTGGCCTTGCGGGTTTCCAGCGTGCGAGCCAGCGCGACGTCGTCCATCCAGGCCACCATCAGCACCTGGCCGGTGCCGCGCTCCTGCGCCACCGCGGTGAACAGCCCGTTGGCGTCCCGTTTCAGCCGCGACGCGATGCCTGCATCGAGCGTCATTGCCGCACCACGATCCCTTCCGCCGCCATCGCGGCCTTCACCTCGCCGATCGTCAGCTCCCGGAAATGGAACACGCTGGCGGCCAGCACAGCGTCGGCACCTGCAACAACAGCGGGCGCGAAGTGTTCCACCGCCCCGGCTCCGCCGCTGGCGATCACGGGAACAGTCACCGCGCCGCGCACCGCCCGCAGCATCCTCAGGTCGAAACCGGCCTTGGTGCCGTCATAGTCCATCGAGTTGAGCAGGATCTCCCCGACGCCGAGTTCGGCTCCGCGCGTCGCCCATTCGATCGCGTCGATCCCGGTGCCGCGGCGGCCGCCGTGTGTGGTGACCTCCCAGCCCGACGGCGTCGGCTGCTCACCGTGCGGCACGGTGCGGGCGTCAACCGACAGCACGATGCACTGCGACCCGAACTGGCGGGACAGCTCGGCCAACAAGTCGGGACGCGCGATCGCGGCGGTGTTAACCGAGACCTTGTCGGCACCGGCCCGGAGCAGCGCGTCCACGTCGGCCACCGACCGCACACCACCACCGACGGTAAGCGGGATGAACACTTGCTCTGCGGTGCGGCTGACGACCTCCAGCATCGTGGCCCGGCCCGACGACGAAGCGGTCACGTCAAGGAACGTCAGCTCGTCGGCACCCTCCGCGTCGTAGGTTGCGGCCAGTTCAACGGGATCACCTGCGTCGCGCAGGTTCTCGAATTTGACACCCTTGACCACCCGGCCGTCATCGACGTCCAGGCAGGGAATGATGCGCACCGCGAGGTCTCTGGGGTCCATCAGTAGTCCCCCGGGTCGCCGACGGCATTCAGGAGCTCCAGTAGCTCTCCGTGTACGCCGGGCGCCGCGACCAGCACCGAGCGCGACTTGGTGGTCCAGTCGCTGCCGTCCAGGTCCGTGACGATGCCGCCCGCCGCCCGCACGAGTGCGACACCAGCCGCATGATCCCACACATGCGAACCGAAACTGATTGCCCCGCCGAGGATTCCGGCCGCGGTGTACGCAAAGTCGATACCGGTGGCACCGTGCATCCGCATCCGCGAGCACTTCCGGCTCAGGTTTTCGATCACGGCCAACCGGTAGCGCCCCGGCGCTCGGCCACGGGAGTCGACGTTGAACGTGCTGACCCCGACGATGGAAGCGGCCAACTCCGCCGTTTGCAGCCGAGGTTGCTCGACGCCGTTGCTGCGCAACGGTTTACCGACGACGGCGGTGAAACGCTCCCCGGTGAACGGCACCCAGGTCAGGCCCGCCACCGGCTCACCGTCGCGGACCAGGCCGAGCAGGATGGCCGCCATCGGTGAGCCCGCGGCGTAGTTGAACGTGCCGTCGATCGGGTCGAGCACCCACACCAGCGGTGAATCGACGTCGGCGCCGCCGAATTCCTCGCCGTGCACCTCGATCCCGGTCTTGGTGTTGAGTGCCTCTACCACCTGACGTTCGATGGCCAGGTCGACCTCGGTGGCGAAGTCGTTGCCCTTCTTCTGCACCGCCGAGTCGGCGCGGTGACCTTCGACGAACGGCCGGGCGGCGTCGTCCAGGATCGCGGCAGCCTCGGCGACCAAGGAGTCGAGGTCGGTCTCGTCCAGCGCCATCGACGTCCTATTGAGCCACCGCGGCCAGCGCCTGCGGCAGAGTGAATCGTCCGGCGTACAAAGCCTTCCCGACGATGGCGCCTTCGACGCCGCGGTCGACCAGGGTGGCGATGGCACGAAGGTCATCCAGACTGGAGACCCCGCCGGAGGCGATCACCGGAGCATCGGTGCGCTCGGTGACCTTGGCGAGCAGTTCGAGGTTTGGACCGTTCAGCGTGCCATCCTTTGTGACATCTGTGACGACGAACCGCGAACACCCTTCGCGGTCAAGGCGTTCCAGCACCTCCCACAGATCGCCGCCGTCGGTCTCCCAGCCGCGGCCACGGAGTCGGAACCCGCCGCCAGGCGAGGAGGGGTCGATCTTCACGTCCAGGCCGACAGCCACCCGATCGCCGTGCTCGGTCACCACCTCGGCGCACCACTGCGGGTTCTCGAGAGCCGCGGTGCCGAGGTTGACCCGTGCACAGCCGGTGGCCAGCGCCGCGGCCAGCGACTCGTCGTCACGGATGCCGCCGGACAGCTCGACCGCGACGTCGAGCTTGCCAACCACTTCGGCAAGCAGTTCGCGATTGGACCCGCGACCGAACGCGGCATCGAGGTCGACGAGGTGGATCCACTCGGCGCCGTCGCGCTGCCAGGTCATCGCGGCGTCCAGCGCGGAGCCGTACTCGGTTTCGCTGCCGGCCTGGCCCTGTACCAGGCGGACGGCCTTGCCGTCCACGACGTCGACGGCAGGCAACAGAATCAAAGGCACGTCGGTCAACCTAGTGCTCCGACCCAATTGGCGAGCAACGCGGCACCGGCGTCACCGCTCTTCTCCGGGTGGAACTGGGTCGCCGACAGCGGTCCGTCCTCGACGGCGGCGAGGAACGGCACGTGATGGGTGGCCCAGGTCAACAGCGCGTCGGGACTGCCCTCCCACTGCTGCGCGGCGTAGGAGTGCACGAAGTAGAACCGTGTGGTGGCGTCGATACCCTTGAACAGCGTGGTGCCTGCCGGCGCGTCGACGACATTCCAGCCCATGTGCGGGATCACCGGAGCGTCCAGCCGAACGACGGCGCCGGGCCACTGCCCGCAGCCGGTCGTTTCCAGGCCGAACTCCACCCCTCGCGCGAACAGGATCTGCATGCCGACGCACACACCGAGCAGCGGCCGTCCCGCCGCGACACGATCGGCGATGATCTTGTCCCCGCTGATCTTTCGGAGACCGGTCATGCACGCCTCGAACGCGCCGACGCCGGGTACCACGAGTCCATCGGCGTTAAGTGCCGCGTCGTTGTCGGACGTCACTTCGACGTCGGCGCCGACCCGCTGCAGCGCCCGCTGGGCCGACCGCAGGTTGCCGGAGCCATAGTCGAGGACGACGACACCGCGGCGGGGCCGCGAATGCACTCTGCCTGTCACAGCGTGCCTTTGGTGGACGGCACGCCGGTGACACGCGGGTCGTACTCGACGGCCTGCCGCAGCGCGCGGGCTACGGCCTTGTACTGCGCCTCGGTGATGTGGTGCGGGTCGCGGCCATACAGCGTGCGCACGTGCAGTGCGATGCGGGCGTTGAAGGCCAGCGATTCGAACACGTGCCGGTTGACCACGGTGTGGTAGGGCGCGCTGGAGCCGGCGATCGTGAACTCCACCATGAACTCCGGCTCACCGGTGTGCACGAAGTACGGACGGCCCGACACGTCGACGGCAGCGTGGGCGAGCGTCTCGTCCATCGGGATCCACGCGTCGCCGAACCGGCGAATGCCTTTCTTGTCTCCTAGCGCCTGGCTCAGTGCCTGGCCCAGCACGATCGCGGTGTCCTCGATGGTGTGGTGGCCCTCGATATCGATGTCGCCCTTGGCATGCACGGTCAGGTCGAAGCTGGCGTGGCTGCCCAGCGAGGTCAGCATGTGGTCGTAGAACGGCACCCCGGTGTCGATGTCGACGACGCCGCTACCGTCGAGGTCGAGCTCGACGACGATGTCGGATTCCTTGGTCTTGCGTTCGACTTTCGCGCGACGGTGTTCGGTCACTGTGCTCCTATTCGGGCGCTGGCTTCGAGCAGCGCGTCGTTCTCCTCGGCCAGGCCGGTGGTGGCGCGCAGGTATCCCTGGATGCCGACGTCGCGGATGAGGACCCCTTCGTCCAGGTAGCGCTGCCAGGTGGCCGGAGCGTCACTGAACTCGCCGAACAGTACGAAGTTGGCGTCGCTGGGGATGACCCGGAAACCCATGCCGGTCAACGCTTCTGTGACACGGTCACGCTCGGCGATCAGCTTCGCGACGCTGCCTAGCGTGTCGTCGGCATGGCGAAGCGCGGCACGGGCCGCCGCCTGCGTGAGCGACGACAGGTGATAGGGCAACCGGACAAGCAGCATGGCCTCGATCAGCGCAGGCGCGGCGATCAGGTAGCCGAGACGACCGCCGGCGAATGCGAACGCCTTGCTCATGGTGCGCGTGACGACCAGCTTTGTCGGGTACTCGTCGAGCAGCTTGACCGCGCTGGGCTGCGACGAGAACTCACCGTATGCCTCGTCCAGGATAAGGATGCCCGTGCTCAGGGCGTCGAGCAGGCGACACAGCTCGTCGAGCGGAACACTCTGCCCCGACGGGTTGTTCGGGCTGGCGACGAACACGATGTCGGGGTTGTTCTTCTTGATCGCCTGCATGGCGACGTCGGCGTCGAGGCTGAAATCGTCGGCTCGGTTGGCCACCAACCACGCGGTCTGAGTGCCATCGGAGATGATCGGGTGCATCGAATACGACGGCACGAATCCGATCGCGCTGCGGCCAGGCCCGCCGAACGCCTGCAGGAGCTGCTGCAGGATCTCATTGGAACCATTGGCGGCCCACAGGTTTTCGACGCTGAGCTCGATGCCCGTCTGCGAGGTCATATAGGCCGCCAGGTCGGTGCGCAGCGCCACGGCGTCCCTGTCGGGATAGCGGTGGAGGTCGCCCGCCACCCCTTGGACGGAGGCCGTCACGTCGTCGACGAGTGCCTGAGTGGGCGGGTGCGGGTTCTCGTTGGTGTTGAGCCGCACCGGAACGATCAATTGTGGTGCACCGTATGGCGATTTGCCGCGCAGGTCCTCACGCAGCGGCAGCTCGGTCAACGTCACGTTCTTGCCGACCGTCACCTTTCGAACCTCCGCCGGACCGCCTCGCCGTGGGCGGGCAGGTTTTCGGCCTGTGACAGCGTGATGACGTAGCCGGACACGTCCTTGAGCGCGGCCTCGTCGTAATCGACGACGTGGATGCCCTTGAGGAAGGTCTGCACCGACAGGCCGCTGGAGTGCCGCGCGCAGCCCGCGGTGGGCAGCACGTGGTTGGACCCCGCGCAGTAGTCGCCCAGGCTTACCGGCGAATACGCGCCGACGAAAATCGCCCCGGCCGAACGGATCCGGCCGGCCACATCGCGCGCATCAACGGTCTGGATCTCCAAATGTTCGGCGGCGTAGGCGTTGACGGTGCGCACACCGGCATCGAGGTCGTCAACAAGCACGATCGCCGATTGCTTGCCCGTCAGTGCCGCGGTCACCCGCTCGCGGTGCACGGTGGTCTCCAGCTGGTTTGCGAGTTCGGAGTCGGTGGCGTCGGCCAACCGCTCGCTATCGGTGACCAGCACGCTGGCCGCCATCTCGTCGTGCTCGGCCTGGCTGATCAGATCCGCGGCGACGTGTACCGGGTCGGCGGTGTGATCGGCGAGGATCGCGATCTCGGTCGGACCGGCCTCCGCGTCGATGCCGACCTGCGAACGACAGATCCGCTTGGCCGCCGTGACGTAGATGTTGCCGGGCCCGGTGATCATGTCGACGGGCGCCAGCTCGGCACCGTCGGTGTCGGTGCCGCCATAGGCGAGCAGCGCAATGGATTGCGCACCGCCGACCGCCCACACCTCGTCGACGCCCAACAGCCGGGCGGCGGCCAGGATGGTCGGGTGCGGCAGCCCGCCGAAATCGGCCTGCGGCGGGCTGGCGATCACCAGCGAGGCCACGCCCGCGGTCTGCGCGGGCACCACATTCATCACCACGCTGGACGGATAAACGGCGTTGCCGCCAGGGACGTAGAGGCCGACGCGCTCGACGGGCACCCACCGCTCGGTGACGGTCGCACCCGGCGCGAGAGTGGTCGTGTTGTCGGTGCGCCGCTGATCTGCGTGCACAGCGCGCGCCCGATCGATGGCCACCTGCAGCGCGGTGCGAACGTCGACGTCAAGGGCGGTCAGCGCGGCGTCCAGCTCGCCGGCAGGCACTCGGACCGTCGCGGGCCGCACGCCGTCGAACGACTGGCCGTATTCGAGGGCCGCGTCGGCGCCTCGCCCGGCGACCGCGTCGACGATCGGGCGCACCCTTGGCACCACCGCGTCCACGTCCACGCCGCCGCGCGGCAGCGCAGCACGGAGCTGCGCCGCGCCCAGCGAACGGTTGCGCAGGTCGATGCGGGTCATCGTGATCGGAGCCATCACTCCGATTGTCCCTGATGGGACTACCCGAACAAAAATCGATTACCTGCCGGCTCGATTTTGCACACAGGGCTGTGGTGGCCTGGATTTCAGAGCCCTCGGTGCAATTTCGACGGACGCCAACTACGGCGCGCGTTCGCTCCCGAGCTGACCGGATAGATTCATGACCATGTCTCCGAAGGATCACCCCAACAACGCGCCAGGTGTACCGATGGTGTTTCCGGTCTGGGCGGAGAACTTCCAGGTCAAGTACGTCAACCCGATGATCAAGCCGTTCTCTCGCTTCGTGCCGGGTATAGCGACCGTCAAGCATCGCGGCCGCAGGTCGGGTAAGCCGTACGAAACCATCATCACGGCGTACCGCAAGGGCAACGTGCTGGCCATCGCGCTGGTCCACGGCAAGACCGACTGGGTGAAGAACGTGCTCGCCGCGGGCGAAGCCGACGTGCATTTCGGTAGGCGAGACGTGCACATCGTCAATCCGCGGATCCTCCCGGCGGGTGCGAGCGCCGACGGGCTGCCGTTCATGGCCAGGGTCCAGGCACGCAAAATTGGCGTGCTCGTCGCCGACATCGCCTGACACACTGACCTCATGGCGTGGGAAGTGTGGCTGACCTTCTTCGGTGCCGCGATCGCGATCGCCGTGTCACCGGGAGCCGGGGCCATCCAGTCGATGGCGACCGGCCTCAAACACGGTGTGCGACGCGGCTATTGGAGCATCCTCGGCCTCGAGGTGGGTCTGATGCTGCAGCTCACACTGGTCGCGATCGGGTTGGGCGCCGCGGTCGCGAACTCCATTCTTGCCTTCAACATCATCAAGTGGATCGGCGTGGCGTATCTGGTGTATCTGGCCGTGCGGCAATGGCGCACCGCGACCGTCGACCTGCGCGAGCAGATCGGAAAGGCGGTGGACGGCGGGCGAGTGGCGCTGCTGGTGCGGGGATTCCTGGTCAACGCGACGAACCCCAAGGGCCTGGTGTTCTTCCTGGCTGTGCTGCCGCAATTCGTAGTGCCGACCCAACCGCTACTGCCGCAGTACCTTGCCGTCGGCGTGACGATGGTCGCCGTCGACCTCGTCGTGATGGGGCTCTACACGGGCCTGTCGGTGCGGCTGGTGAAGTGGCTGCACACCCCGCGCAAGCAGACGACTCTCAACCGGGTGTTCTCCGGGCTGTTCGCCACGGCGGCCGTCGTGCTGTCGCTGGTGCGTCGCGGACCCGCCACCGTCTAGGTGCCGCTGCCCCCGTCACGAGCGATGCTGGACACGATGCGCATCAGCCACTCGCTGGACGCCTCGCGGCTACAGGCGAGTGAAGACGGTCTTGCCCGTCATCGCCGGCCACGCCTGCGGGGCGTGGTCCCAGGCGACAACCCGATCCACGGCGGGCGCGAGATCGCAACGCGTGGCGATCAATTCGAGGATCTCTGGGATCACGGCCCGCGCGTTCACCCGGCCGGTGACGAACCGCAACCCACGGGTGTACATCGACAACAGCGGCATCTCGACCGTTGCCTGGTAGTAGACGCCCGTATCGGTGCACACTCCGTCCGGCCAGGTGGCGCGCATCGTCGACGCCAGCACCGCGGGGTCGGCGGTGGTGTGCACGGTGATCGGGTACGGATCCCACGACTTGTCGGGCTTCGTCCGGTCATGCACTGTCGCGCCGAGCTTTTCGGCCATCGCCAGCCGCTGCGGGTCGGTATCCACGTAGTCGACCTGCGCGCCGTAGGCCGACGCAAACGCAGCCGCATATAGCCCGATCGAGAGGCGCCCCGTCACGAGAACACGGCGATCCGCAGGGTCGAGTACGGCCAGTTCCCCGCGATAGGGGCCGACGGCGCGCCAGCCGTCGGGAATGTTGTCCGACAACGAGGCGATCGCGACCGGATCGACGGCGTCGGGGACACCGACCAACATTGCGTCCGCATACGGCACCAGCAGTTGGTCCGCCATGAAGCCGCCGCCGTCGAGCCCGGCCAGCGGCGCCATGCCGTACATCGCCATCAACGGCAGCGATGCACATGACCCCGTAACCCCCCGCAGGCATGCAGCGCACGTTCCGCAGCTGATCTGGAATGGGACGATCACCCGATCGCCGACCTTGACGTCGCGCACGGCGTCGCCGACCGCCACGACTTCGGCCACCCCCTCGTGGCCAACGGCATGTCCCGGCGGCATCGGCAACCGTCCCTCGGCGACCGCCACATCCAGATCGCAACACGCCACGGCCACCGGCCGGACGATCGCTTGTTCGGGTTTCGTGATTTCCGGGTCAGGCGCGTCCCGCCAGGCGTACTCGCCCGCCGCCTCGAACATCAACTGGTACATGCCTGACCTTTCTTTAGCGACCTTTCAAGTATTGTTGAGTGACCTTTCAAGTAAAGTCAAGACATGCCTCGCCCGGATCGCAGCCGCGCCGCGCTGCTTGACAGTGCTGCCCTGCTGTTTCGCAGGCAGGGCTATGCCGCGACAGGCGTGAACCAGATTCTGGAGTACGCCGAGGTCAAGGCTGGTTCGCTGTATCACCACTTCCCCCATGGCAAGCAGGAACTCGCTGCCGCTGTGGTGGACGTGGTCGGCGGCGATATCGAGCAGCGGCTACGTGGATTTCTCCAGAGCGACCTGGCCGTCGCCGACATCGTCGACGCCTGGATCGGTCTGATGAGTGCCGGGCTGAGCTCCGATCAGCGCGACGGCTGTCCCATCGAGCCGATCGCCACCGAGTCCGTCAACGCCAGTCCACAGATGCGCGATGCCTCGGCACGTGCGTTCGGCGGCTGGTGTTTGGCCGTCGCGGATCGGCTACGCGCCGACGGCTGGCCGGCCGAGGACGCCGAACAGACCGCGCTCGCAGTGATCGCCCTACTCGAAGGCGCGCTGATCCTGTCACGGATCGCCGGCGACGCGGCCGCACTCAACGCCGCCAAGGCGGCGGCGCGCACCCTGCTCAGCCCTGCGAGCGGAGCTCACGTCGCGAGCTGATGCCGAGCTTGCCGTAGACGTTTCGCAGGTGATACTCGACGGCCTTCTCGCTGACGTACATCTCGGCCGCGATCTCCTTGTTGGTCATGCCCTTTCGAACCAGAGCCACGACGTCCTGTTCACGCTCGGTCAAGGCCAACGGCGAATGCTTTGTCGCCGTCCGGATTCCGCACGACGCCAGGTCGTCGGCGACCGCCTGCCGGTACGGCTCGGCACCCACCCCGGCGAACACTTCGTGCGCGGCGCGCAGATGGTCGACGGCGTCGCGACGATTCCCCCGCGCGTGCAACAGACGACCATAGTGGTGCCGCAACAGTCCGCGATCGACCAGCGGATCGTCGGGTCTGATTGTTTCGATCGCGAGCTGGAATTGGGCGGCTGCTTCATCGGGGTCGCCATTGGCCGCTGCAAGTCGCGCCCGCTGTCCAGCGACCTGCCCACCGATGTCCATTCGGGCGTCGTCGATGTGGCGCTGCAACCGGTCTAATTCGGTTGCGGCCTCACGAAGTTCACCGGAGGCGATGAGGCCCTCGACGAGGATCGGCCACCACGCCACCACCGCCATCTGAGAAACTACGACGCGCTTGTCGGTCATCAGGGGGCGCAGCGCATCGACCACACCCGCCGCGTCGGCCCTTGCCCGGCAGATCGCCGATCGGACGAGACGTGCAACCAGGTCGGGCCACGCGGCGTCGCTCGCCGCGCTCGCGGCGTCGTTCGCGATCGCCAGGCACGCTTCGGCCTCGTCCCACGATCCGCGCGCGGCCGCGATGGTGCCGATTACCGACTCCGCACGCCCACGGATCCAGCTGAGCCGGTCGTCGCTGACGATCGCCTGGGCAGCTCGTGCGTGCACCAGCGCCTCATCCCAGTCGCCGACGACGTAGAGCGCCCGGGCCAGATAGACATGCGCGGCAGGTAGATGCTGCTGTGAGAAGCCCGCCCTGGACAGCCGGATCGCCGCGCGCAGATCGACAATGCCCGAACGTGTTTGTGCCGCGTATAGGCGCAACAATCCGCGCACCGCAAGCAGTTCACCGTCCGCGCCGGCGACATCGCCTGGTCGCTCGGGCAGCCGCTTCTCCAGGACGGCCAGGCCTGCGGGTGCGCCGTTGAGGCTGAATTCGGCCGATGCCAGCGATCCCAAGGCGGAACGGGTGATCTGGTCGTCTCCGCCGCCGAGCGAAAGTGCGGCCTCGGCCGATTGGGCCTGTCGCACGGGTTCGCCCCGCATGATGTAAATGCTGCTCAACCGTATGTGGGCGTCGGCGCGCACAGAAGGATCGGCGTCCTCCTCGGCCGCCGCGCGGGAAAGCAGTCGCTGAGCGCCCTCGGCATCGCCGGTCTCGTAGGCAAAACTGCCGAGCACGAGATCTCGCAACGGCCCCGGATCGCACGCTTCAATGACCGGGACGACTTCAGCAAACCGCTCCAGCTGTCCGTCCGCCAACAACAGCCGGACGCCGCGGAGAAACCGACTGTCGGCGGCCGGACGTTGAGTCGTCAACGGCGCTGCCCACATCAGGTACTTGGCCGCTAAACCATTTGCACCCCTATGCATTTCGTCGGCCGCACCGTTCTCCAGCTCGTCGGCCAGTGCATCGTCGGCACTGTCGGCAGCCGCCACCCGGTGGGGCCAACCCGCGACACGACCGAGATTGACGGCTGCGGCACGGTGCAGCGCCTGCCGCCGCGTCGGCGAGAGGTCGTCGTAGACCGCGAGCCGATAGAGCGGATGCACGAAATCGATCGGGGTGTTGTGCTCCCCAGGAAGCCACTGCACGAAGCCGGTCTTGAGCAGGCTTTCCAGTGCGGCGACCGGCTCTGTCACCGCGGCCACCCGAGCGACCACTGCAAGCGGAGTGCGCTGGCCCAGCACCGCCAACGCCGACGCCAACTGATGCGCTTCCTCGGGCAGTTCGGCCAGCGCGGCGATCGTCGCCGACGACAGCGATCGTGGCGCCGGCAGCTCATGCGTGCTCGACGTGAGCTGCTCCGGCGTCAGTTCGTGAAGCAGCGTCTTGATGTAGAGCGGATGACCGCCGGTGTGCCGGTGCAGCCGTGCGGCTTGCGCACCCGTGAGCTCGATGTCGAGCCTGCGCGCCCACTCCCCGACCTGCTGCTCGGCCATCGGCCCCAACTGAATTGTGCAGCAAATTATCTCATCGTTGACGATTCGGTCCCAGCCGTCGGCGTCCCGACCACCGGGGCGGCTCGTCAGCAAGAGTGCGACAGGCTCCGCGTCGAGCCGGCGAGCCATGGTGACGAGGGCCTCACGCGAAGTCGCGTCGGCCCAGTGCATGTCTTCCACCACGACCAGCACCGGACGATGGTCCTGGCGCTCACCGGTCAGCCGGAGCAGCTCTAGTCCCGCCGCAAAAGAGCCGGCCGAAGTCACGGCGCCGAGCCGGGACACCACACCGAACGGCTGCTCACGGGCAAGTTCGTCGGCCTCGGCCGACATCACGATGAAGTCCGACGGCAGCGCGGCCAGCACCCGGCGTACAAGGGCGGTCTTGCCGAACCCCGCGTCGCCTTCGATCCACACCACTCCTGCGTGCCCCGCGGCGGCCGCCGAAAGGCGCTGTGAGATGGTCGTGACCTCGGCGTCCCGGCCCACAAAGACCTGCTGCACCGAATGAAGTTAGCACTGGTCAGGGCGATTCGGACGCCTCATCGGCGGTGCAGATGCGCTCCACGGCGGCCAGTAGTTCCATCGTCCCGTCGAAGTCCGTCGGCGACTGCGAGCCGGTGGCGCCCACAGTGCCGGACAGCCGTCCAATCGTCGACTTCTCGACGTTGATCACGATCTCCATGCGCTCGATGGTCATCGGCCTTCGGTGCGAAGTCCCTAGGGAACGACCCTCAGATTTAGGGGTGTTCCCTAGGGTGTGCAAAGCGCGCCGGAGCCAGGGTGACGGACATGAATACGAAGCCGAAACGCATTGACGTACACCACCACATCCTGCCGCCGAACTTCGTCTCGGCACTGAACAGTTTGAACATCCCGTGGACGGGAGGCCCGGAGGTCCCGTCGTGGAGCCTGCAGCAGGCCCACGACATGATGGGCGCCATGGGCATCGATGCCGCGGTGGCGTCGCCTTCCCCCGGTGTGTACTGGGGCGGCGACACCGGGTTCGCGGTGAAGCTGGCGCGCGAGACGAACGAGTTCGTCGCTGACGTTGTGCGAGACGACTCCGAGCATTTCGGCGGGTTTGCCACGATCCCGCTGCCGGACGTTGGCGCCTCGCTGGAAGAGGTTGAATACGCCTACGACACTTTAGGGTTGGACGGCGTCGTGCTGTACACCAGCCAGGGCGACCGCTATCTGGGTGACCGGTCGTACGACCCGTTCTTCGAAGAGCTGGACCGGCGCAAGGCGATCGTGTTCATCCACCCGACGACGATCCCACCCGGCGCAGACGCGACGGGCCTGACGATTCCCTTCGGGGTGGCCGAGTTCACCTTCGACACCACCCGCGCCGTGATGAACATGCTGTACAGCGGGACGTTGGAGCGGTATCCGTCTATCCGCTACATCGTGTCGCACGCAGGCGGCACCATTCCCTACCTCGCGTGGCGGATCGCCGGTGCGTCATATCTGCCGGAACTTCGCGACCGCGCCCCCAAGAACGATGGCTTGGCGCTCCTGCAGGAGCTGTATTACGACACCGCGTTGTCGACGTCGGAGTTCGTGTTCGGCGCGCTGAAGGAGTTCGTGCCGATGTCGCAGGTCCTGTTCGGCAGCGACTTTCCATATATCGGACCCGCGGTGCTGCAGGCCGAGCGCTACGGGCTGGAAAACAGCAAGGTGCTCGACGACGCGGCTCGCGCCGCGATCGATCGCGGCAATGCGCTGACCCTGTTCCCGCGGTTCGCGTAGTCACCAGACTGAGCCACGGCGACGGCGCAACCGGATAAGGGTTGCGGTCTTAGTCGCTGGAAGACCTTGGTTACTTGCACTGTTCGGTAATGGTGGCGTTGGTCGCGTCAACGTCCTTGAGGCGTGCTGCTTGCTCCGGCTCGGTGTTCTGCGCCCCCGACGTGGCCGCCGCGCCAATGTCCATCAACAGGTTGGCGAGCTTCTTCACGGCATCGGAAAGCTCGGGCGGCGTGGCGGAATCAAGCCGGGCGAGCAGATACTGGCCGCCGTCGTAGAGCGATATCCGGGCATTGGCCACCACCGCGAGGGTGCCGGTAACATCCTCGGGTCCGCCGGGTGGTTGCAGATTGGTGTTGAGTGACACGCCCTTGCGCACCAGGTTCGTCGCTGCGCAGATCTTCTGTTTGGCATCAGCGCGTTGCTCGCCCGAGTAGTTCGGCACGTCCGGAGTGCCTTCCCGCGCTAACCGAACCAACAGCCACCCGGACAGTGCGGCCGCGGCGACGGCCACCACA
>Ga0207688_10000261_pt1 | contig 23933 bp, 25 predicted proteins | sample KBSMiscanthusM4_FD_184296 | JGI IMG/M metagenome (GOLD analysis project Ga0207688, IMG submission 184296) | Miscanthus rhizosphere microbial communities from Kellogg Biological Station, Michigan, USA - M4 (SPAdes) (version 2) | ecosystem: Host-associated > Plants > Roots > Rhizosphere ...
TCCGCAGGGTCGAATCCGGCCTTTCGATCACCATCAACACCGAGGGTGCGGTCATCGACGCCTACGTCGTCACCGACAAGCCCGACGAGGTCGCGGCCTGGATGCGGGCCGAGGGTTTGGCTAGATAGGGGCCATGCGTACTGCGGGGATCGCGGCCGTCGCCGGCCTTGCGGCGGTCTGCCTGGCGGTCGCCGGGTGCGGCGGCGGGAGCAAGCAAGACACGCAGTCGGCGGCCTCTGGTCGCCCGGTCGCCCCGACCGTGGTCTTCTTCAAGCGCTGGGCGGGCAGCGACCCGGCCGAGGACGACGTGCTCGTCCGCCGCGACCACACCGCCGATCTGCACCTCATCCACGGCGGCGCCGGCGGCCGCTTCCGCACCGTCCGGCTCTCCGGGCGCGAGTGGGACATCGTCATGGCCGCGCAGCCGGCGCACGCCCTCGCCCACCCCGGTCCGGTGCTCGCCCGGCCCATCCGCGGCGGCTACCGCTACGTGGTCACGGTTCCCGGCGTGAACACGGTCACCGGCGACAACGGCGTGCTGCCGACGCGGGTCCAGCGCGTGGTCGCGGCGCTGAACCGCATCGTGGACGACCACGCGTTCTAGAGCGGCCGCAGAGCCCGTACGAGTGGGCCGAGCGTCGGCATCCCCTGCTTCCGGTCGACGTACTTCTCCTGCACCAGATAGGTGCTGCCGTCCTCCTGCCAGGCGAGTTCGAACGGCGCTCCGGCATGTCCGGTCTCGAGCGAGTAGACGTGCCGCGTGCCGATGGTGATCTGGCGCTCGGAGGTCTTTTCGGGATCGTTCAGCACTTCCTGCTGCAGCGTGGTCGGGCCGCGCTTGAGCGCCACCGTGAAGACGTTGATGTTGCGTGCGTTCCGAGACCACGCGATGTCGTAGTCGAGCGGCACGGAGGAATCCCTCGAGAGGGCGACGCTCGCGCGCTTGAACACGGCGGGCAGGCGCGTGGGAAACAACGGCGGCGGCGTCAGGTGCCACGAGAGCAAGCGCGCCCGGACCTGCGCGAGCGTCGCGGCAGACGCGGGGGTTGGCGCCAGCGCGGCAACGGCCAGACCGACCAGCACGACCAACACGATCCGACGACGTCCGCTCACCGGGGAAACGTACGGATTCAGGTCAGAAACGTCACCGCCGACCAGCCGATCGCGAACACGAGGGCGATCGAGCCGGTGGCCGCCGCGATCCGCCCCGGCCGGCCGACGCCCATGAGGCCGGCCAACCCGGCGAGGGCGACGGCGATCGCCACGAGCCCGAGCGCGAAGATCGTGTGCTCCTGGCGGGTGGCCCAGCGGTCGGCCGCCTCGGCCGCCGCGTTCTGTTTCGCGAGCAGCGCTTTCGCCGAGGCAACGCTCGACCGCACCGCGTCGGCGGTGCGGGGGTCGAGCCCGGACGTGTGGGCGGGCACCGCGCCCATCTGCTTGACCACGGCCAGCAGCCGGGCCGAGGCCTGCTTGTCGGCCTGGGCAACGGCGATCGCGAAGGCGCGGGGCTGGCCCGGCTTGCTGCTGCGCACGCGCGCGGCTCCCTGCAGGGTGACCGCGAGCGCCTCGCGCGTCGCGTTGCCCGAGAACTGCAGGAGCTGGGTGTTGGCCCCGAGGCGGACGAAGATCTGCTGTGCGTCTCGGGCCGATTCGACCAGGCCGCGCTCCTTTTGGCGGTTGGCCTCGGCCTCGGCGAAGGCCAGCACGCCCGCCGTGGCGGCGGCGATGCCGACGAGGACGGTGACCCACTTGCGGAAGCGGGCGCCGGAGTCGATTTCCGGCATCGCGTGCTCGAGCTCGATGTGCGTGTGGGGCGACACGTCAGAAGGAGAGCTCGACGATCAGGGCCAGGATCAGGGAGGCCGCGCAGAGTGCGAAGCCCAAGGGCAGCAGCCAACGGCGCCAGGTGCCGAACCCGTGGGCGAGTGCGCCGCACAGGAACGCGAACGCCGCGGGGATGGCGGACGCGAAGAGCAGCGAGGACTGCTTCTTGAGCTGGGACCCTTCGTGCTCCACTTCGCCGGCGTCCAGCCTCACCAGTGCGGGGTGACGGTTGCGCTCGGCGGCCAGACGGCGCGCGGTGGCATAGGTCGGCCCGGGGCGCAGGTACTGCGGCTGGCGGGCGATCCCGCTCCGCTGGGCCACGAAGCGCCCGAGCAGCTCCTGCGCCCCCGCCTCGCCCTGCAGCAGCGCGCGCACCGACGGGTCGCGCGCGCGCCGGGCCTGCTGGCTCAGCTCCTGCCCCTGCATGGTCGCGGAGATGACCTGGAAGGCCTGCGGGGCGATCTCCTGGTAGACGAAGCGCGTGTCCTCGATGACCCCCGCGCCGTACTTGATCTCGGCCCGGACGGCGTCGTGCCAACGGTCCGAGCCCTCGTCGCCGACCGCGGCCGCATACGCGCCGATGCCGGCCGCCAGCACCGCCGCCACCGCCAGGAGCACAGCGATGCTCGTATGGGTCTCGTGCCCCTGCGCCTCCGCCATCGGGCCGATGCAAGCAAATCGACCCGATGGAATCCGGTGTGACTGCTACGGCCTGATCGAGCGTCGGTCGGCGCTCGGCTAAGCCCCGGCCCGCTGTGGGAGCTTGACGCGCGGCAGGTCCCGGTCGCGCAGGCCGGAGGCGCGGCCCGCGTCCTGTGTCGCCCCGGCCAGCGCGCCGCCGGGGCAGTCCGCGCACTTGACCTCGCGCCGGGGGTTGACGATCCCGACCGCGGAGATCACGCCGCCGGCGATCACCAGCACCGCCATGAGGAGCATCCCGACCCGGAAGCCGTCCTCCGAGGCGTCGGTCAGGGCGGCCTGGAGCTGTGCTCGATGCGGCCCCACGCTCGCCGGCGCCTGCGCCGACAGCGCATGGGCCTTGCTCGACCGCACCGCCGCCGGCACGCCCGGGTCGTGCGCGTACGCCTTGGTGGCGGTGTCGAGCGAGGAGGCGAACTGGGCCGCCACCACCGCGCCCACGAGCGCGATGGCCACCAGCCCGGCCACACGGGCGATCGCGTTGTTGACGCCGGAGGCCAGGCTTGCGTGCTCCTCATCGACGCCGCCCAGCACCGTCGCCGTCAGCGGCGCGACGGTCATGGTGAGACCGAGCCCGAAGATCAGCGCCCCGGGCAGGACGTCGGTCACGTAGTTCACGTCCGCCCCGAGCCGCGAGAACAGCAGCAGCCCGACGCCGGCCACGATCGGGCCGAGGCCCATGAACCAGCGCGGCCCGAGGCGATCGGCCAGGGCGCCGAAGCGCGACGAGAACAGGAACATGATGAACGTGACCGGCAGCAGCGCCGCCCCTGCCTCCAGCGGCGTGAACCCTGACACCTCCTGCAGGAACAGCGTGAGCAGGAAGATCGAACCGCCCAGCCCTGCATAGACGAGCAGGGTCGAGACGTTGCCGACGCTGAAGTTGCGCCGGCGGAACAGGTCGAGCGACAGCATCGGTTCGCGCGCGCGGCGCTCCCAGAGCAGGAAGGCCGCCAACAGCACGACTCCGCCGACCAGCGGCCCCCAGATGATGGGGTCGCTCCACGCGTAGTTGGGCTGCTCGATGAGCCCGAACACGGCCGCGCCGAGCCCGAGCGCGCACAGCACCGCCCCGACCACGTCGACCGAGCCGCCGGTCGGGTGATCGTGGGCCTCCGACATGTGCCGGATCAGGTACAGCGTGATCAGGATCGGCACGAGGTTGACCGCGAAGATGAACCGCCAAGAGACGGTCCCGAGGATCAGCCCGCCCGCGAGCGGCCCGATCACGGTCGAGATCCCCGACCACGCCGTCCACGTCCCGATCGCCTTGCCCCGCTCGCGGTCCGAGAAGGTGGCCGTGATGATCCCCAGCGTGGCGGGCACGAGGAGCGCGCCGGTCACGCCCTGCAGCCCGCGGGCCAGGATCAGCAGCGTCGCCGTCGGGGCGGCGGCGCACAACAGCGAGGTCACGCCGAACCCCATGACCCCGAGCGAGAACATGCGCTTGCGCCCGTAGATGTCCCCGAGCGAGCCGCCGACCAGCAGCAGCGAGCCCAGCGTGAGCAGGTAGGCGTCGATGATCCACTGCTGGTCGGAGAGCCCGACCCCGAGATCCGCGCGGATCTTGGGCAGCGCCACCTGGACGATGGTCCCGTCCACGAAGACGACGACGGAGCCAAGGATGCAGGCGATCAGCGTGAGGCGCTTGGCCTTTGCCGACACTGCTTGGAGGCTAGCCTTCCGCCGTCCTCGGCATGGATCGCTCCGTCACCCTCATCGTCAATCCCGCCGCCGGCGCCGGTCGCGCGGCCAAGCGTCTGCCGACGGCCGAGGCCGAGCTCGCACGGCTCGGTATTCCGGTGCACCGCGAGGAGACCACCAGCCTCGACCACGCGATCGAGCTGGCCCGCGCCGCCACCGAGGCCGGCGAGGCCGTGTTCACCCTCGGCGGCGACGGGCTCGTCGGCGCCGTGGCCGGCGCATTGGCCGACACCGGCACGCCGCTGGGCGTGCTGCCGGGCGGGCGCGGCAACGACTTCGCCCGCGTGCTCGGCATCCCCGGCGACCCGGCCGAGGCGGTGTGCGCGCTGGCCGCTGCGCCCGAGCGCAAGCTCGACCTCGCCGAGGCCGGCGGCCGCCCGTTCATCGGCATCGCCTCGTGCGGCTTCGACTCGGTGGCCAACCGCATCGCGAACGAGTCGCGGCTGGTCAAGGGCAACCTCGTCTACCTCTACGCGGCGCTGCGGGCAGTGGCCACGTGGACGCCGGCGCGCTTCGAGCTCGTGCTCGATGGCAAGGTGCGCGTCTACACCGGCTGGTCGGTCGGCGCGTGCAACTCGAAGGCCTATGGCGGCGGCATGTACGCGGCGCCCAACGCCGAGCTCGACGACGGCCTGCTCGACGTCGTCGTGAGCGAGCGCACGTCGCGCTTCAACTTCGTCTTCCGGCTCCTGCCCCGGGTGTTCAAGGGCACCCACGTCGACCTGCCCTACGTGCACGAGATGCGCGCGCGCGAGGTGCGGATCAGCGCCGACCGGCCGTTCACGCTGTACGCCGACGGCGACCCGGTGCAAGAGCTCCCCGTCACCGTGCGGGTGCGCCCCGGGGCGCTGACCGTGCTCGCGCCCTGATGCTGCTGGGGGCCAAGCTGTCGGCCGCCAAGCTCGCGGGGGCCGCGACCCGTGCCGCCGGTCGCGGCGGCGGCACCTCGCTGCCGGGCCGGATGCTGCTGCGCATGCAGCCCGACGCCATCGCCCAGCTGGCCGGGCGGCTGCCGGGCGGTTCGATCGTGATCTCGGCCACCAACGGCAAGACCACGACGGCGGCCATGGCCTCGGCTGTGCTCGAGCGCACCGGTACCCGCCTCGTGCACAACCGGGCAGGGGCGAACATGGCCGGCGGCGTGGCCTCGGCGCTGCTCGACGCGGCGCACGTGGGCGGGCAGATGGACGGCGACACCGGCCTGTTCGAGGTCGACGAGTTCTGGCTGCCGCGGGTTGCCGACGCGCTGCACCCGCGCGCGCTGCTGCTGGGCAACCTGTTCCGTGACCAGCTCGACCGCTACGGCGAGCTCGACGCTATCGCCGACCGCTGGGCCGCGGTGGTGGCGGCCCAGCCCGCGGGCACCAAGCTCGTGCTCAACGCCGACGACCCCCTCGTCGCCGACCTCGGCACGACGTCGGAGCCCGTGTACTTCGGCATCGACGACGATCGCCTCGCGCTGCCCGCGCTCCAGCACGCCGCCGACTCCAAGCACTGCCGCCGCTGCGGCCACGCCTACGTCTACGACGCCGCCTACCTCGGGCACCTGGGCCGCTACCACTGCCCGAACTGCGGGGCGCATCGCCCCGAGCCGCAGGTCGTGGCCCGCGACGTCGAGCTGCACGGCGTGCGCTCCGCCCGCTTCGCGCTCCACACCCCGCTCGGCCAGGCCGAGGTCGATCTCCCCCTCCCCGGGCTCTACAACGTCTACAACGCGCTCGGGGCGGCCGCGCTGGGGTTCGCCCTCGACGTGCCCCTGGACGACGTCGTCGCCGGCCTGGAGGCGGTGGCGCCCGCCTTCGGCCGGGCCGAGGTCGTCCAGGCGGGTGGGCGCGACCTCGTGCTGCTGCTGGTCAAGAACCCGGCCGGCGCCAACGAGGTGCTGCGCACGCTGGTGCTCGAGAACGGCCAGCTCGACCTGCTCGGCCTGCTCAACGACCGCACCGCCGACGGCCACGACGTCTCCTGGGTGTGGGACGCCGACTTCGAGCTGCTGGCCCCGCGCCTGCGCACGATGACCTGCGGCGGGACCCGCGCGGCCGAGCTGGCCGTGCGCATGAAGTACGCCGGCGCCGACCCCGAGACGCTCCGCGTCGAGCACGAGCTCGAGCGGGCGCTCGACGCCGCCCTGGCCGGCGGCGACCCCGCGCGGCCGCTCTACGCTCTGCCCACCTACACGGCGCTGCTCGAGCTGCGGGAGCTGCTGGTGCGCCGCGGACTGACCTCGCGATACTGGGAGTGACACCGCGATGATCGCCACCACCGTCCGCTGGCACGACCTCGAGTGCGGGGGCTACGAGGAGGACCTGCCGCTGTGGCGCGAACTCGCCCGCAGCGTCCCCGGCGACGTGCTCGACCTCGGTTGCGGCTCGGGCCGGGTGGCGCTGGACCTCGCCCGCCGGGGGCACGCGGTCACCGGCCTGGACTCCGACCCGGAGCTGCTCCAGGCGCTCCGCGAGCGCGCGGGCGAGCTGCCCGTGACCACCGTGAAGGCCGACGCGCGCGCCTTCGACCTGCAGCGCAGCTTCGGCCTCGTGCTCGTCCCCATGCAGACCATCCAGCTCATGGGCGGGACCGAGGGCCGGACCGCGCTGCTCCGCTGCGCGCGCCGGCACCTCGCCCCGGGCGGGCTGTTCGCCGCCGCGGTGGCCAACGCGCTCGAGGGCTTCGATGCCGAGGCGCCCGACGCCCTGCCCGTGCCCGACATGGGCGAGTACGACGGCTGGGTGTTCTCGTCCCAGCCGGTGGCCGTGCGCGACCAGGGCGACCACGTGACGATCGAACGCGTGCGCCAGACCGTCGCGCCCGACGGCACCATGGACGCGACCGGCGACGTGGTCGAGCTCGACCGCCTCGACAGCGGGCGCCTGGTCGCCGAGGGCGCCGCGGCCGGCTTCGCCGTCGAGCCCGGCCTCGCGATTGCCGCCACGGTCGAGCACGTCGGCTCCCAGGTGGTGGTCCTGCGTGCCCGCTGAGCTGCGCGTCTGCTCGCTGTACCCCGACCTGATGAACATCTACGCCGACCGCGGCAACATGCTCATGCTCGAGCGCCGCTGCGCGTGGCGCGGCATCGGCTTCCGCATCGACGCCGCCGGGCTCGGCGACCCGGTCGACCCCGAGGCCCACGACCTCTTCTACATCGGCGGCGGCCAGGACCGCGACCAGGCGCTGTGCGCTCGCGACCTGGCCACGGTCAAGCGCAAGGCCCTGCACGCCGCCGCGGATGCGGGCAAGGTCGTGCTGGCGGTGTGCGGCGGCTACCAGCTTCTCGGCTCCTCCTACCAGCTCGGCGACGAGGAGCTGCCCGGCGTGGGCCTGGTCGACCTGCATACCGTGCGCGAGCCCGGCCCGCGGCTGATCGGCAACGTCGCCATCGAGGTCGAGCTCAACGGCGAGCCGGCGGTGCTGGCCGGATTCGAAAACCACGGCGGCCGCACCTACCTCGGTCCCACCGCCCGGCCCCTCGGCCGCGTGCTCTCCGGCCACGGCAACAACAACCACGACGGCTTCGAGGGCGTGCGCCGCGACAACGTGATCGGCACCTACCTGCACGGACCGCTGTTGCCCAAGAACGCGCACTTCGCCGACTGGCTCATCGCCACGGCGCTGGGCCTGGAGCGCCTGGAGGGACTGCCCGACGCGCTGGAGGACGACGCCCACCGCGAGGCCCTGGCCGCGGCGGGCGTCTGACCTCTCTCGGGCCCGGGTATAGACCGCTCCAGGTGGCGGCGGCGCTCGAGTTCCAGCAGGTCTCCAAGACGTACCCGGGCAGCGACGAACCGGCGATCCAGTCGCTCTCGTTCGAGGTTCCCGCGGGCGACATCTGCGTGCTCGTGGGCCCGTCGGGCTGCGGGAAGACCACGACCATGCGGATGGTCAACCGCATGGTCTCCATCACCTCGGGGGAGATCCTGCTCGACGGCCGCAGCGTGCTCGACCGCAAGGCCTATGAGCTGCGGCGCGAAATCGGTTACACGATCCAGCAGATCGGGCTGTTCCCCCACGAGACCGTGGCCGCCAACATCGCCACCGTACCCAAGTTGCTGGGCTGGCCCAAGGACCGCATCAGGGAGCGGGTGCACGCGCTGCTGGACATGTTCTCCCTGCCCCAGGACATGGCCGGCCGCTACCCCGCGCAGCTGTCGGGCGGCCAGCGCCAGCGGGTCGGCGTCGCCCGGGCACTGGCCAGCGACCCCTCGATCATGCTCATGGACGAGCCGTTCGGGGCCATCGACCCGATCACCCGCGGTCGGCTCCAGAACGAGTTCCTGCGCCTCCAGGGCGAGCTGCGCAAGACCATCGTCTTCGTCACCCACGACATCGACGAGGCGATCAAGATGGGGGACCGCATCGCCGTCCTCAAGAAGGGCGGCGTGCTGGCTCAGTACGCGACACCGGCCGAGCTCCTGCTCGCGCCCGTCGACGCCTTCGTCGAGGACTTCGTGGGCGCGGACCGCGCGCTCAAGCGCCTGGCCTTGCTGCGCGTGCGCGACGTCGACCTGTGGAAGGCCCCGCGCGTGCGGCCCGGCGACCCGGTGACGCAGGCGCAGGAGCAGCTGGCCGACTCCGACCTTCCCTACTCGCTGCTGATCGACGCCGACGGGAAGCCGCTGGGCTGGCTCTCGGATCGCGACCTGGCCGGCGAGCGCGTGCCCGATGAGGCCGGCACCGCCGCCACGCCCCGCCTGGACCAGGACTCGGTGCTCCGCGACGCCCTCGCCGAGCTGCTCGAGGAGGACACGCAGTACGGGCCGGTCGTGGACGAACGCGGCACGGTGATCGGGGTGCTCTCGATCGAGCTCATCGCGCAGTTCCTGGCCAGCAAGGATCCGCGCGAACTCGACCCGCCGGAACGGGCCGGGGTCGAGCCGTGAGCTGGCTGACCCTCTTCGCGCAGGTCCAGATCCACCACCGCGCGTCGGACTGCGAGTCGAACAACGGCTTCTGCCCGGACTGGATCATCAAGAACTTCGGCGACCGGTACGTCGACCCGTTCTTCCGTCACCTCGAGCTGGTGCTGATCTCGGTGCTGGTGGGCTTCGTGATCGCGTTCGCGCTTGGGATCGTCGCCCACCGGCGGCGGTGGCTCGTGGGCCCGGTGATCGGCCTCACCGGCGTCCTCTACACGATCCCGTCGGTGGCGGCCTTCCTCCTGCTGGTCCCGATCACCGGCTTCGGGCTGCTCACCGCGGTGATCGCGCTGAGCTCCTACACGCTGCTGATCATCTTCCGCAACGTGGTCGCCGGCCTGGCCGCTGCGCCCGCGGAGGCGCGCGACGCCGCCCTGGGCATGGGGCTGACCGACAACCAGGTGCTGTGGCGGGTGGAGGTGCCCCTGGCCCTGCCCGAGATCTTCGCCGGGGTGCGCATCGCTACCACGACCACGGTGGGCCTGGCTGCCCTCGCGTTCTTCGCGAACGCCGGCGGTCTGGGCGGGCTGATCTTCGGCGACCTGGTGTTCAAGTCCAACGTCGTGGTCGCGGGCGGGCTGTGCATCGTCATGGCCTTCGTCCTGGACGGCCTGCTCCTCTTCGCCCAGCGGCTGTCGACCCCATGGGTCCGGGCGGCACGGGCATGATCCTCGCCGCCTTCGACTTCGGGGACGCGATCGACTTCATCGTCAACGGGCGCGAGTCGGTCACGGGCGGCGTGCGCATCGGCGGAAGCGAGCTCCTCCCCCAGCTCTGGCGGCACCTCGAGTTGACTGGAGCGGCCGTGGGCATCGCGTGCGCGGTGGCCCTCCCGCTCGCGCTGTGGCTCGGCCATCTGCGCAAGGGCCAGTTCGCGGTCGCCAGCATTGCCAACGTCGGGCGCGCGGTGCCGAGCCTCGCGCTCATCGGCTTTGCGGTGGCCTACATCGGCCTCGGCTTCCCCAACGCGCTGCTCGCGCTCACGCTGCTGGCCATCCCCCCGATCTTCGTCAACGCCTACGTGGGCATCGCCCAGGTCGAGCCCGACATCGTCGACGCCGCCCGCGGCCAGGGCATGACCGAGCCCGAGATCGTGCGCAAGGTCGAGCTTCCGCTGGCCGTGCCACTGGTGTTCGGCGGCGTACGGACGTCGGTGGTCAACGTCATCGCGACGGCGACCATCGCGCCGCTCATCGGCGTCGTGACGCTGGGCGACGCCATCGTCTCCCCACAGGTCTACGGCGATGCTGGCCAGCTGGGCGCCGCGATCTGCGTCGCCGCACTCGCCATCACCGCCGAAGTCACCCTCGCGCTCATCCAGATGCTGGTGACGCCGAAGGGTTTGAAGGTGTCGTCCCCCCGCAGGCGCGGGTTCCCGTTCATGTCCATGAGGAGGGTTGAAGTCTCATGAGGAATATCGCCGCGGCACTGGCCGCACTGATCGCCGCCGCCGGCCTCGCCGCCTGCGGCTCCAGCAGTAGTAGCGACACGAGCAGCAGCAAGCCCACCAGCAGCGCGTCCAGCGGGTCCACCGGCCAGGTGATCCAGTCCAACCCGGCCAACAAGAAGGTCACCGTCACCATCGGGTCCAAGAACTTCACCGAGGAGTTCATCCTCGGCAACATCTACGCCCAGGCGCTGAAGGCCGCGGGCTACAACGTCAAGACCCAGCTGAACCTCGGCTCCGAGCAAATCGCGCTCAAGGCGCTCAAGAGCGGGCAGATCGACGCCTACCCGGAGTACACGGGCACCGCCCTGACCTCGTTCTTCAAGGTCAAGACCACCAGCATCCCCACCGACCCGGCGAAGGCCTACGACCAGGCCAAGGCCGACTTCGCCCAGCAGGGCCTGACCGCCCTCCCGCCCACCCCGTTCACCGACTCCAACGCGGTCGCGGTCACGCAGGCCACCGCCAAGAAACTCGGGATCAAGAACATCTCCGACCTCAAGAGCAAGGCGAGCACGATCACGCTCGCGGGCACGCCGGAGTGCCGCCAGCGGCAGGACTGTTTGCTGGGCCTCCAGCAGGTCTACGGGCTCAAGTTCAAGAGCTTCACCCCGGTCGACCCGTCCCTGCGCCACGAGGTGCTGCAGAAGGGCCAGGCTGACGCCTCGATCGTGTTCACGACCGACGGCCAGATCAAGGCCAACAAGGAGGTCCTGCTCAACGACGACAAGAACATCTTCCCGCCCTACAACATCACCATGGTGGTCAACGACAAGGTGCTGCAGAAGGCGGGGCCGGACTTCGCGAAGACGATTGCCCTGGTCCAGAAGGGCATGACGACGCCGGTGCTGCAGGAGCTCAACTCGCGCGTTGACCTCGACAAGCAGAAGCCGGCGGCGGTCGCCACCGAGTACCTGAAGGAGTCGGGCTACACCAAGTGATCAGCGGCCCGACGAGCCGAAACCGCCGTGGCCGCGCGCGCTATCGCCCAGCGTGGCCACGGCAATCGGCTCGGGCAGGTCGACGCGCACGACGAGGAGCTGGGCGATGCGGTCCCCGGGTGCGATTGCGAAGGCCTCGGCCCGATCGGTGTTGAGCAGCAGGACGCGCAGCTCGCCGCGATAGCCGGCGTCGATCGTCCCCGGCGCGTTGACCAGCGCGATCCCATGTCGCGCCGCCAGGCCCGACCGCGGCACCACCAGCCCGGCCGTGCCGGGCGGCAACGCGACGGCCACGCCGGTGCCGACGCTGCGCCGCTCGCCCGGCTCGATCCGCACCGCCTCGGCCGCGTAGAGGTCGAGGCCGGCGTCGCCGGGGTGGGCGCGGGTGGGCAGCGTCGCGGAGTCGGAGAGCAGCCGGAACGGCAGCGTGGCCGCGGTCGTGGTCACGCTGCCGATGCTATGCGGCTGCGCCGGCGGGCGCTCAGCCGCAGGGGCTCGTCGTGATGGTGTTGGAGCTAATCGGGTCGCCGCTCGCGGTGGTGCCGCTGGCGTTGAAGTCGTGAAACCCCTGCCCGCAGGTCCACTCCGGGCCGAAGGTGATCGTCCCGTCGTCGCCGACAGTCAAGAGGAACTCTTCCCTAAACGGAAACCCGAACCCGATGGTGGCACCCACCGTGACCCTCGACCCGGGCATCAGACGTGAGCCAGTCGTCACGCCCCAGAACGTCCCGTCGGCGCTCACCGTGGGGAAGACCACGAGCGATGGGCCCCTGCTGCCGCGGGCGGCGCTGCTGACGCAATCGCCCTGGTTCTTGAACGGGGCGCCCGTGGCCGGGTCGAACCTCGTCTTCCAGCCGTCGTGCTGGCACGCGTGGGCGGCGTCACTGTTGCCGCCCGGCGCAGCCGCCGCGGGTCCCGCGGCAACCGCGGCCACGACCAGCGTCGCGATCGCGGCGGTGATCCTCAGGCGCTTCAACCTCCTCGACCTCCCCGGCACTCAGTTTTACTGGACGAGCCTATCCCACTGGCACCGCCGCGCGATAGTGGCGCGCGTACATCTCCTCCACCCAGCGGTAGCCGCGGCGGTTGCGCACCGAGGCCCGAAAGCGCTCGTACGGCTCGGGCACGGCCGCCTCGAGCTGCGGCGCCTGCGGTGGCAGCACGACCGGGAACAGCAGCGCCGCCGCGGTCAGGTCGGCCACGCTGAAGCGGTCGCCGACGAGGTACTCGCCGTCGCCGAGCTCGGCCTCGATGCGGTCAAAGGCGGCCACGAGCCCCTCGCGCGCCCGCTCGGCCAGCCCCTCGGGATGGGTGCCGTAGCGGACCTTCGTGAACACCCAGGCGTAGGCGGTGGCGGCGGGGCCGAGCGTCGCCCGCAGGTCCGGCACCGCCGTCTTCACGGCCTGGTCGAGGAGGGCCGGCTCACGGCCAAGGTCGTGGAAGAACAGGCGCCGGGCGTCGGACCCGGCGTGCTCGTCGAACCAGTCCTCGAGCGCCAACGCCCGGGCGCGCGGCACCGGGTCGGACGGGTACAGCGGAGGGTCGGGCTGGCGCTCCTCGAGCGCGGCGATGATCGCCGTCGAGTCGCCGACGGTGCGGCCGTCGAGCTCCATGACCGGCAGCGTCGGGCCGCGGCCGCCGGTCAGCCACAGCGCTACCGCCATGTGCAGGCCCGGCGCGGGCGTCCGGCGGTCGTGCGCGATGCCCTTGTAGCCGAGGGCCCACCGCACCTTCTCGCTGTAGGGCGAGATCGCGAGCTGCCAGAGCAGCGGCCTAGCCGCGGCCATTGACCGCGAAGCGGTCGTAGCGCGCCGCCAGGGCCGCGGGCAGGCGCGCGGACACGCGCACGCCCTCGGCGGTCTCCTCGCGCTCCAGGTCGCCGGCGGCGGCGTGCAGCTCGGGCAGCAGGCTCGCGTCCCCGTAGGGCACGAGCAGCTCGACCGACCGAAGCATCGGCGCGAACGCCGCCCGCACGCGGTCGCGGAGCAGGTCCAGGCCCTCGCCCGTCTGCGCCGAGACCACGACGCCGTCGGGGTGGCGGAAGCGCAGCTCCTCGCGGCGCTCGGCGTCGATCACGTCGGCCTTGTTGAGGACGAGAACCCGCGGGCTCGACCCGGCGCCGATGTCCTCCAGCACCTCGTCGACGGCGCGGATCATCGCGACCATGCGCTCCTCGTCGGTCGAGGCGTCGACGACGTGGAGGATGAGCTTGGCTCGCCGGGTCTCCTCCAGCGTGGCCCCGAAGGCATCCACGAGCTGGTGGGGGAGCTTGCGGATGAAGCCGACGGTGTCGGTGAGCAGGTAGGCACGGCCGTCGACGTCGAGCGTCCGCGTCGTCGGGTCCAGGGTCTCGAAGAGGCGGTCGCGCACGTCGACCTCGGCCCCGGTGAGCGCGTTGAGCAGCGTCGACTTGCCGGCGTTGGTGTAGCCGGCCAGGGCGATCTCGGGCAGGTGCGCGCGCTCGCGCTCGGCGCGCATGGTGTCGCGGGTGGCGCTCACGCGGCGCAGGCGGCGGCGCAGGGCGGAGATGCGGTCGCGGGCCAGGCGGCGGTCGGTCTCGATCTGGGACTCGCCCGGGCCTCGGGTGCCGATGCCGCCGTCCATGCGCCCGGCGCCGAGGCGCTCGAGGTGCGTCCACAGCCCGCGCATGCGGGCGAGGTTGTACTCGAGCTGGGCCAGCTCGACCTGGAGCTTGCCCTCGGCGGTATGGGCGTGGTCGGCGAAGATGTCGAGGATGATCGCCGTGCGGTCGATGACCGGCACGCCGACGCGGTCCTCCAGGTTGCGCTCCTGACGGGGCAGGAGCTCGTCGTCGCAGGCGACCAGGTTGGCGTCGCTGGCCTTGATCGCGCGCTTGAGCTCGTCGAGCTTGCCCGCCCCCAGGTAGGTGTTGGAGTTGGGCTGGTCGCGGTGCTGGACGAGCTCGCCCGCCACGGCCACGCCGGCGGTGCGCAGGAGCTCGCGCAGCTCGGCGAGGTCCTCCTCGCCGTGCTGGGCCACCTGGATCATCAGCGCTCGCTGCCGTGCACGCTCCACGTCTGCCAGTGTAGGGTCGATGGCGGCCCCTCGGCTCATGGTTGGACCACTCCTGCGCTACGTCGGCCGGCACGACGCGACGGTGTGGGTGGAGACCGACCAGCCCTGCGAGGTGGACGTCCTCGGCCGCCGTGCCCGCACCTTCGCGGTGTGCGGCCACCATTACGCGCTGGTCTGCATCGAGGGCCTCGAGCCCGCGACCATCTACCCCTACGAGGTCGCGCTCGACGGCCACACGGTCTGGCCCGACACCGACGCGGCGACGTTCCCGCCGTCGTCCATCCGCACCCGCGCGGGCGACGACCACGACCTGCGCATCGCCTTCGGGTCGTGCCGCGTGGCCTACCCGCACGAGCGGCCGTTCTCGCTGCGCAAGGACGACAACAAGCGCGGCCGCGAGGTCGACGCCCTCTACGCCATGGCCCTGCGTATGCGCCACCAGGACCCCGACCGCTGGCCCGACCTCCTGCTCTGGCTCGGCGACCAGGTCTACGCGGACGAGATCTCGCCCGGCGTACGCGAGTTCATCGACGGCCGCCCGCCACAGGAGCGCAACGGCTGCCCGACCGACGAGGTCGCCGACTTCGAGGAGTACGCGCGGCTGTACTGGGACTCGTGGCGCGACCCGGCCATCCGCTGGCTGATCTCCACTGTGCCCAGCGCGATGATCTTCGACGACCACGACGTGATCGACGACTGGAACACGTCGGAGGCCTGGGTGCACATGATTCGGCGCAAGCCCTGGTGGCATGAGCGGATCGTCAGCGCCTACATGTCCTACTGGGTCTACCAGCACCTGGGAAACCTCTCCCCCGACGCGCTCGAGGAGGACGAGATCTGGCGCCTCGCCGAGCAGTCCGAGGACGTCACCGAGCCGCTGCGCGCGCTGGCCGAGCGCGCCGAGCACGACACCACCGGCACGCGCTTCACCTACACCCGCGACTTCGGGCGCACGCGGCTGATCGTCATGGACTCGCGGGCCGGACGGGTGCTGCACGGGACGCGGGAGATGGTCGACGACGTCGAGTGGGCATGGATCGTCGACAAGGCCACCGGCGACTTCGACCACCTGCTGCTCGGCACGTCGTTGCCCTACCTCCTCGCCCCGGCGATCCACCACCTGGAGGCGTGGAACGAGGCGGTGTGCGGGGGCGCCTGGGGCGGCCAGGCCGCGAAGCTGGGCGAGCGCATGCGCCAAGGGCTCGACCTCGAGCACTGGGCGGCGTTCAACACCTCGTTCCGCAAGCTGACGACGCTGATCGAGGAGGTGGCCTCGGGGCGCCGCGGCACGCCTCCGGCCACGATCGTGGCGCTCTCCGGTGACGTGCACCACGCCTACCTGGCCGAGGCCGGGTTTCCGGGGACCGTCGACGCGCGCAGCCGCGCCTACCAGGCCGTGTGCTCGCCGTACCGCAACCCGCTCGGCAACCACGAGCGCTTCGTGATCCGGCGCCTGTGCACGGGCTACGCGGCCCGGGTCACGCAGACGCTCGCGCGCGCCGCCGGCGTGCCCGACCCGGACATCGAGTGGCAGCTGGCCGACCCGCCGATCTTCGACAACCAGGTGGCGACGCTGGAGCTGTCGGGCCGCAGCGGGTGGGTGAAGTTCGAGCGCACGCGGCCGGAGGACGGCAACCACCCGGTGCTGCATCTCACGGCCGCGCGGCGGCTCTCCTAGCGCTCTCCGAGGCTGCGGATCCGCTCCATCGCCTCGGTCAGCCGGTCGTCCGGCGTCGTGAGGGAGATGCGGAAGAAGCCCTCGCCGTTGGGCCCGTAGGCCTCGCCGGGCGAGACCACGACGCCGGTCGCGTCGAGCACGTGCTCGCAGTACTCGCCCGCGCTCGGGTAGCCCTCGGGCACGGGCGCCCAGATGTAGATCGTCCCCTTGGGCGGGGTCACCGCGACGCCGGCGGTGCGCAGGGCCTCGACCACGAGGTCGCGGCGCCGCGCGTAGTGCACGTTCATCTCGGCGTTGTCGCTGTCGGCGTCGGGCGACAGCGCGGCCACGGCGGCGAGCTGCACCGCCTCGAACATGCCCGAGTCGATGTTGGTCTTCAGCCGCCAGTACGTGTCGATGGCAGCGGCGTGGCCGAGGATGGCCGCGCAGCGCCAGCCGGTCATGTTGTAGCCCTTGGACAGCGAGAAGACCTCGACCCCGACCTCCTTGGCGCCCGGCGTGGCCAGGAACGAGGGGGCGACGTACCCGTCGAAGGTGGTCTCGGAGTAGGCGTTGTCGTGCACGACCAGCACACCGGTCTCCTGCGCGAACTCGACCACGCGGTCGAAGAAGCCCTCGGGCACGACCGCGCCGGTGGGGTTGTTGGGGTAGTTGAGGAACAGCAGCTTCGCCTTCTCGGTGATCGCGGGCGGGATGGCGTCGAGATCGGGGGTGAAGCCGCGCTCGGGCAGGAGCGGGAGCGGGAACGGGTCGGCGCCGACGAGCAGCGGGCCGCCCGTGTACACCGGATAGCCGGGGTCGGAGGCCAGCGCCACGTCGCCCGGGTTCAGGAAGGCCAGATTGAGGTTGAAGATGCACTCCTTGGCCCCCAGGGCGGGGATGACCTCGCGCTCCTTGTCGATCTCGACGTCGAAGCGCCGCGCGTAGAAGTCGCTGAACGCCTCGCGAAACTCGGGGCGGCCCCGGTTGGACGGGTAGTGATGCGTGCCGGGCTCGGAGACCGCCTCCTCCATGGCGTCGACGATCACCGCCGGCGTGGGCCGGTCGGGGTCGCCGATGCCGAGCGAGATCACGTCGACGCCGGCGGCGCGCTTGGCGGCGATCTTGCGCTCGAGCTCGGCGAACAGGTACGGCGGGATCCGGTCCAGGCGGTCAGCGGGTTGCATGCAGCTCCTCGATGAACTCGTCGGCCAGCTCGCCCCGGTACACGGGGACCGCCCAGCCGGTCAGGTTGACGTGCAGGTCCTCCTCCACCTCGACCTCGAGCTCGCCGCCGTCCAGCTGCACGGTCACGGGCGAGTCGCCGCCCGCGAGCACGTAGGCCACGGCAGCGCCGCTGGCGCCGGTGCCGGAGGCGAGCGTCTCCCCCACGCCACGCTCGAAGATGCGGGTGCGGATCGTGCCCGGGGAGCGCTCGGCGTAGAACGAGACGTTGGTGCGGTTGGGGAAGAGCGGGTTGTGCTCGATCGGCGGGCCTACGGCCTGGAGGTCGAGCGCGTCGGGGTCGTCGACGGCGATGGCGCACTGCGGGTTGCCGATCTCGATGGCCCGGTAGCGGAAGGTGCGGCCTGCGGACTCGAGCTCGCCCTCGCCGATCTGGCGGGCGCGGCCCATGTCCATCGTGCAGGTGGTCGGGCCGGTGATCGTGGGCCGGATCTCGCCGGCCTTGGTGGTGATCGAGAACGTGTCCGTGCGGGCGCGGTCGTGGCGGCGCAGGTACAGGACCGCCTCGCGGGCGCCGTTGCCGGACAGCTCAGCCTCGGAGCCGTCGGGATTGAAGATGCGCAACGCGGCGACGAAGCCAGGCTCGTCGCTGGCCGAGAGCAGCAGCACGCCGTCGGAGCCGATGCCGGTATGGGGCGCGCACAGCTTGGCCACGCGGTGGGGCGTCAGCTCGAAGGGCAGGTCCTCCTGCTCGAGGATCACGTAGTCGTTGCCCAGCGCCTGCCATTTCTCGAACGTCACGCGAGGGTGTCTAGCAACTCGTCCGCGACGTCGTCCGGCTCGCGGCCGCTGACGTCGACGAGCGTCACGTCGGGCAGCTTGCGCATCCAGGTCAGCTGGCGCTTGGCGTAGCGGCGCGTCCTGCGCTTCATCGCGTCGACGTCGCCGCGCAGGAGCTCGTCGAAGCCGAGCGCCTTGCGGGCGGTGTCGGAGGCGCCGTGCCGCGCCGCCGCTTCCACCTCCTGGGCCGCGCCCGCTCTGACCATGGCGTCGACGCGGGCGTCGATCGTCGTCTGGAGCGCCTGGCGGTCCATGACCAGGCCGAACAGGCGGGTCGGGTGGCGGGTGTGGGTGGTCCACAGCTCGGAGCCGCGGGGCGGCTGCTCGCCGGCGTCGAGCAGCTCGTGGGCGCGGACGAGGCGCTGGCGGTCGTGGGGGTCGATGACCGCTGCCGCTTCCGGGTCGCGGGCGGCGAGCTGCGCGTGGACGTGGCGTGGCCCGGCGCTGTCCACGGCTGCTCGCCAGTGCGCGCGGCGGGCGGGGTCGGGCGGCGGGCGCAGGTCGAGCTCGGCCAGGGCGGCGCGCAGGTACAGGCCGGTGCCGCCGACGACGATGGGGCGGCGGCCTGTGGCGCGCAGGGCGTCGATCTCGTGGTGGGCGCGGGCCGCGTAGGCGCCGGCCGAGAAGCGCTCGGTCAGGGGCACGGTGCCCACGAGCCGGTGCTCGAGCTCGCGCTGCTCGGCCGCGGTGGGCGCGCCGGTGAGGATCGGGAGCCCCGCGTAGACCTGCAGGGCGTCGGCGGAGACGGCGACGGGGTCCTCGCCGCGCGCGCGCAGCCGGCGTGCGAGCGCGATGGCCACCGCCGTCTTGCCCACGCCGGTGGGGCCGAAGATGGCGAGGACGTCAGGAGCCGTGGCGGCTGGGTTCACCCGCGGAGTATCGTCAGCAGGCCATGGCCGTATCCATCGGCGCCGGGTTGTCCACGGAGCTCGACCCCCGGGAGGGTGCGATGGCTGCGGCCAGGCAAGCTGCCGAGGGACTGAACGGCGATGCGTGCGAGCTGGCGATCGTGTTCGCGTCGGGATCGCACCTCGCGGCGCCGGAGGCGACGCTCGAGGGCGTCCACGAGGCCCTCGCCCCGGCCGCGCTCGTCGGCTGCGGGGCCGGGGGCGTGCTCGGCCGCGGGCGCGAGGTCGAGGACGGCACCGCGGTCTCCGTCCTGGCGGTGGCGATGGAGGCCGGTCGCGCCGAGCCGTTCCACGCCGTCGCGCGACCGGTCGACGACGGCCTGGTCGTCGAGGGGCTGCCCTCGCTGGCCGGCGCGGACGGGGTCGTGCTCGTCCCCGACCCGTACTCGTTCCCGACCGACGCGATCCTCGCCGACCTGCGCGACCGCGCCCCAGGGGTCCCCGTCATGGGCGGCGTGTCGAGCGCGCGCACCCTGGACGGCGCGGGTGCACTGTTCTACGGCGACGAGATCGTGGAGGACGGCGCCGTAGGTCTGCGGCTCGAGGGCGTCGAGACGCTGCCCTGCGTCTCCCAGGGCGCGGCGCCGATCGGGCCCGAGCTGGAGATCACCGCGGCCGACGGGCACGTGATCGCGGAGCTCGAGGGCGCGCCGGCGCTCGAGCGCCTGCGCGAGGTGATCGTGGCGCTCGACGAGCACGAGCGGTCGATGATCGGTGGCGGGCTGCTCGTCGGGATGGCGGTCGACTTCGACCATCCCGACCATCGGCAGCACGAGTTCCTCGTCCGGTCGCTGCTCGGGGCCGACCCCGAGGCGGGCACGGTGGCGCTGGGGGCGCGCGTCCGCCCGGGCCAGGTGATCCGCCTGCATGCCCGCGATGCCGCCTCGGCCGACACCGACCTGCGCGAGGCGCTGGAGCTGCGCCGCGAGGCCCTGGGCGGCCGGCCCCCAGCGGGCGCGCTCGTGTTCACCTGCAACGGGCGCGGGGCGCAGATGTTCGGCGAGCCCGACCACGACGCCGCGGTGCTCGAGCGTGAGCTGGCCGGCGCCCCGGCGGCGGGGTTCTTCGCGGCGGGCGAGATCGGCCCGGTGGGCGGCGAGAACTTCCTGCACGGGTTCACCGCCACGATGGCGATCTTCGCGCCATAGGGCGGCGACCAGATTCCGTCGCGCTAGGTTCCCCACGCTCATGGAGGTGCGCGATGCACGGGTTCTCCTCACCGGGGCCAGCGGCGGGATCGGGCCGACGATCGCCCGCGGGCTGGCGCAGCGGGGCGCGCGGCTGGTGCTCAGCGGGCGCCGCGTGGACGCGCTGGAGGCGCTGGCGGCCGAGCTCGGCGCCGCCGAGGTCCTGCCCGCCGACCTCGCCGACCGCGCGGGCCCGGGGACGCTTGCCCGCGACGCCGGTGCCGTCGACGTGTTCGTCTCCAATGCCGCCCTGCCCGCCGACGGCCAGGTCGACGACTACACGCCGGACCAGATCGACCGGGCGCTCGATGTCAACCTGCGCGCGCCGATCTTCCTCGCCCGGGCGCTGACGCCGGCCATGGTGCAGCGCGGCCGCGGCTCCGTCGTGCTCGTGGCGTCGATCGGGGCGATCGCGACCACGCCGGGCTCGGCGCTGTACTCGGCGACGAAGTTCGGGCTGCGCGGGTTCGGGCTCGCGCTGCGCCAGGACCTACACGGGACGGGCGTCGGCGTGACCGTCGTCCACCCGTCGTTCATCGACGAGGCGGGCATGTTCGCGGAGTCGGGCGTCAAGCTGCCCCCGGGTGCGCCGACCCGGACCCCACGGGACGTGGCCGATGCGGTCATCCGGGCGATCGAGCGCGGCCCTGCGGAGATCATGGTCGCGCCCATCCTCCTGCGCCTGGGCACCCACCTGGCCGGGATCGCCCCGGCGCCGGTGGCGGCGGTCAGCCGCGTCATGGGGTCCTACAAGATCCAGGCCCAGCTGGCCGAGGCGCACCGGGCGAAGCGGTAGGAAAGCGGGACGGCGCGCCGCGGCGAAGCCAGCCGGCTCCCCTAGACGTGCGGGCCGCCCTGCGCCTTCGTCGGGCTGACCACGCCGTCCCGCTCGTCGCGGCTCGTGGGGCCCTTGTCGATCGCCTCGGCCGCCGACTCGTTCGGCTCGCCGCCGTTGCGCGTCACCGCCGCGATGGTCGCCAGGATCTCGTCGGCGAGTTTCGGCCCGTCGGACGGCCGCGCCGGCGTCGCAGTCACGCGGACCACGACCTCGTCGGCGTCGACCTCCTCGAGCGCGATGTGCGGCGCCGACCGCGTTTCCACCGACACACGGTCGTTGAGCAAGCGCTGCACCTCGGACGGCTTGACCCCGGGGCCCAGGCGCGCGAGCAGGTCGACCGCGTCGGGCTCGCGCAGCGGCACGATCGCGCTCGAGAGCACGACGGTGTTGGGGATCATGATCGTGTCCTCGCCGCGGGCCAGATCGGTGAAGAGCAGCCCCAGCGAGGCGACCGTGCCCTCGACCTGGCCCGCCAGCGGCCCGGCCTGGAGCCGTATCCGGTCGCCCACGCGGAACGGGCGTGCGGACAGCAGCACCACGCCGGCGAACACGTTGCCGAGCGTCTGCTGCGAGGCCAGGCCGACGATCACGGCGGTGAAGGCCGACGCGGCCAGCAGGGTCTCGGGTTTGAGGCCGGCGATCGACAGCGCGAAGAGCAGGACCGCGATCCCCGCGGTGAGGCGGATGAGGAAGCCCACCGTCCCGGCGGTGGCAGGGTCCATGCGGCGGAAGAGCAAGGGGCCGATGGCACGGCCGAGCGCCCGAGCGATCGCCCAGCCCAGGATCAGCAGCAGGATGACCGCGGCGATCCGGATGTGGATCGAGTAGCCCTTGATGTCGTCGCGGTAGGCGTACAGGACCACGACCCCCGCGAAGAGCGGGGCGAGGATGAGCAGCTCGCGGCGGGCACGTTTGGCCTGCTGGGCCGCTTCCTGACGGAGCTGGGCGGCCAGCCCGGCCTGCTGCCACGAGTAGCTCTTGGTGCGGAACATCTCCGCAGCGCGGTCTCGGACGGCGGGCATCTCGCTCATTGTGTGTAGCACGCATGCCCAACTGCAACCCCCGCAAACAAGGTGTGCAACCGGTCACACGGCGACGGACGCTCGCGGACGTTCAGGTTTCGGTCAGAAGAGCGCGCCTTGTTGAGGATCTCGTTGCTTCGGCTCCGCGCGCCCCGTTTCGGCCGCGGCGCGGTCGGCGAAGCCACGCCGAAACCGCGGGGGCGCCGGCTGCGGTGCCTCCGGATGGCGCCGGCGGGCGCGCTCGTGGGTGACCGCGACGAGCTCGCCCAGCCGCTCCCGCTCCGCGGTGGGCGCGTAGGCCCCGCGGCGGTACAGCTCCTCGTGGCGGGGCACGAGATCGGGCCGGTGCGCACGCAGCCAGTCGAACCAGATGTCGCGCACCTCGCCGCGCAGGTGAAGCACGATGCCGCCGATGTGCGTCGCCCCGGCCGCCGTGGCGAGCTCGACGATCTCCTCGACCTGGGCCGGGTCGTCGTTGACGCCGGGGATCAGCGGCGCGACGAGCACGCCGGTGGGGATGCCGGCCCGGTTGAGCTCGGCCACCGCCTCGAGCCGCTTGCGCGGGTGCGGCGTGTGCGGCTCGGTCGCTCGCCAGGCCTTCTCGTCGATGGTCGGGACGGAGAACGCCGCCGACACGTCTGCCCGCTCGGCCAGCTCGAGCAGCAGCTTCTTGTCGCGCAGCACGAGCGGTGACTTGGTGAGGATCGAGGCCGGGTTGCCCGCGTCCCGCAGGGCCTCCCAGATCCCCTCCATGAGCCGGTAGCGCCCCTCCACCCACTGGTACGGGTCGGTGTTGGTGCCCATGGCGACGTGCTCGCCCTTCCACGACGGGCGGCCCAGCTCGGCGCGCAGCACCTCGGGGGCGTTGACCTTGACGACGATCTCGCGCTCGAAGTCCTCGCGAGCGTTGAGGTCGAGGTAGGTGTGCGTGGGGCGGGCGAAGCAGTTGTGGCTGACCACGCCGTTGGCGATGAAATCGCCGGTGCCGGTGGTGATGTCGTAGAGCGGCATGGCCCGGCCGAGTGGCTCGATCGCCACGACGCCGAGCTTCGCGTCCGACTTCAACGCCATGCCCTCGATGTCGCACTTGCGCCGGATCGCCGGGTCGGTGAGGTGGAAGAACCGCAGTCGCGACTTGAGGCCGCCACGGATCCGGACATACATCACCCCGCTCTCGCGTGGGGGTCGCTCGACGACGAACTGGAACCCGAACCGTCTGAGGCAGAAGGTCGTGCGATCGATGAGCTCGCAATCGGTGTTGGCGATGCGCAGAACGCCGCGCGAGCACGAGCCCTCGGCATCGAAAATGCCGGCCAGGAACCCCCTGCGCCACTGGTCCGTGGGTGCCGTCGGCCACGCGATCGCCTCGGAGACGGCGGCAACGCGATCGCGGGCCTGGGTCCGGAGCGCGCGAATAGGGCGACGAGCGCCCGCTGCCGCGGCGAACGCGAACTCGTCCGTCGCGATGTCCACGTGGGCGAGGTATTCGCGGGCGCGGCGGAGCGCCTCGAAGTCCGCGAGCGCGAGCCGGAACACGTCGCGTGGTCCGCGCTCGTAGACGTAGGAGGCGAGCAACGCGTCGCCGCAGCGGTAGACGAACTTGCCGTCGGGCCGGACTCCGTCGGGCTGCAGCCCCAGGCTTTGCTCGTAGAACCTGCGGGCCCGCTCCATGTCCACCACCGGCAGCATGGTGGTGATCTTCGTTCCTTGCAGCATGGCGCCTCCTGGCAGCGCT
>Ga0207688_10000262_pt1 | contig 23919 bp, 19 predicted proteins | sample KBSMiscanthusM4_FD_184296 | JGI IMG/M metagenome (GOLD analysis project Ga0207688, IMG submission 184296) | Miscanthus rhizosphere microbial communities from Kellogg Biological Station, Michigan, USA - M4 (SPAdes) (version 2) | ecosystem: Host-associated > Plants > Roots > Rhizosphere ...
AGCCTGCTTCACATTTGACGCGTACATGTTCGATCACGACTATTTATTCCCTGGCGTGACCAATCAAGGGCATGAAGGCTCGGAGACTGAACTCTTCCGCCAAGTGTTGCGTGGCGACAACAGATCCGGGCTCGACGCGGTGTGCCAGATAGGCATCGCCTACCGGGCGTGGTAACTTTGCACCCCAATCGCCTAATGCCCAACGATTGCAGGCCATTGAGCAGGTTTCTCACGGCAGCGACCCATCCGGCCGTTACGGCCGCCCTATGAGCTGCACGCATTCACCAGAAAGCGTGAAATGAAGCCATTCGACGACGCGGCGTACACGATGGCGGCGGTCAGCGCCGTTGTTGCGCTCTATCGGGTGCTGGTCAAAAACGGGGTCCTGACCCGCGACGAAGCGGTGCGGACCCTCCTCGACGAAGCCGTGTCGCGGGCCATCCAGGCGGAAGCCCAGCAACAGGGCGAAGCGGCGGCGCACGATGTCAACCGGCAATGCGCCGAGATCCTGAAATTCATCGCGGAGAAACTCTAGAAAGCCATCCCGAAAAGTTCGCCGACTTTTCGGATCGAGTGAAATCGTGATTCAATCTGAGGCGATTTCGCTCCCAACGGTTCAGCGCGCGGGAATGTCGCCGGGCTTTGTGAAAGAGTTGCCGGCGTCGTCCAGGCGCAGGCCGATCAGGCGATCAAGCGTTGCCTGATCCTGCAGCAGGTCGCGCGAGCGCGCACGATGCACGATGCTGCCGCGCTCCAGCACCACGGCGTGTTCGGTCAGCGACAATGCCACCTCGGCATGCTGCTCGACCAGGATGAAGGCCGTGCCTTCATCCGAGGTCATCCGCCGGATCGCCGCGGTCAATTCCTCGACGATGATCGGCGCCAGGCCCTCGAGCGGCTCGTCGAGCAGGAGCAGTGCCGGATTTGTCATCAGCGCGCGCGCGATCGCCAGCATCTGCTGCTCGCCGCCCGAGAGGTGATTGCCGGCGCTGGCCCGCCGCTCCTTGAGCCGCGGGAACAGATGATAGACCGGCTCCAGCGACCACCGTCCCGGCCGCGCGGCCACCGTGAGGTTTTCCTCCACGTTGAGGGAGGGAAATATCTCGCGCTCCTGCGCCACCCAGCCGATCCCGTCGCGTGCGCGCCCATGGGGAGCAAGGCGGGTAATGTCGCGGCCACGCCAGGCGATGGTGCCGCGGCTGACGCGGGTGAAGCCCATGATCGTCAGCAGAAGCGTCGTCTTGCCGACGCCGTTGCGGCCGAGCAACGCGAGGCTGCCGCCGTCGCGGACCTCGAATGTGATGCCGTCGAGCACGACGGCGTCGCCGTAACCGGCGCGCAAGCCCTCGAGCGCAAGCAGCGCCTCAGCCATGATGCGCTCCGCCTAGATAGACCTCGCGCACACGCGCATCGGCGGCGATCTCCGCGGGCGTGCCCTCCACCAGGATCCGCCCTCCCACCATGACGATGATGCGACGTGCGAAGCGAAACACGACGTTCATGTCGTGCTCGATGAACAGCACCGCGATATCCTGCGACAGGTCCGCGATCACCGAGAACAGCTCGGCGCTCTCGCCCTGGGGCACGCCGGCGGCCGGCTCGTCGAGGAGCAGCACCTTCGGGTTGGTGGCGAGCGCGAGCGCGATCTCCAACAGCCGCTGCTGGCCATAGGCGAGCTCGCGGGTGGGCCGATAGCAGCTCGCACCGAGCCGCAGCGAGAGCAGGATCGCGTAGGCCTCCTCGATCGCATCGGGATAGGCCGGCAGCTTCTGCCACCAGGTCCCGGCATAGCCGCGCCGCTCGCACACCGCGAGCGTTACCGCCTCGAGCGCACTGAGGTGGGGAAACAAAGTGTTGATCTGAAATGTCCGCACCAGACCACGCTTGACGCGCTCCTCCGGCCTGAGTGCGGTGACCTCGTCCGCTTCCAGAAAGATGCGGCCTTGGTCCGGCCTGAGCATGCCGGTGATCAGGTTGATCAGCGTGGTCTTGCCGGCGCCGTTGGGCCCGATCAGCGCGTAGCGCGCGCCGCGGGGCAGATCGATTTCAATGTTCTTGGCGACCACGAGCGAGCCGAAGGACTTGTCCAGTCCGCGCGTCGACAGCGCCGCGGTGCTCATGCCGGGCTCCGCCTAGCCGGCATCAGCCGCGCCAAACCGCCGAGGATGCCATTGGGCAGGAAGATCACGACCGCCACCAGCAACGTTCCAATCCAGAAGTACCAGTATTGCGGATTGATGCCAGAGAGCTGGTCGCGCGCGACCATGTAGATGATCGCGCCGACGATGCCGCCGTAGAGCCTTCCGGCGCCGCCCAGGATGAGGATCACCAACACGTCAGCCGAGCGTTGGAAGCTCAGTGTCTCGAGCGAGACGGTCTCGGTGGTCTGCGCGAGCAACGCGCCGGCGACGCCGGCCATGACGGCGGCGATCGTGTAGACCTTGCGGATGTGCGCGGGACTCGCCGCTCCGATGGCGGGCATGCGGACCGCGTTCTCGCGGATGCCGCGCAAGGCCAGGCCGAACGGCGAATGGATCACTCGCCGTGCCACCAGGAAAAGCAGGAACAGGACCGCAAGCGAATAGCTGTAGGCGGTGGTGCCGAAGAGATCGAACTGGAACATGCCCAGCAGCTTCCACATGCGCACGCCTTGGAGGCCGTCGGCGCCGCCGGTCAGCCAGCTGGCGCTGTTGGCGGCCTCGGCGAGCAACAGGCCGAGCCCGAGGGTGATCATGATCAGGGCAAGATGACGGAAGCGGGCGATGATGAAACTCGTGAGATAGCCGAGTACGCCGGCCGCGGCGGCGGCGATGATCAAGCCGGTCAACGGCTCGCCCCAGCCCCATTTTGCAATCAGGCCTGCGGTGTAGGAGCCGAAGCCGAAATAGGCGGCGTGGCCGAGCGACACTATGCCCGCATAGCCGAGGATGAGATCGAGCGACAACGCAAACAGTGCGGTGATGGCGATCTGGCTCGCCAGCAGCAGATAGTTGGGCGTGAGCACGAACGGAAGCAGCGTTGCGAGCCAGAACGCAATTTCGAGCGGGCGCCAGCGGATCTGCGCTTCGAGGTAACGTTGCGGCTCGGCTGCCGCAGAAGACGTCATTGCCTAACGTCTCCCGAACAGGCCGAGCGGCCGCCACATCAGCAGCGTGACCATGACGAAATAGATGAGGAACGCGCCGAGCTCGGGGAAATAATACTTGCCCGCCATGTCGCTGATGCCGAGGAGGGTCGCTGCGACGAACGAGCCGGCGATCGAGCCGAGCCCGCCGACCGCAACCACGATCAGGACATAGACCAGGTAGGTAAAGGCGAAGGCGTGATCGAGGCCGACGATCTCGACGGCGAGCGCGCCACCAAGGCCGGCGAGACCGCTGCCGAGTGCGAAGGTAATGGCGAAGACGCGATCGACATTGATGCCCAGTCCGCGAGCCATGCGCTGGTTGTCGACCGCCGCGCGCACCTGCGCGCCGAAGCGGGTGTATTCGAGCGTCGCGACCAGGAGGAGCGTGACCAACAGCGAAACGCCGATCAGGAACAGCCGGTATACGCCGACGCTCTGGCCCATGACCGAGATCGTGCCGCGCAGATACGAGGGCACGTTCAGGGGCTGCTGAATGGTTCCGTAGACATAGGCGGCGACGGCGACCGAGATGAAAACGATCCCGATCGTCAGCAGGCACTGGTCGAGATCAGTGGCACGGTAGAGGCGACGATAAAGCAAGCGCTCGAACGCCACGCTTGCCACCGCCGCGGCTACAAATGCCACCGGCAGGCTGACCAGAAACGGCCAACCGAGGTCGTTCGTCACCGACACGGCGACGTAGCCGCCCAGCATGGCGAAGCTGCAGTGCGCCAGGTTGACGAAGTTCATCATGCCGAGCGTGACCGACAGGCCGACCGACAGGAGGAACAGCAGCATCCCATAGGCAAAGCCGTCGAACAGCACGCCGAAGGCCGAGGCGATCATGCCGGAGTCCGAGCCGTGGTCAGCATGAGCACTCGCCTATTGTCCCGATTTCGAAGTTCGCCGGCGGCCGCGGCACCCTCTGATGCGAACTTCGGAATCAAAGGGACGCCAGCAACCTTGTAGTTCTGCTACTTATTAATTCCAGTCTGATCTTGGAGCTGAAGGACCTGACCATTTCGCCGCGACAAGGGCAGGAACTTCAAATCCGCCGCACTAGTTCGTGCTCCGGGCCTTCACCGGATCCTTGACGTTCTCGATCTTGTCGAACTCGACATTGACGAGCTGACTGCCGACCTTCTCCACCCGCCGCATATAGACCGTCTGAACGACGTCGCGGGTCGCGGGGTCGATCAACATCGGACCACGCGGACTCTCCCACGCCATCCCCTTCGCCGCGGCGATCAACGCCTCCCCATCGGTGTTGGCGGCGCTCTTCTTCAGCGATTCGTAGATGAGATGCATCCCGTCATAGCCGCCCACGGCAAAGAAATCCGGGTTGCGTTTGAACGCCGCATTGAACGCACCCACGAATTCCTTGTTCAGCTTCGAAGCGTGATTGTAGTCGTAGTGCGCGGACGTGATGATACCGAGCGCCGTGTCGCCCATATTCTTCAAGGCTTGTTCGTCGGTCAGCTCCGCCTGCGCCATGACCTTGGTCCTTCGCGGGTCGATGCCGCGATCCGCCAGCGCCTTGGCGATCGCCGGCGACTGCGAGCCACCGGGCACGAACACGAAAATCGCCTCCGGATTCATGTCCTTGGCGCGCTGCACGAAGGCGGAGAAGTCGGGGTTGACGACGGGATACCGCACCGAGCCGATTATTTCCCCGCCGGCCGCTTTGAACGCGCCCTGGAAGGCCGCTTCGGCGTCATGGCCGGCCGCGAAATCCGCCACGATGGAGTAGACCTTCCGCACCCCGTTCTTGTAGGCCCAGACGCCAAGCGGCTCGTTGAGCTGCGGCAGCGTGAACGATACGCGCGCCATGTAGGGCGACTTGGTGGTGACGATCGACGCGGCTGCGTTCATCACCACCATGAACTTCTTGGCCTGCGCCGATACGTCGGCGGCCGCCAGCGCATTCGGCGTGAGCGAGAAGCCGGCGAGCAGGTCGACCTTGTCGCGCACCACCAGTTCCTGGGCAAGACGCTTGGCCACGTCGGGCGCAATGCCGCCGGTATCCCTGCGCACGATCTCGATTTTCTTGCCGGCAACCGTATCGCCGTGCTGCTGCATGTAGAGCTTGATGCCGTTGTCGGCCTGGGCACCGGGATCGGCAAACTGTCCCGAATAGGGCAGGATGAGCCCGATCTTGATCGTCTGCTGCGCATCAGCCGGCGAAACCGCGAGGATGGCCGCGGCAAAACCGGCATAGCCAACGAGTCGCATTGCTGTCCTCCCCCGGAGCGCCCGCGCCCAACAACTTACGCCGCCGTTGGCGGGCGAGATCACGGCGCGGCATCACTGCCGCGCGCAACTTGCTCTCCGAACCTTCAGCCGCCGCGCGCCCGCGTCGGATCCTTGGCCTTCTCGATCTTGTCGAACGGGACGTTGACGAGCTCGCCGCCGACCTTCTGCACCCGCCGGATATAGATCGTCTGCACGACGTCGCGCGTCTCGGGATCGATCGACATCGGGCCGCGCGGGCTATCCCACGTCATTCCCTTGGCGGCCGTGATCAAGGACTCGCCGTCGGTCTTGCCGTCGGCCCGTTTGAGCGCCTCGTAGATGGCGTGCATGCCGTCATAGCCGCCGATCGAGAAGAAGTCCGGATTGCGTCCATGCATTTCGTTGAAGAGCTTGACGAACTCAATGTTCCGCGGCGCGTCGCTCTTGTAGTCGTAGTGCCAGGCCGAAATTATGCCGAGGCCGGCGTCGCCCATGCTTTTCAACGCCTGCTCCGACGTGGCCTCGCCCGATGCCAGGATCTTGGTCTTGGTGGGATCGATGCCACGCTCGGCCATGGCTTTTCCGAGCGCTGCCGGTTGCGCGCCGCCGGGAATGAAAATGTAGATGCACTCCAGGTTCATGTCCTTGGCGCGCTGCACGAACGCCGAGAAGTCGGGGTTCGCGACGGGAAAGCGCACCGAGCCCACGATTTCGCCGCCACCTTCCTTGAACGCGCGCTGGAACGCCGCCTCGGAATCATGTCCGGGACCATAGTCGGTCACCATCGTGTAGCACTTCTTGGTCCCGCCCTTGGCCGCCCATGTGCCGAATGTCTCCATCACCTGCGGCAACGTGACCGACGTGCGGATCATGTACGGCGACTTGGTGGTGATGATCGAAGTGGCGGCGTTCATCACCACCATGAACTTCTTGGCCTGAGCGGAAACGTCGGCGGCGGCCAGCGCATTCGGCGTCAGCAGAAATCCGGCCAGGATGTCGACGCCTTCGCGCACGACCAGCTCCTGCGCCAGCCGCTTGGCGACGTCGGGCGCCGGGCCGCCCACATCGCGGCGGATGATCTCGATCTTCTTGCCGGCAACGGTGTCGCCGTACTGCTTCATGTAGGTCTTGACGCCGTTGTCGAGCTGGATGCCGGCATCAGCGAACTGCCCCGACAGCACGTTGATCAGTCCGATCTTGACCGTGCCCTGCGCTTGCGCGGACGGGACCCCCAATAGCAGCGCGGCGGCGCAGCCAAGTCCCAGAACCCTTCGATCCATTGCCCATCCTCCCGGATTGATTTGTCGCCGACCCTTTGTTGCGAAAAGTGTACTCACGAAAAATTACGCGGTCGAATCGATATTGTCAGGATCGGTGCGCGAAGGTTCCGCCGCGACGCCCGTGTTGGGCGACCGCCCTCGGATGAAGCGCGAACATGGGTGCCGGCTTCGGCGTCTGCGCAGCCGAAGCAAGCGGAGTTGCCCGGCGTCGCGTTGTCGCAGCGGGCGATGGCCGGACGCCAGAGCCCCGTTGGGCGCAAGGATTCGCCTACGGGCGCCCTCGGCAGCAGCGCTGCCGCCGTGAACCGCAACCGGGCAAATGCCGCGCAGAAATCCCTGTGACGTTATGAGCTTAGCACTGTCGGCTGGAGCCGTTTCGACCTCACATTTCCGCCGCATCCGGCGTGCTAGTCATTGCCCCATTATTCCGGCGGGTACCATGCGCCATTTCTGTATCCTTGGCCTCATTACCCTCGTGCTCTCGATCTGGTGCGGACCGGCTGCCCACGCCGAACTGCGAGGCGGCGGCGCGCCACGCATCGAGTGGGAGGTCAAGAACCGGTTTCGCCTGTTTCGCAGCGACGCCGACTTCCAGCGTCACGTCGCCGCAACACGCAGCGACGGGGTGCTGGCGGCCGAGCGACTGTTGGCGCGCGAGACCGATGGCCGCGGCTGGGCCCGCGATACGGTGGAGCGCCTGTGCGTCGACCGTGCCGGCAGGCTGCTGGAAGTCTGCGAGCGGGACGGCGTGCGCGAGGTCTATCTGTCGCCGCGCGATCACCGCGTCGGCGTCGTGCTTGCCGGAACGGTACCCGCGAATGAAGGTTGCGTCTGGAGCTTCGACGACGGCGACGGGCCCCCGCGGCAGGTCAACGCCACCTGCAACGAGGAAGTAAAGGCCCACCTTCCCTACGGGCGCCCAAGCACCGTGACCGTCGATATCATTCTGCTCGATGGCACGGCGCTGCGGCTGATGAGCGAGATCCAGGTGCGCGATCTCCTCATTGCCGGCATGGGCGATTCGATCGCGGCCGGCGAGGGCAACCCCGACCGGGCGGTGCGGCTCTCGGACGAAGGCTTCTGCTTCAAGCGCTTCGAAGGCGGCGAGTACTACCGGCCGGGACGGGCGGGCTTCAGCGGAAACAGATCGTGCAATACCACTGCTGGCGATGATGCCGGCATCAGCGACTGGGCGCGGCAAAGCGCGCGCTGGATGAGCGGCCCCTGCCACCGCTCGCTCTACAGCTATCAGATGCGCACTGCCCTCGCGCTCGCGATCGAGAACCCTCACCTCGCGGTTACGTTTCTTCCCCTCGGATGTTCGGGCGCGACCATCAAGACCGGTTTTCTCGAGAGCCAGCGCACACGCGAGTGCCCGAACCCCGGTACCGGCGCAGCCTGTTCGGGAACGGCGCGTGCCCAGATCAGCGAATTGACCGACCTCATGACGACCGCGCGCCGCTATCGCGCCGATCGCAGTCTCGACCTGGTGTTGCTCACCATCGGGGCCAACGACATCCTCTTTTCCGGGTTGATCGCCAGCGTCATCATCGAACCTGGTACCGAACGCAACCTGCTCAACCGCGGCGGCATCCTTGCGTCGGTCCAGGACGCGCAAAAGGTCCTAGACCGCGAGCTGCCCGCCAATTTTGCCAAGCTGCGTGCCGCGCTCAAGCCGATGGTCGGAGGAAATCTGTCGCGCGTCGTCTATGTCAGTTACGGCAATCCCGCGCTCGCCGGCCCCGACACGCCGTGCCCCGGCGGCCGTGACGGCTTCGACGTGCATCCGGCCTTTGCGGCCGACGGCGAACGACTGCGCCAGGCCGCGGAATTCGTATCGAGAAAATTTCTGCCCGGCGTCAAGGCACTCGCACGCTGCGAAGAAGGCAAGGCGTGCCGTGATCCCGCGACCGAGCGCATGACGTTCGTGGATGCGCACCAGCCGGCCTTCGCGCTGCACGGCGCGTGCGCGCGTGCCGACGACGATCCGCCCTTCGATCGAGAATGCTTTTCCGGCAAGGGCGAGACCTTCGAGAGCAGCCTGACGAAGGGTGCGAACGACCCGATGACCTGCGGCTATCCGGCGAGCGAGTTTCGCCCCTATGCGTCGCGTGCACGCTGGATCCGAACGGCGAACGACAGCTACTTCACCGCGCTGACCTACCCCGAGGGATTGCCCGCGCTGCTGCAGCCGAGCGATCTGCACGATGCCATCTGGGGCGTGTTCGCTGCCGTCTATGGCGGCGCCGTTCACCCGACCGCTGAAGGCCACGCTGCCATGGCGGATGCGGCGCTTCCGGCGGCGCGCGAGGCGCTCGGCCTGGGTCCGCCGGCCCAACCGGTGCGCAGCGAGCCGTTGCCGCCCCCGCCGAACATGATCACACCGCGGCTGCCGACCTCCGGTCGCTAACCCGTCCCGGATGGTCTCGCGCTTAACGCGCGCCGGCCGTCGTTCGACGAGGCCGGGACACGGACGGGTTGGTCACGCCACGCCGAGCTTCTTCTGCAGGCTGGTGGATGAGGTGGTGTATTGAAACACCAGCCGCTTGTCGGGATAGACGTAGCGATGGGCTTTTTGCGCCATCAGCGCGCCTTCATGGAAGCCCGAGAGAATGAGCTTGAGCTTGCCCGGATACCAATTGATGTCGCCGATCGCGAAAATGCCCGGGATGCTCGATTCGAAAGTCGAAGTGTCGACGATGATGTATTCGCCGTCCTTCATTTCCATGCCCCACTCCGCGACCGGGCCGAGCTTCATGGTCAGTCCGAAGAACGGCAGCAGCGCGTCGCAGGCGATTTCGAAGTTCGAGCCGTCGTTGCGTTTCACGATCGCCTTGGCGATCCGTCCCCCCTGCCCTTCCAGCGAAGCCACCTGACCCAGCACGAAATCGATCTTACCCTCGCCGACGAGCGACATCATCTTGTTGACGCTGTCGGGCGCGGCGCGGAAATCGCTGCGCCGGTGCAACAGCGTGAGGTGGCTGGCAAGCGGCGCGAGGTTCAATGTCCAATCGAGCGCGGAGTCGCCGCCTCCCACGATCAGGATGCGCTTGTCGCGGAAAGCATCCATCTGCCGGACGGCATAGAAGACCGAGGTGCTCTCATAGGCTTCGATGCCCGGAATGGGCGGGCGCTTGGGCTGAAACGAACCGCCCCCCGCCGCGATCACGATGACCTTGACCTCGAACACCTGCCCACGATCGGTTGTCACGCGAAACAGCGGGTCGCCGATCTTCTCGATCGTCTGCACCATTTCCTGCAGGTGAAACGTCGGTCCGAACGGCTTGATCTGCGCCATGAGCGCGTCGCAGAGACCTTGGCCGGTGACATAGGGTATGCCCGGGATGTCGTAGATCGGCTTTTCCGGATAGAGCTCGGCGCACTGACCGCCGACCTTGTCGAGAATGTCGATCAGGTGCGTTTTCATATCGAGCAGGCCAAGCTCGAACACCGCGAACAGACCGCAGGGCCCCGCACCGATGATCAATACGTCAGTCTTGATGACTTGGCTCATACCCTCTCGCCGAACTTCAACGATGTCGCTGCTCTGATATGGGAAGATGCGCCGCGCCTGCTAGGCGCGGACACGCATGACCGCTACGCCTGCCGCTCGGGCGTCCGTACCACCAAGCCCTCGAGCTCGGCGGTGACCTTGATCTGGCATGACAACCGCGAGTCGGGCTTCACGTCATAGCCGAAGTCGAGCATGTCCTCCTCCATCGGCGACGGTTCACCCACCACCGCGCGCCAGGCCTCGTCGACATGGACGTGACAGGTGGCGCAGGCACAGGCACCCCCACACTCCGCCTCGATACCGGGAATGCCGTTCTTGATCGCGGTCTCCATGACGGTCGAACCGACTTCGCCCTCGACCGTGCGCGGGGTGCCTTCGTAATCGATGTAGGTGATGCTCGGCATGTGAATGGGGGAGAAATTGTTGCGGGAGGTGCGGCGATGCCGGGCTCCTATAGCTGCTGGCGCGGGCGCGCGCCAGATGAGCCCCGGGATCAATCGGCGGCCTCGAAACCGGTCCGGCGCGCACGCCGCCGACATCCCCGCGAGCAGATGCACGGCCCGGCAATCGATACGGGTGACGGCCTGGCAATTCCCGACATATGGGAGCAGGCGCCACGCGCGTCAGGGTCAGCGCCGCGTGACTGGCTCACGCCGCGCGGCGGCCGCATGGTTAATGCTCACGACCGGGTGCGATCATCGCCCGGCCCCGGGTTTTGCGACGGCGGCTCGCCGCCCAGCACCCGATAGCCGCCCTCCGTGAGCCGGCAGACCAGCCAATCCGGCTTGATCGGGTTGTGCATCCAGGGCATCGCCCAGCCCTGGGCGATGCAGGATTCGATTGTCTTCCTCGACACTTCGCGGCCGTTGCGATCGAACAGCGGGAGCTTCCCACCGGCCTGCGTCAGCCCGCGCTCGAGGTAACGCCACTGCGCCTGGGTCGGGCGTCTGGCCGCCGCCGGCGGGCCGGCGAGGCGCCGTTTCTCTTTGTTCGGTCCCTGACGCATGCACGCCCGCCGTTAACGATGATTAAAGAGACCTTAACGAGCGGTTTCCTTCGGTATGCCAAGCCGATAGGATAGCCGAACGGCAGTGAAATGTCTGAGCGGCGCGTTTCTGCCGGCTGCCCGAGGGGGTTCCGGAGGGGATCTCAAGGCTAAACGCGCTCGTGGCGCGGCCGGGATCTGGCCGCTGCTCTGTTCCAGCGTAATACGAGGCGACGACGGACATGGCAAACACCCCGAAAAAGATCACGGATCCGACGGAAGCGGCGCTTTCGGCGATCCAGGACGCGCTCACGGCGCGGGACACCCCCGTTGAGGCGGAACCAGTCAATCCATCCTTGCCACCCTTGCCTCCGGTGACGTCGACCGAAGAAGCGCCGTCCGCCGAGGAGCCGTGGCGCACCGTGAGATCGACTTCGTCCGTCAGGGAAGACCTGTTCGAAACGGACGAGGTCAGCCTTGCGGATGAGCCCGGCGCGCTGCGCCGTCCCGCCAATGACGACCGTGAATCCATCGGGCAGATCCTGCGCACCTTGCAGCGTCGCCCGTCCCGCACCTCCTACGTCTTCGCGTCCGTCTTCGCCGGCCTGTGGGTGTTGGCCGGCCTGGTGCTCGGCTGGCTCTATCTGCCGCAACTGCAGGCCTCGTTCGGACCGAGCGGCCTGACCGCACCGGTGCTGGCGGTGCTCGCCGCCGCCTTCTTCGTGCCGATCGTCTTCTTCTACGTGCTTGCCCACATGGCGTGGCGCTCGCAGGAACTGCGCCTCATCACCCAATCCATGGCCGAGGTCGCCATGCGGCTGGCGGAGCCCGAGACGGTGGCCCGCGAGTCGATCGTCACCGTTGGCCAGGCCATTCGACGCGAAGTCGCCGCCATGGGCGACGGCATCGAGCGCGCGCTCGCGCGCGCCGCCGAGCTCGAGACCCTGGTCGCGAACGAGGTCTCCGCCCTCGAACACGCGTACAACGACAACGAGGTGCGCATCCGGGCGCTGTTGCAGGATTTGGGCAGCCAGCGCGATACCCTCGTCGGCCAGGCCGGGCAGATCCGCGACGCCATCAATGGCGTCCACCTCGATCTTAGCCACGACATTTCCCAGATCAGCGAGCTCGTAGCGGAGCAGGTCAACGAGGCCTCGCGGCGCATTACTCATACGCTCGCGGAAAAGGCCGAGCACATCACGCGCGCGCTCGGAAATGCCGGCGACACGATGATCGAAACCCTCGGCGATCGCGGCGGCGACCTGCTCGACCGCCTCGAGAAGGCCAGCCAGGAAACCTCGCAGGCGATTTCCGCCGCCAGCGACCGCCTGACCGAGACTTTGACCTTCAAGACCGACCACATCGGCGATGAATTCACCGAGATTACCGCCAACCTCCAGCAGCTGATGTCGACGCGGCTCGATCACGTGACCGAAGGCTTCGCGCAAAAATCCGAGTCGATCGTCGAGCTGATGAACACCCGCTCGCAGGAAATGACCGATCTCGTGATCGAGACCGGCAACCAGCTCGCCGACACCATTTCCAGCCGCGTCGAGGAGGTGAACACCACCCTCAAGAACACGGGCGACTCGCTTGTGCTCGATCTGACCCTGCGCGGCAGCGATGTCGTATCGCAGCTCGAGCAGTCCGGCACGCGCATCGCGGATACGATCGTGCAGCGCGGCCAGCAGGTGACCGAAAAGTTCCGCGACGGCGCCGACCAGCTCGCCGACGCGATCGCCAGCAGCAGCGACGCCGCGCATGACATGCTGGCGTCACGGCTGCAATCGTTCGAGGACATGTTCAATCAGAGCGGCACACAGCTCTCCGACGTGGTCTCCACCCGCGCCGACGCGGCGCGCGAAGTCATCGCGGCCCGGCTGCAAGCGTTCGAGGACCTGTTCAGTCGCGGCAGTGAACGCCTCTCCGACGTGATCGGCGGCCGCGGCGACGCGGTGCACGAGATGCTGGTCGGACGCCTGCAGGCGTTCGAGGACATGTTCAACAACGGCGGCACCGAGCTTGCCGAACGGATTGCGCGCGATTCCACCACCCTCGGCAATCTCATCACCCGCCACCTTGCCGAGTTCGATCGCACCGTGAAGACCTATGGCGGTGAGATGGTCGAGCGTCTTGCCGAGCGCACGCAGGATATTTCCGGCGCGATGCGCGACTACCTCGACAATTTCGACACCCGCGTCACCGTCAAGTCCGCGGAGATCACCGCGAGCCTCGACCAGCAGTTCAATCGCTTCCGGGACGCGCTCGACACCCGCACCCAGACGCTCAACGAGCACTTTGCCGCCCGCACCCAGATGCTCAACGACAACTTCGCCGCCCGGGTCGAAGACGTGGCCAAGGCGATGGCCGACGGCGGCCAGGAAGTGGTCGGCGCGCTCGACCGGCGCATCGGCGACGTCGCCGGCGTGATCAACGCGCGCGGAGCCGAACTCGCCGAAAGCATCGGCGCCAAGATCGAGGACATCGACAAGACCCTCGGCGTCAAGGCGATGGAGGTGGCCGACAATCTGGATACGCGGATCGGCCGCTTCGAGGACCTCCTGCGCGGGCGCGCCGAGACCCTGACCAGGGAAATCGAGACGCGCAGCCAGGCCGCGGCGGACTTGCTCACCGGACGCACCGAGAGCTTGAGCCGGGCGATCGAGGAGCGCAGCCAAGCCGCCGCCCAAACGCTCGTCGCGCACACCGATGGCCTTGGCCGCGCGATCGAGGAGCGCGCCCAAGCCGCCGCCGATACGCTGGTCGGGCATACCGAGAGCCTGGGGCGGGCGATCGAGGCCCGCAGCCAGACCGCGGCCGAAACGATCATCGGACACACCGAGAATCTGGGCCGGACCATCGCGCAGCGCAGCCAGGCTGCCGCGGAGCTCCTGGTCGGCCGCACGGAGAGCTTGAGCCGGGCGATCGAGGAGCGCAGCCAAGCCGCCGCCGACACGCTCATCGGGCGTACCGAGGGCCTGACCAGGGCAATCGAGGAGCGCAGCCAGGCCGCCGCCGACATCCTCGTCGGCCACACCGAGAACCTGGGGCGGACCATCGAGGCCCGCAGCCAGGCCGCCGCCGATACGCTCATCGGGCACACCGAAAGCCTTGGCCGGGCCATCGAGTCGCGCAGCCTGGCCGCAGCGGAAACCCTGATCGGCCACACCGACCACTTGAGCAGGGAGATCGAGACGCGCAGCCAGGTGGCCGCCGACCTGCTCATCGGGCGCACCGACACCCTGGGCCGGGAGATCGAGATGCGCAGCCAGGCCGCGGCCGAATTGCTCGGCGCGCGCAGCGAGCGCCTGGGCAAGGAGATCGAGGCCCGCACCCAGTCGGCCGCCGACCTGCTCACCATGCGCACCGAGAGCCTGAACCGGGAAATCGAGACGCGCAGCCAGTCCGCCGCCGACCTGCTCACCTCGCGCAGCGAGCATCTGAGCAGCACCATCAAGTCTCACGCCGGGGAAGCCGCCCAGGCGATCGAAAAGCTGGTCACGACCTCGGTCGATACCATCGGCGCGCGGGCCGACCAGTTGAGCAGCGCCATCAAGGCCAATACCAGCGAGGCCGAGCGCTCGATCGGCAATCTGACGAGCTCAATCTCGAGTCTCATCAGCTCGCGCATCCAGCAATTGGGCGAGGCGGTCAAGAGCAACAGCGCGGACGCCGAGCGTTCGCTCACCCAGCTCGCGACCAACACCACGAGCGCAATCCGCGCGAGCGCGCACGACGCGGAACGCACGATCAACGGGATGTCGACCGGCGTGAGCAACGTGCTCAAGCAGAATGCCGGCGAGGTCGAGCGTACGTTGCTTGCCGTCAGCGCCGAAGTGGCGCGCAACTTCGTCGGCAAGGCCGAGGAAATCTCGACGGCCGTGAGCCAGCGCGCCGCCGAGATGACCTACATCGTGGACGAGAAATCGAGCGGTCTGCTCGCCGCGCTCACCAACAAGAGCGAGGAATTCGTGAGCGAGGTGAGCCGCGTCACCGAGCATGCGGTCAAGGCGATCGAAGCCAAGGGCTTCAACTTCACCCAGACCATGATGGACAACAGCGAGCACATCGCCCGCCTCATCAGCGAGGCGAGCGAGACCGCGACCGGCTCGGTCAATCAGTCGCTCAAGGAGCTGCAGACGAGCCACATCGCCGCGACCGAGACCACGGGCGAAGCCGTCAACCGCTCGATCCGGGAATTGCGCGAGGCGGCGGAGCTCGCGACCCAGAGTGCCGCGAAGACGATCACCCGCACGCTCAAGGAACTGCAGGACACGACGCAAGCGGCGGTCGAGCAGTCCACGCAGTCGGCCTCGGCGGCCGTCTCCGAGATCCAGGAGACGCAAAACATGCTGCGGTCGGATACGACCGCGCTCTACGAGCGCCTGCGCGAGGCCAACATCCTGCTCCAGGAGGTCCTCAGCGGCGCGCATGAGAACATGAGCGATATCGAGAGCACGCTGGTCGCGCGGGTCTCCGATTTCGTCGCGGCCATGAACGAGGTCGCGCAGAAGGCCGGCTCGGCCAACAGCGACGTCGAGCGAAACATCGCCAGCTTCAAGGCGATGTCGCTCGAGACGCTCAACGATCTGTCGCAACTGGCCGGCCAGTTCGACACGCACGGACGCTCGCTCGCCGAGGCCGTTGCCCTGATCGACAACAGCAACCGTCGCACCGAGGGCGAGCTTGCCGAACGCAACACCTCGCTCGAGGAACTGGTCGCCACGCTCGACGGCAAGGGCATCGAGCTCGACGAGCGGCTGACCCGCTTCGCGGACGTGCTCGATCAATCGCTCGAAGGCGCGGCGGAACGGGCGCGCGACATCGCCCGACTCACCGCCGACGCCGCCACCAGCGGCGTCCAGGCGATCACCGAGAATTTCGAACTGATCCGCAGCGGAGCCGAGGAGGAGCGCCAACGGCTGGCCGAGGCCATGCACAGCATCTACGAGCAGGCCTCCGAGGAGTCGCACGCGATGCTCTCGCAGGCGGCGCAACGGTTCGCCGAGATGCTCGACGGTCTGAAGCAGATGACCGCCGAGATGCAGCAGGAGCTCGAGGGCACGCGCGCCGAGCTGCGCAAGGGAATACTCGAGCTGCCGCAAGAGACGGCCGAGACCGCCTCCCACATGCGACGCGTCATCGTCGACCAGATCGAGGCGCTGGCCGAGCTCAACCGCATCGTCGCCCGCCACGGCCGCGGCCTCGACGCGGTCGAGCCGACGCGCCGGATGGAGACGGCCGACGCCGCCGTTCGCCGGATGGAGACGGCCGAGGCGGTTGCACGCCGGCCCGAGCCAGTCGATGCGGGTGCGCCTCGCGCCGGTGGTCGCGAGGAGCCGACCGCTGCCAATGGCAGCGCGCGGCCGGATCCGGCCCGCCAGCGCGCGGACATCACCGGAGTGGCTGCTCCCGTCATGCCGGCCCGCCGGGCGGAGGCGCCCTCGCTGAGCCCGGCACAGGCTGGCGGCGGCCGCACGGGATGGCTCTCCGAACTGCTCACGCGCGCCTCGCAGGAGGCCGAGCCGCTGGCGCGTAGTGAGGTGCCAGCGCGGGAAACGCCGCCGCGCGAAACACCGCGGGACGCGCCGGCCGACGGCACGCGCCCAGAGCGCCACACCATCGAGGCCCTCGACTCTCTGGCAGTCGACATCGCCCGGATGATCGACCACGACGCGGCCGCGGAGCTATGGGATCGCTACAACCGGGGCGAACGCAACGTGTTCACGCGCAAGCTCTACACCATGCAGGGCCAGAAGGCGTTCGACGAAATCCGCAGGAAATATCGCAGCGAGCGCGACTTTCAACGGACCGTCGATCGCTATATCGGCGAGTTCGAGCGGTTGCTCGAAGAGGTCTCGCGCGACGATCGCGGCCAGCAGTTGGCGCGCTCCTACCTCACGTCGGAGACCGGCAAGGTCTACACCATGCTGGCGCACGCCGCTGGACGGTTGGACTGAACGACCACCGACGACAAGCACTCAAAATCACGGGCGCGCCATGGGCGCGCCCGTTTCGATTCTGCGGTCCCGCCGGAATGCGCCGATTGCCGTTCAGGAGCTCTCTGAGCAAAGCGGCAATATCTGCTGTAAGATCATGGACGTGCTCGAGCAGACCGTGCTGGCATCCACATGCGTGCCAAGGGTCGGTGACAACGGTCATCGCCGGTCGATTCGGAGGAATTCGATGCGAGCGATCATATCGATGGCAGCGTTCTGCCTCGTGATTGCAAGCCCGGCCAAGGCCATTCGACCTGATGAATGCGAGCAGCAGCGTGCCGCATTTCCCAAGGAGTGGAACGATGTCAGCAAAGAGAAGCCGCTTTTCTTTTGCTGGTCGCACTATTCGGGCGCCTTCAAGGTCACGCTCGGAGCCGGCGACAAGGAGGGGCGTCGCCTGATGAGTCTCGTCCCCCTGTCAGCGAACGATAAGAAAGCCAAGCAAGATACCTCCAAAGATGTCTTTCGCATCTGGTTGGACAGGGAGCAGACGCGTCGATTGGAGGATGGAAAGTATTTCGCCACCATTGTTCGACAGAAGGGTTCGTGCTGGATTCGCGGAGCGCTGTCAGGCCCCGACGACGGTCAAGCCGACACGGTTTTCTTGCTGGACATGGCAAATCCGAAATCCGACAGCCCTGACGCCGGCTCGTTCTACAACAAGGCGCCGAGATTCAGCGTGTTCCAGGGCGACTCTTATGAATGCGAAGCGATCAAGTAGCGTCGCGCGGCAGCATCCCGATCTCGTCGGCCAGTGACCCCCCACCTCCGTCGTCGGACCTTGGGTCGCCTACTTCAGGAACAGCTCGTTCCACACCTTCTCCCATTTCGGCGCCTCGTCGGTCCATTTGATCGGATCGACCATCACGTATTTATGTTGATCGAGCAGCGTCTTCTGCGTCCGGCTCGACGGCACGCGGCCCATGTCGCCGAGGAGCTTCTGGCCCTCCGGCGACAGCACGAAGTCGGCGAACAGCAGGGCCGCATGGGGATGCGGCGCGTTCTTCGCGAGCGCGATCGCCTGCGGGCGCCCGACCAGCGGCTCGACCGCGACCCAGTCGATCGGGCCGCCCTTGGCTTTGATCGAATCCGCGTTGCCGCTGTAGATCGTCAGACACACCGACAGTTCGCCGGCGGCGAGCAGCTGCGCCACCAGGATGTGGCCTTTGCGCATTTCGGGTTTCAACGCCGCGAGCTTCTGGAAGAATTCGCGGCCGCGCGGCTCGCCCATGAAACTGCTGACGCCGTACATCCAGTCGTTGTCGGTCGCTTCGATCGAGAGCCGTCCCTTCCATTTCGGATCGGCGAACCCGTCGACGGTCGCGGGCAGTTCCTCGCGCTTCACCTTGCCGGTGTTGTAGCCGGTCACCCAGAGATTGGCCCGGTCGCTGAACCAGCGCCGGTGCGGAGGAATCGCCCACGCCGGCAGGTCGGCGAGGTAAGGGCTGTCGAACTCCGCCACCGCCTGCTCGCGGGCGAGCGCCTCGACCTCAGGCGCATTGGTCTCGACCACGTCCATGCTCCGGCGTCCGCCGCGCGCTTCGGTGAGCGCGCGTTGCAGCACATTCTCGCTCAGCGCGCGCCAGAGCTGGACCTTGACGCCGTATTTCTTCTCGAAGGCTTGGGCAAGCGGGCCGGACTCGGTCGTCGCCATCGAGGTGTAGAACGTCAGCGTGCCCTCTTCGCGCGCCTTCGCGATCAGGCGCTGATCGCGATCCGCACCCTTGTACAGATAGATCGCCGAATTGTCGGCGCCCGCGGTTTGTGCATGGACGGCCGCCGTGCAGAATGCGGCGCTTACGCAAACAGCGACCATGACGGTCGCGGGAATCGTCCGTATGCCAAAGCGCGACATTGTTGCAGCTCCTGCTCGACGCCCGGGCGCTTGTAGCGCAGTCGCCGGAGCCCAGGCAATGCGGCGAGGAGGCCGATGAGCCGGCCTGCTCCCACCCTCGCCGTCCGCGTCGAACGCTGGCCGATCGCCGGCTCGTTCACGATCAGCCGCGGCGCCAAGACTGAGGCCGTCGTGGTGGTGGCGGAACTCTCCGACGGCAGCCATCACGGCCGCGGCGAATGCGTGCCCTATGCGCGCTACGGCGAGACGGTCGAACGGGTGGCGGCGGCGATCGAAGCCATGGCCGATCCGATCGCGAACGGCCTCGATCGCGAGCGCCTGCAGACCGCGATGGCAGCGGGCGCGGCGCGCAACGCGCTCGACTGTGCGTTCTGGGATCTCGCGGCCAGGCAGAACGGCCGTCGGGTTCATGAGCTCGTGGGCCTCGCTCCCCCGCACGCCGTCACCACCGCTTACACGATCTCGCTCGCATCGCCCGACGCGATGGCGCAAGCCGCCGCCAAGGCCACCGATCGCGCGCTGCTGAAGGTCAAGCTCGGAGGCGCGCAGGACCCCGCGTGCATCGACGCGGTGCGGCGAGCGGCCCCGCGCGCCGAATTGATCGTCGACGCCAACGAGGCCTGGACCCCGGACGATCTCGCCCGGAACCTTGCCACCTGCGCGCAAGCCGGCGTCACGTTGGTCGAGCAGCCGCTGCCCGCCGGGCGCGACGACGCCCTCGCGCAGATCGCGCGGCCGCTTCCCATCTGCGCCGACGAGAGCGTGCATGCCAGCGCATCGCTGTCATCGCTGGTCGGTAAATACGACGCGGTCAACATCAAGCTCGACAAGACCGGCGGGCTGACCGAGGCGCTTGCCATGGCCGGCGAAGCCGAACGGCTCGGGTTCACGCTCATGATCGGCTGCATGGTCGCGACCTCGCTGTCCATGGCGCCGGCCATGCTGGTGGCGCAGCGGGCGCGCGTCATCGATCTCGACGGGGCGCTTCTGCTCGCCCGCGATCGCCCGGACGGACTGGTCTATGACGGCAGCCGAATTCATCCGTCCACACCGGCACTGTGGGGATGAAGGGCGCCCTACTGCCAGGGCGCGTGCTGAGATAAGCTCTCCGCAGGCGGCCGCAGAGTCGCCGCGAATTAGATCGAGGAAAACATCCCGGGAAGGTGCGCCGTGAACGGCAAGCAATTCCTTTTGACCCGGCGGATCCTGTTGGCCGCAAGCCTAGTGGCGAACCTCGGCCTGTTCTTCGCTGCACCAGCCGCGGCGCAAGGCTACCCGAACCGCCCGGTCAGGATCGTCATCCCGTTCGCGGGCGGCGGCCCGACGGAATTCATCATCCGTCTGGTCGCGGATCGCCTGACAGCCACGCTCGGGCAGGCCTTCGTGATCGAAAACCGGCCGGGCGGCGCCGGCGGCACCGTCGGGGCGAAGTCGGTCGCCGTCGCCGAACCCGACGGCTATACGCTCCTGTTCAGCTCGCCCGGTCCGCTGGTGACCGCGGCCGCCGTCTACAAGAGCCTCGACTACGATCCGATCAGGAGCTTCGCACCGATCGCGATGCTCATCTACGCACCGCAGATGCTGGTGGTGCATCCCGCGGTGCCGGCGAATTCGCTGCCGGAGTTCGTCGCCTATGCCAAGAGCAATCCGGGCAAGATCACGTTCGGATCCTCCGGCTATGGAACGCAGCCGCACATGCTCGGAGAGATGTTGAAGCTCGCGGCCGACATCGACATCATCCACATTCCCTATCGCGGCGCGGGCCAGTCCGTCACGGATCTCGTAGCCGGCCAAGTCCAGATGATCTTCGAGACCACTGCCATCCTTCTGCCTCACGTCGAAGGCGGGCGGCTGCGCGCGCTGGCGGTGGCGACCGATAAGCGCTCGGCGCTGTTGCCGGACGTACCGACCACGGCCGAGAGCGGATATCCCAAGCTTATGGCCTCGTTCTGGTCGGGGCTGCTGGCCCCGGCCGGAACGCCGGCGCCGATCGTCGAGAAACTCAACGGCGCGGTCAACGAGATCCTCAAGTCCAAGGATGCCCAGGCCGGCCTCGCACGTTTGAGCGCGGAAGCGAAAATCGGCTCGCCGCAGGATTTCGCGACATTCATCGGCGCCGAGGCGCCGCGATGGGCGGCGATCGCGAACGAGACCGGCATCAAGGTCGATTAGTACGGTGGATTTGAAACCGTTTCCGACGTTCGCGTCGGAGTGTGCTGCGAAGGTTTGGGACACGAGAGCCATGCTCGGCAAGGGCACATCGCTGTTCGCCATTCTGTTGCTCGCCTGCGCGCCCGGCGCGGCGGGGGCGCAGTCCTATCCCAGCCGCCCGATCAAAATGGTCGTGCCGTTCCCGCCGGGCGGTCCGGTCGACGTCAGCGCCCGGATTCTCGGGCAGCACCTGCCGCGTACGCTCGGACAGACGGTCGTCATTGAAAACCGTGCGGGCGCCGCCGGCAGTCTGGGAGCACGAGCGGTCGCGAGCGCCGATCCCGATGGCTACAGCCTGTTGTGCGGAAACATCAGCACGCTCGTGGTGTTGCCGGCGGTGACCAACAATCGCGATTACGACCCGAGCAAGGTCTTCTCCCCCGTCGCCAAGATCTCGCAGAACTACGAGGTGCTCGTCGTTCATCCCGCATTGTCGGCGAAATCGGTCCCCGAGCTCGTGGCCCACGCCAGGGCGAATCCCGGCAAGCTCAACTACGGCTCGGCCGGGCACGGCAATGCCACTCACCTCGCGGCCGAATTGTTCAAGCTGAGGACCGGCGTCGATATCGTGCACGTCCCCTATAAGGGCGCCTCCGAGGCCGTGACCGGCGTGCTGGGCGGGCAGGTGCAAATGTTCTTCGGGGACATCGGCGGCACGCTTCCACTGCTGCGGGACGGCGCATTGCGGGCGCTCGCGGTATCGAGTGAACGGCGCAACGCGCTTCTCCCCGACGTGCCGACGATGATGGAGAGCGGCGTGCCGGACTACGTGGTGTTGACCTATATCGGCGTAGTTGCTCCGGCCGGCACCCCCGAGACCATCATCGGCAAGCTCAATGCAGCGATCAACGAAAGCCTGGTCGCGCCGGAGGTGACCGCGGCTTTCGCCAAGCTCGGCGCGGAGGTTCAGCCGGGCCGGCCGGAGGACTTCGGTGCCTTTCTCGCCGCCGAGACGCAAAAATGGTCGACCGTGGCTCGGAGCGCCAGCATCAAGGTCGAATGAACAGCACGCGGAGCAAACATGATTGGCAAACGAGCTTTTCTGGCTGCAGTGGTGATCACCGCGATCGGCCTCGACGCCGTCGAGGCCGTGGCGCAGTCCTACCCGACCCGGCCGATCAAGATGATCCTGCCCTTCCCGCCCGGCGGGCCGATCGACACGATGGGCCGGTTGGTCGCACAGCACATGTCCACGAGTCTCGGGCAAAACGTTTATATCGAGAACCGCGCCGGCGGCGGCAGCTCGATCGGAATGCGGGCTGCGGCAACGGCAGAGCCCGACGGCTATACGCTCTTGTTCGCCTCCTCGGGACCGCTCGCGATCACGCCGGCGCTCTACAAGAATCTCGACTATGACCCGAACAAGAATTTCGTCCCGGTCGCGACCGTGTCGAGTGGACCGATGGTGCTGGTGGTATCGCCAACGTTGCAGATCAATAGCGTGCAAGAGTTGGTCGCTTATGCCAAGGCCAATCCGGGCAAGCTCAATTACGGCGCGACCGTCGGCACCCCGCCGCACATGGCGTGGGGCTTGTTCACGATGCTGACCGGCACCGACATCGTCTACGTCCCCTACAAGGGCGCGGCTGCGGCTTTCACCGATCTCGTCGCGGGACAGATCCAGATGAATTTCGACGCCACCGGTTCGCTCCTACCCCTCATCCGCGAGGGCAAGCTCAAGGCACTTGCGGTGTCGAGCGCGTCGCGCAATCCGGACCTGCCTGAAGTCCCCACCATGGTGGAGAGTGGGATCGATTTTCTTATGAGCTTCTGGACGGCGGTGCTGGCTCCGCTGGGAACGCCGCCCGACATCGTCAGCAAGCTCAACGCCACTATCAACGCCGGCCTGGGTTCGGCCGAGATGAAAGCGACGCTGGCGAAATTTCAGGTGGAAGCAAAGGCCGGATCGGCACAGGACTTCGCCGCGTTTCTCGCCGCGGAGACGAAGAAATGGGCGGATGTCGCGAAGGCAGCGAATATCAAGGTCGAATGACAATGCGTCCGGCGAAATGCGCAGCGACCGCGCCTCGCCCGGGACCCATACGATCGTCCGGTCGAAACACGTTCCTTGTCCCTCAAAACCCAATTGAAGCCGTTTTTGCGCTCGACGAAACCAGATTTCCCTATCGGGAGTTGAACGAACGACGTCTTAACGGGCGACCAATGGGCGTCCGGACACGCTGATGCAGAGCGGAGCCGGAGGCTCACCTCAAACCTCGAGCGACCTATGTCCGAGCAAAGCGACCAAACCCGCTGCGATTTTTGCCAAAGCGGCCATGTCACTCGATACTTCCGCCAGATCCCGTTCCGGCAGCAGACGGACAAGGGGTATGTCTCCTGCAGCGTCACGATCCCGCTGGGGGTCTGCGACCACTGCGGTTCAAAGCACTGGACCGAGGACGCCGAGGCAATCACCGAAGCTGCGGTTCGGCGCGAGTATGTGAAGCTTATGTCCGCAGCTTAGCCTCTAGTTTAGCTCCAGTAGAGACGATACCTTCGCGCCGGATCCGTGAGGGGTCGTCATGTCCAGAACGCACCTGTCGGCTGCGGCCGCCATCGCCCTCGGCCTGACTGCCAGCGGTCCCGCCACCGCCCAATCGTATCCGGCACAATCGTATCCGGACCGGCCGATCCGCCTGATCGTGCCTTTCCCGCCCGGCGGCCCGACCGACTACGTTGCCCGTCTCGTTGCTCAGCATGTCTCGGCAAATCTTGG
>Ga0207688_10000265_pt1 | contig 23890 bp, 21 predicted proteins | sample KBSMiscanthusM4_FD_184296 | JGI IMG/M metagenome (GOLD analysis project Ga0207688, IMG submission 184296) | Miscanthus rhizosphere microbial communities from Kellogg Biological Station, Michigan, USA - M4 (SPAdes) (version 2) | ecosystem: Host-associated > Plants > Roots > Rhizosphere ...
ACGCCGAACCCGGACGGCGGCGTCATCGTGCGCGACGCCAACGGCGAGGCGACCGGCGTGCTGCTCGAGACCGCCGCCTATCTGGTGCGCAGGATTCTCCCGCCGCCTCCGTCCAACATGGCGGAGCTCCTCAAGATTGCGATGCGCGATCTCAATTCCTACGGCATCGTCGGCGTCATCGAGCCGGGCATCGACGAGCGGCAGATGGCGCTCTACCGCGCGGTGCATGACGCCGGCGAGATGACGGTGCGCACTGACTTGCTCTATCGCGCCTTGCGCAAGGCCGACGTCGAGAAGGGCATCGCGGCAATCAAGGCACAGAAGAACGACGACATGCTGCGCTTCGTCGGCATCAAGTTCCCGCTCGACGGCGGCGTCGAGGGCGGGCGCATGAGCTGGCCTTATCGCATCGTGCCGGGCGAGCAGACGGATGCGTCCTATCGCGGCGTCCTGCTGCTGCCGCCGGGCGGCGAGGACGAATATGTCGCGGGGCTGAAGCTGATCGCCGAGGCCGGGTTGCAGGCGCAGACCCACGCGGTGGGCGATGAAACCATCGACGTGATCGTGCGCGCCTACGAACGTGTCAACGACGCGCGGCCGATCCGCGACCTGCGCTGGACCATCATGCACCTGTTCCATCCTTCGGACGCAGCGCTGAAGAAGATGGCGGCGATCGGCATCATGGCGACGATGCAGGATCATCCCGTCCTGTTGGGCCACAACCAGCGCCGCTGGTGGGGCGACGATCATGCGGGCTATGCGATTCCGATCCGCAAGACCATCGACGCCGGCGTGCTGGTCGGCGGTGGCACCGACGGACCAGTGGTGCCGGTCGATCCGTTCCTGTCGATGTGGTGGATGACGACGCGGCAGGTGCTCAAGGGCTACGCGCTGGGCACCGAGCACGCGATCACCGCGAAGGAGGCGCTGACGCTCTACACCATCAACAACGCGCGCATCATGGGCGTGGAGAAGGAGCGCGGCTCGGTCGAGCCGGGCAAGCTCGCGGACCTCGCGGTGCTGTCGCAGGACATTCTGTCGGTGCGCGCGGATGCGATCCGCGAGACGAAGGCGCTGATGACGGTGGTTGGCGGCAAGGTGGTTTATCGCAACGGGATTTGAGGCGCATACTAGGCGGAGCGCGTCCCCGGCGGTTCCAAAGCTGCGCGACAAAGCTGTAGGAAGTTACCTGCGGCGCGTCAGAAGCAAATTCTCCCGCATTGGCCCTGAACAAAACCGGCTCTGCCGCATTGCCGACATAGAGGCGAGGGCGAGGGCGAGGGGACGGTCCTGTTCGGAGAACAGGCATGCGCCGGACCACGTTACCTTTCGATCGAATGAATTTCCCGCTGACGCTCACGGACCAGTTGCGGGCCACATTCGTCGAAACTGTTTCGTCACCGCTCCCGCGACGGCTGTCCGCGCTCATGCGCCGATTGACTGTCGATCACGACGAACGCCAGGAAGGGGAACCCGGCAATGGAGCAAGCGGAACAGGAACATCGAGCCATATTGATCGTCGAGGACGACGCTGCACTCCGTAGCCTCGCGGCGGCACTGTTCGAAGACGAGCAGGTCAACACCATCGAGTGCGAAAGCGCGGAAGCTGCGCTGGCAATCATGCTGATCGGTGGGCGAGACATCGCCATGATCTTCGCCGACATCCGGCTTCCCGGTGCCATGGACGGCGTTGATTTGGCATGGGAGGTGAGGCAGCGTTGGCCCCTTCTTCCGATGATCCTCACCTCGGGGCATCCGCGCGAGCACGGCGGCGAACTGCCGCCCTTGGTGGGCTACATGCCCAAGCCGTGGCAGCCGCTCAACGTGCTGATTGCCGCCGAACGGGCATTAGCGTCTGCGCGAAGCGGCTAGTACGACCGGTACGACCCGTCAGCAATCGATCTTGAATTCGCGCGCGTTCCAGCAAGCCACACTCCGCGCACCGATAAGTGACCACGATTGAACTGGGATTTTCAAAATCCGGTTCGCCCCGGATCACAGCCATGGACGCGTGACACTGTGCACATGACGGAGCGCCCAGTTCCTCCCGACGAAACGAAGAAAGGCGCGCGGCATTACGCGCTTCGCGAGGTCCGTCTGGTGATGACGACAACATCGGGCATCCATTGCTTAGGGGCCTCACGCGGCAAACTTTCATCCCGCTGTTTTGGTTCCCCGAATTCCTTATTTAAAGGTGGCGCATCCGATGTTTCGGTGAAACGATCACACCACGATGCGCCCAGCGGCGCACGTCTCCGCTTTCACTCCACCCGCAACCCCAGCTTCCGCACGATGCCTCCCCACAGCGTGCGATCCTGATCGATGGCGGCGGCATAGTCCTCCGGCGAATCCGGACGCGGCGTCGCGCCGTCGTCGACGATGCGCTTGCGGATCGTTTCGTCGGCAAGCGCGTTGCGCAGCTCCGCATTCAGCCGTTCGATGATCGGCCGCGGCGTGCCCGCCGGCGCCAGCAGGCCGTAGCGCTGCTCCGAAACGAAGCCGGGCAGGCCCGCTTCCGCGATGGTGGGCACCTCAGGCAGCAACGGCGAGCGCTCCTTGCTGGTGACGCCGATGGCGCGCAGCGCACCGGCGTTGACGTAGCCGATCATGGCGGGGATCGGCGGCATCATCATCTTGACGTGTCCGCCGAGCAGGTCGGTGATCCCCGGACCCGTGCCCTTGTACGGAACCTGCTCCACCTTGATGCCGGCGGCGTCCGCCAGCATCTCGGTCGCGACATGGACCACGGTGCCCACGCCCGACGAGGCGTAGCTGAGCTGGCCCGGATTGGCCTTGGCGTAGGCGATCAGCTCCTTGAGCGTTTTCACCGGCAGCGACGGATGCACCACCAGCACCGCGGGGCTGGTGGCGATCGAGCCGATCGGCGTGAGGTCCTTGGCCGGGTCGTAGCCGAGATTGGCGTAGAGGCTCGGATTGATGCCGATGGTGCCGGTAAACGCCAGTAGCATCGTGTAGCCGTCGGGCGCGCTGCGCGCGGCCTGGCGCGAGCCGATATTGCCGCCGGCGCCCGGCCGGTTCTCGACCACGATCTGCTGTCCGAGCGCCTTGCCCATGCGCTCGCCGACGAGACGCGCCATGATGTCGTTGCCGCCGCTCGGCGCGAACGGCACCACCAGCGTGATCGGCCGCGCGGGAAACGCGTCCGTGCCCTGTGCTTGCGCGGCGAGCGCCGTTGCGACGATCGCCAGCAGCGCGAGCGCCGCGCGTCGTGCAAGCGTCTTCAGCACCTCCGCCGTTTGATCGCGCACACTCGAGGCGCCGCTGAAACATTTCGCTTTCATGCATTCTCCCGGCACTGAGTCGTCTCCAACGGGGGAGGGCGCAAGCGCGCCTTGCGCGCTCCGCCCAGTCGCCATCGATGTCTTGAGGGACTGTAGTAGCGATCGCGCCCGGAGGGTCAAGTCAGCCACGGTTGTGGCCGGCGGGGAGCGCCTGCAGTTCGATCACCTCGTGGAAAGGCCTCGGATGCCCGCGCCTCGATTGATTACAGCGTCCACACCTCGCCCGGCTGCAGCACGCGGAAGCGCTCCGGCGCGATGCCGGCAGCTACGCGCGCGGCCGCGAGCGCCTTGACCGGCGCATCGATCGGCTCGTCGGTGAGCTGCACCGTGCCGTAATGATGAGCGAGCGCGAGCTCCGCGCCGCAGTCACGAAATGCCTTCACCGACTCCTCCGGGTTCATGTGCTGTTCACTCATGAACCAGCGCGGTTCATAGGCGCCGATCGGCAAGACGGCGAGCCGGAACGGTCCGTGCCGCTCGCGCGCCGAGCGGAAATGGCTGCCGTCGCCGTAGCCGGAATCGGCAACGTGATAGATGCGGCCCGCCGGCGTCTCGATGACGAAGGCCGCCCACAGCGCCTTGTTGCGGTCAAGCAGATGGCGCGCCCCCCAGTGCCGCATCGGCGCGAGCGTGACCGCAACGCCCGGTCCAAGCTCGACGCGATCACCCCAATCGTGGGCCTCGACGCGGATCGACGGGTCGTGGTCGCGCATGATCGTGTCGTTGCCGAGCGGCGTGACGACGCGGCACTTATGCGCGGCCGCGAGTCGCGACAACGTCGCGACATCGAGATGGTCATAATGGCAATGCGACACCAGCACCGCATCGATCGGCGGCAGCGCGTCGAATGCGACGCCCGGATCGTTCACCCGTTTCGGCCCGATGAAATTAAACGGCGAGGCGCGCTCTGACCACAAAGGGTCGGTCAGAATGTTCACGCCGGCCGTTTGCAGCAGGACTGTCGCGTGCCCGACGAACGAGATGCGCCAGTCGGCGCCCGCAATCCGTGGCGGCGGCCGATCGGCATAAGGGCTCGGCGCCCATGCCGGCCATTCGGCCTTGCTGCGGCCGGTGTACCAGCGCAACAGGCTTGCAATGCTATTGGGCGGCGAGCCCTGCGGATCGAAAAACCGCACGCCGTCGAAGTGATCCGACACCGGGCCGTCGTAGTAGCGCGCCGCCGCGGAGCGAATGCCAAGACCGCCGAGGCCGGCGGCGGCGACGGCGGCGAGAGCAGTGAACACGCGGCGGCGGGTGATTTTCATATACGGCGCGTTAGCCCGGGATTCCCCCGGATGAACCCTGAAATGGCGTGGAAGGTACGCATGATCGAGCCAGGCGCTTTCTGCATCGGTCCGAAGCCTAGGCGACGTGCGGCCCTCTGTCGCCATTCCAGGTACGAAACCAGGTCGCCGTTGGGTCATTTCGATCGAGCCGGTCTGGATACCGGTATCTGGGCGGTTGCAGCCCTGAAGGATGCGACAAAAAGGCGTTCGGGCGCTATTTGCGATGTTGTAATAGAGCCCTGTCTTTTGCCATCCGGGAGCCAACCCATGCACCGTGCGCGACTGTCTCATTGCCTTGTCGCCCTGACGCTGTTGCTCACCCTGTTTCTGGCGGCGACGGCGCCCGCGACGGCGCAAAACTGGCCGACACGGCCGGTCAAGTTCATCCTGACGCTCGGTCCGGGAAGCGGCGCCGACATCAGTGCGCGGCTGCTGGCGGACAGGCTGGCCGAGAAATGGGGTCAGCCGATCGTGATCGAGAACAAGCCCGGCGGCGACGGTATCGTCGCCATCAACGCCTTCGTCAGCGCCCAGGACGACCACGTCCTGCTGTACGGGCCGAGCTCGTCTTTCATCGGCCACCCCTACCAGCACGACACTATGCCGTACAATCCTGCTGATCTTGCCCCGATCGCGCGGGTGTCCAACACGGTGGTCGGAATTTCGGTGCCGGCTTCCCTGCCGGCCAAATCGCTCAAGGAGGTGGTCGAGGCGGCGCGCGCCAAGCCCGGCCAAATGAACTGGGCCGGCTTGACCGGCGCGCTCGACATCATGTTCGAGAGCTGGCTCAAGAGCATCGGTGTCGACGTCAAGAAGGTGCCGTACCGCAACCCGGTCGAGGCCGCCAATGACCTCGCCGCCGGCCGCGTCCAGATTTACGAGTCCGCCTATGCCATCGCCCGGCCGCAGATCGAAGCAGGCAAGATTCGGATCCTCGCGGTGACCAACACCACCCGCGCGGAGACGATCCCCGACATTCCGACCGTTGCCGAGGCCGGCTTTCCGGCCTTGACCATGGACGGGCTGGTCGGACTGTTCGGCCCGCCCAACATGCCGATGGCGCTGCGTGAGCGCATCGCCGCCGACATCAAGGCGGTGATGGACAGCGACGCCATTATCAAGAACCGGCTGATCCTCACGGCTCAGATTCCCAACCCCGGCGGGCCGGCCGAGTTCGCCAAGTCGATCGACGAGCAGCGCGCAGTCCTCGCCAAGTCGGCGAAGGAGCTCGGCATGCCGGAGAAGAAGTAATTTCCAGGCCCGGTGTGGCGGTTCAGAAGTCCGCATCACTCTCGCGGCGAGTCCGAAATGCGGACTTCTGAACCAAAGCCACACCAGATCAATAGGTTTGCTAGTGTCCCTTTGATTCCGAAGTTCGCAAACGAGCGTGCCGCACAATGATGCGAACTTCGGAATCGGGACACTAGGCCCGATTGAAGCAAGCTATGAAGGCGAGGCGCCTTCCTTTCACGATTGCGGCCGGGCCCGAAATGGGCGACATTGTGGCAAAGGGCGGAGTCGCACCCCGCCATGAACTCGAGGACCGGTATTAGAGGCCGGCACGGAATACGACGGATCAGCACGATGTTGCGGGCCGCCATTGTCCTCTTGTGTCTATGCATCGGCTCAGCGGCCCATGCAGGCAAGCGCGTCGCGCTTGTGATCGGTAACGCGGCGTACCGGCACGCGGGCGAGCTCGCCAACACCCGCAACGATGCGGGTGACATGGCCGCCGCCCTGCGGACGCACGGCTTTGAGGTCCTCGACGGGATTGATCTCGACAAGGCCGCGCTCGAGCGAAAAATCCGCGATTTCGCCGCTGCACTCGTCGGCGCTGATGTCGGCGTGTTCTTCTACGCCGGACACGGTCTCCAGATATCGGGCACCAATTACCTGGTCCCGATCGATGCCCAACTGCGGAACGCGTCGGCGCTCGATTTCGAAATGGTGCGGCTTGATCTCGTGCAACGGACGATGGAGCGCGAGGCGGCGACCAACATCCTGTTCCTCGACGCCTGTCGCGACAACCCGCTCGCGCCCAACCTCGCAAGGGCCATGGGCACACGCTCGGTGGATATCGGGCGCGGCCTGGCGCCGGCTGAGTCCGGGGTCGGCACCCTCATCAGCTTCTCCACCCAACCCGGCAACGTGGCGCTCGATGGGACCGACCGAAATTCCCCGTTTGCGGGCGCGCTGATCAAACACCTGCGCTCCTCGAAGGACGACCTGAGCGCGATCCTGATCGCCGTTCGCAACGACGTGATGCGGGAGACCCAACGGCGGCAGGTGCCGTGGGAACACTCCGCGCTTACCGGCCGGTTCTATTTCATCCCGAGCGCTCCCGCCATCGCGGTGACGCCGCCGGCTGCGGTCGAGCCGCCGCCCCCGCCGGTGGCGGCGCTGACGCCGCCGAACACGGTGACGCGGACGCCCTCGATCATCACCGGCGCCGGAGCGATGTTCCCCTATCCGATCTACGCGCTCTGGTCCGAGGCCTACAAGAAGGAGTCCGGCGTGGGGCTGAACTATCAGTCGGTGGGCTCGCGGGCGGGAATCCGGCAGATCCTGGCGCGGACGGTGGCGTTCGCCGCGTCCGACCTGCCGCTCCAGAGCGCTGACCTCGAACGCGACGGCCTGCTGCAATTCCCGGCCGTGATGGGCGGCGCGGTTCCGATCGTCAACATCGAGGGCGTGAAGGCGGGCGACATTGCCCTCGACGGCGCCATCCTGGCCAAGATCTTCCTCGGCGAAATCAAGTCGTGGAACGATCCGGCGATCCAGCGGCTGAACCCCTATGTGCGGTTGCCCGCGCAGCCGATCGTGGCGGTGCATCGGTCCGATGCGTCCGCGACCACCTACGTGCTCACCCATTATCTCAGCAAGGTCAGCACGGACTGGCGGACGAAGGTCGGCGCCGATACCACGGTCGAATGGCGCGGCGGTATCGGCGCCAAGGGCAATGACGGGGTCGCCAACGCCGTGGCCCAGACCAGAGGCGCGATCGGCTACGCCGAATACGCCTATGCCAGGCACGGCAAGCTCGTCTTCGTCCGGATGGTGAACAGGGAGGGCCGTGCGGTCGCGCCCACTCCCGCCTCGCTGATGGCGGCGGCGGCCAATGCGAATTGGGAAGCGACGCCCGGCTTCGGCGTGATCCTCACCGACATGCCGGGCGCGGAGTCGTGGCCATTCGCGAGCGCGAGCTTCATCCTCATGCCCAAGCGGCCCGAGGACGCGGCGGCGACCCGGGAGGCGCTCAAGTTTTTCACCTGGGCCTTCGCCAAGGGCGACAGGCTGGCGACGGAGATGCTTTATGTGCCCATGCCGGACAACGTCGTCGGTGCGATCCAGCGGCTATGGGCCGCCGAGATCAGAGATGCCGGCGGCAAGCCGCTGGTGGCGCGACCCAATTGATCCACCGGACCGCGTCCGAGGACTGTGATCTATGTCACAGAGGCGTGCAGCGGCCCGTGTTACGCGATGACAACTATTAATGCCGAAGGGAGCTTCCACATGCCCATGCGCTCGATCCACGGTGCCGCGCTCGTCTTTGCAGCCACCCTCGCCGCGACGGTGGGCAGTCCCGGCCCCGCGGAGGCATTCTTCTTCCTCCCGATGTTTCAGCAGTCGCAGCAGCCCTCGTTCGAGTCCAGATCCGGCAGGAGCCCGAGCGACAACACGCGCTGGAAGCGCGACCGGGGGACGGACGACGGCGCCGAGCCGGCCAAGCCTTCCGGCGGGACGCGCGCGAAGCGCGACGACGAGAAGTCGAGCTCCGGCTCGTCCGGCAAGAGCGGAAAGTCGCAGGCCAAATCCGAGTCCAGCTCCTCGCAGGCCTCGCGCACCCGCAGCGTTCGTCAGGAGCCGCCGCCGAGCAAGAGCAGCGGCCGCGCCAACGCCTCGGTGCGCCGGGAAAGCCCCGCGGGCGGAGGCAGTACGCCGCCCGCCGCGCCGCCGGCCCCGCCCACCGACTCCAGCGCGACCGCCGCCACGCAAGCGCCCAGCTCCGCCCGCGCCGGCGGTACCCTCGGCGATACCTTCGACGAGAAGCTCGGCGAGGTGTTCAAGGCGAGGATCGACGAGCTCGTCAAGCAGTCGAATTAGCCGGGCGCGGCCGAAGGTACCGGCCGAGCACCGGAGCCGTCATATTTGCGTCAGATCGCTCCCACGTTGGGTATATCCGACGTCATGCATTTGATGCCGCCTTCGGCGGCCGAGTTTAGCGCCACTGTTGGCAGATAAGCGGCCCCATCGGGCATTGCGAAACCGACGCTATTGATCCGAAGCGGTCATTCGCTCGCACCAAAGCCAGCGATTGAGGATGACGGCCGGAGCTGGGACACGATGCCGAGAGTGGACGTGTTCGTGGATTTCCCGCGATAACAGGGATAATATCGACCAGTCAGTCGATGTGCAGTTTCGGGCTGCGGGTTGCTGTCGTGAAAGCGAGCAGATCTCCGGATCGGCGCTTGCATCTCAATTGACGTAACCGGCAGGGACGATGACCACACACAATTTCAATTCTCCTGTGCAGGTCCAAGCAAAGCGGCGGCGATTTGATCGTTATGTCCTGGATTTGGATCGCGGCTCTCTGCTTTTTGACGGAAACGAGATTGCGCTGCGGCCAAAGACCTTCGCGGTGCTGCACTACCTGGTCGACAATTGCGGCCGCCTTGTCTCGAAGGACGAACTCTTTGCCGCGGTCTGGCCGAATATTGCCGTCACGGACGATGCGCTGGTGCAGAGCATCGGCGAATTGCGGCGCGCGCTCGGGGATGACGGAGCACGCCTGATCAGAACGATTCCGCGTCGCGGCTATCGATTTGAATCCGACGTGTCGGTTGTCGGCTCGGTCGGCCAGCCTTGGGCCGAGGCCGCATCGGTTGCGGCTGCGTCGCTCGATGCCACCCGCTCGTCGACGCCCGGCGCGCGCATCAGGTTATTCGCCGCGCTGGGTGTCGCGGTCGTGCTCGCGGGAATGCTGTGGGCCGGGGTTGCAATCGACTGGAAATCTTTGAACGCTTCGGGATACGCCAGTCGATCCGCGACCAAAAACCCCGAGATGGTCGCGAAACCCGCGATCGCCATTCTCCCCTTCGCGAATCAGGGTGGTGATGCGGCGCGAGATTATTTCGCTGACGGGTTGACGCAGGACATCATCAACGCGCTCGGCCGGTTTTCCGAGTTGACTGTGATGTCGTGGAATGCCGTCTCCCCCTACAAGGGCAGAGCCGCGAGCCCCGGGGAGATCGCCCGCAGCCTTGCGGTGCGCTATCAGGTCGAGAGCAACGTCCTGCGGACTGCCAACCGCGTGCGGGTGACCGCGCAACTCGTCGATTCGGATGGCCGGGTGCTTTGGTCGGGCCGTTTCGACGAGGCGCTTGCCGATCTTTTTGCGCTGCAAGACAAAATCACCACTCAGATCGCCGGCGCCTTGGCGATCCGCGTGACGGAAGTCGAGCAACGGCGGGTACTCGCCAAACCGACCGAGAGTCTTGAAGCCTACGAATACGTGCTTCGCGCCAGGCCGGCCTTGCAGCGCCCGACGCGCGCGGACCTCGTGGAGGCTCGCGTCCTGCTCAGACGCGCGATCGCGCTCGATCCGAACTATGCGGCCGCCTATGCATCGCTCGCAGAAACCTATCACATCGCCATGGTAATGGGCTGGGCGGAATCGCCAGCCGACACCCTAAGCCGTGCGGAGGAGTTGGCCAACAAGGCACTGAGCATCAACGATTCCGAAGTACGCGCACGCATCATCCTCGGCCGCGTCCATATCTTCCATCAGCGATACGAGCAGGCCAAAGCGGAGATGGACCGCGCGATCGCGATCAATCCGAACGATGCCCTTGGTCTCGCCGGCCACGGCAATCTCCTGATGTGGCTGGGACAGACGGATGCCGCGATCGAGGTCCTGGAGCTGGCCCAGCGCATCGATCCCGAACTCAATGCGCTTGATCGCAATGCGCTCAGCCTCGCGTACTATCTGAAAGGTCGCTATGACGCGGCGATCGAGGAGGCGAAGCTCAATCTTCGCAGAACCACGGCCGCTAATTTCAGCCGGATCGTGCTCGCGGCCGCCTACGCCGAGCGCAACCAAGCCGAGGACGCCGCGCGTGTCGTGACCGAGGTTCGCCGTCTGGACCCGACATTCGATCCGCGGGAGTTTGGAAGCAAATTCCTCAGTACCGCGGATCTCGAGCACCTACGCGACGGCATCCGCAAGGCGGGCCTGGATGCGACTCCGCCTTGGACGACCGACCGTTAGAGCTTCGGAAGCATCGGCCGGTTCTGATTTGCCTTCGTGATGTTTCCGGCAAGATCCTTCTGGAACAAAGCGGGGCCTGCCGGGGCCGGGCTGCCGAATACATAAAGCTTGCCCTCGCTGATCAGCCAGTTCTCTGGATTGGCCACGACGATCCGGCCCACGGCCAGCGCCATGGCGCAGAAGTTTCCAAATTGCGGCGCGTAGCGCACGGGTTCGGCCTTGAAAAGCTCGCGATGCTCCATACTCGCGAAGCGATAGGTGTGTTCATCCCATTGATACTCGATGTCCGGCCGGCCGGGTGTCGGCCGCCCGTCGGTGAAATAGGCGACCGGGTCATAGCCCTTGATCGCCAGCGGAACGTCCTGCGCGACTGCGGATGGGGCGGTCGCCAATGCGTAGGCTATGACCAGGGCGGTCAGACCGAGGGCGACTCGCCGGTTCAAGCGCGTATTCATGGGTATGCTCCTGCGTTTGCGTTGATTGACGCCGGCGAGGTCATCATGGTGGGTGGATTGCCGTAACGAAAGAAGCCGAAGGAAAGGCGGAGCAAACGCCGAAATTTGTAGGGACGACGGAAACCTAGGCTCTGAGCGGCGGTGCATCGGTTCAACTGCACCGGCCCCTTGCGCCGAAGGGGGTCTCTGGCCCCAAGAATGGGCCGTTAACGGGACCGAATGAGCGGGCGGTTCTGGTTTGCTTTAGCGATGTTGTCGCTAAGGTTCTGCCGGAACAGCTCCGGCCCCTCCCGTTTGCCGAAGAAATAGAGCTTGCCGTCGCTGATCAGCCAGCTTTCGGGGTCGGCCTCGACGAGCTCGCCGTTGGCCAGCGACATGGCACAAAAATTTGCGAACTGCGGCGCGTAGCGCACGGGGTCGGTCTTGAAAAGCTCACGATGCTCCGCGCGCGAGAAACGGTAGCGGCGCTCGTCCCATTCATATTCGATGTCCGGCCTACCGCGCACCGGCATTCCGTCGGTAAAATAGGCGACCGGATCATAGCCCTTGATCGCCAGCGGTGCATTTTCCGCAGCCATCGAGCGTGATGCCGGGGCAAGGCTTCCAAGCAGCAAGATGGAACCGCGAATGGCGCTTCGCCGAGACAAGTCGTGCATAACGGGCTCCACCAAGGACGCCAACATCAAACTGAGCGAATAGCAAAAATGGCTCTGAGTCGCGTTTGAAATATTTGGGTCTGGTAGGGCTCGTCCTCGGCATCAAATACGCAAGAGCCGTGGGCAATGAAGAGCGACGATGGCGGCATGTTGCTTCTGCGAACGCACCGATGATCAGGTAACGCATCTTTTGCGAGAGAGCCGTCCTGATAAAAATTCGTTATGGTTTAGTTTCTCTGACAGATCAATCTATAGTTGAAAAGTGCCATTTCTCGGAGTACTATGGCTGTGGGCGGCGACGACCGGGTGCCTTCGGGCAAACGGAGCCCAGCATGAGAGTCGACCGCAAGTGGGTCGAGAGAAATCTCGGCTTCGATCCAATCGCGACCCCACCGCCCGAGACGACCTTCGCTTCCCCACGTGCCGCCAAGGCGGCGACGCCTGAGGACTTTCAGCGCGAGATCATCGATTTCGATTCCGAGTCTCCCGCCGGCCTGCAGTTCCTGGCTTTCAGTACGGCGACCGGCCTGTCGCGCTACACCGATGTTCAATGGCCCACGGGACTGGCGCCCAAGACCGGGCGCGCGCCCGGCCGCAGCAGCAACAGCCCGCTGCCGCGTGCAGACGTGCTGGTGGTGACGTGGACCGTCGATGAAGGTCACGCGCTGAGCCGCGTGCTCACCCCCGGCAAGGATTCCCGCAACGACTACCAGTCCTACACGCACAACTTCGCGCAGATCTCCAGGAAGATGCGCAAGGGTAGCCCGGCGCTGCAGGCAAAGCGTCTGGGCGCGTACTGGACCACGACCATCGGCGACAAATCGGTCGTGATTTTCAAGTCAGACTCGCACATGTCGCAAGACGGTCCGCAACTGCCGAACATCGACGTATGGCGCCAGATCGTCCTCGAAGTGCAACCCAAGCTGGTCATCACGACCGGAACCGCGGGCGGCATCGGCAAGCAATTCGAAGTCGGCGACGTGATCGTCAGCCCCATCGTCCGCTTCGATTGCACGGCTAAGTTCAATAAGGAGCCATTCGCACAGGCGCATTTCGCCAGCTCGGCGGCGAAAGCGACGCACTTCGCCACCGCACGATCGCTGTTCAAGGCGAATTCGGCGCAGCTCCCGAAGGAAAATCAGCGCCTGCCGAAGATCATCCGCGTGCCGGTGAAAGGGCTGGGCTCTTCCGTTGTCACGACCGACTTCTTCGGCTTCGACACGTCGAACGACCACTACAAGCTGCAAGGGCTCGGCGACGTTTGCGAAATGGGAGATGCGATCCTCGGATTGGTAGCCTCCGACATGGGGGAAAGCGCGCCGCGCTGGCTCGCCATCCGGAACGTCTCCGACCCGCAGATCAAGGCCGACGGCCTGACGCTCAGGCAACAAGCGATGGTGGCGGCGCAGATTTACAAGGGCTTCGGCCGGTGGAGCTCGGTCTGCAGCGCGATCACGTGCTGGGCGAGCATCGCGGCGGAATAATTCGGCTTAGTAACCCGACGCAGCAGAATGTCACTCAACTGAACAGGAGGCACTCATGAACACCATCCACGCGGCCCAAGCCGGGCAAGGAGGCCCGGTCACCATCGCCTGCATCAACAAGGCGACGGTCGACCTCGGCGTACCCTTCGACCGGCTCACCGTCACACTGCAGAAATGCTACGACGAGCAATTTCTTCCGGTCTGGGGCTACCCGGTAAAGCTTTACAACGCCAAGGTCGCAAAGCCCTCTGATTGGCAGTTCGTCTATTTCGATGATGCCGACACGGCGGGCGCGCTCGGCTATCACGACCTGACCAAGGACGGGCAGCCGGTCTCGAAGATCTTCGTCAAGACCACGCTCGCGGACAATCAGCTCGTGAGCGTCACCGCATGCCACGAGTTGTTCGAGATGGTTATCGACCCGATCGCAAACTTGTGGGCGGAGGCGGCCGACGGCACGGAATACGCCTATGAAATGTGCGACCCGGTCGAAGAAGACACCTTCCTGGTCGACGGGATCGAGATGTCGAATTTCCTGCACCCGTCATGGTTCGAACCGTTCAAGCATCCGCCCGGCACGAAATACGATCATCTTGGACTGCTCAAGAAGCCCTTCAGCATGACCAAAGGCGGCTACGTGATTATCAAGAAGAAGGGCAAGGTGAGCGAACATTTCGCCTCCAAGGCGAAGGAGAAGCGCTTCGCGAAGGAGGATCGACTCGGCCATCGCAGCGAGTATCGCAAGCCGCACGGCCTGGTCATCAAGCCGAGCCGGGGTCGAACCTCAGTTGAGCGCCGGGCCGCTTGACCGCCTGGGAAGCCGCGTGAGGCCCGCATGATCTCCGCCCGCGCGAAAGCGGCCTTGGCTGCCGTCAAGCGGCGCGGCGTGAAACTTGGCGGGGATCGTGGAAGGCTGACGGCGAAGGCCCGTTTGGGCGGCAATGCGGCCCAGCGGGCAAAAGCGCAGGCGCGGGCGGCGTGGGGGACGCCTGCCACCGTGGCGGCCAAGAATGCGAGCGGGACCATTCCCATCGTCATGACGTCGACCGCCGATCCGTTTGCCGTGGTCGGACATATTGCGCGGCCAGGCGGAAATGTGACCGGGATGGCCAGCCTACTGGTTGATTTGACTTCGAAGCGGCTTGCACTACTTACCGAGATCGTGCCTGGTCTCGCCCGCGTCGGAATCCTGAGCAATCCGGATAATCCGAACTACGCGCGCACCCGCAAGAACTACGAGACAGCCGCACAGTCGCTGGGCATGCAGCTTGTGCTGTTTGATGCGAGGACACCCGAGGACATTGCGGCTGCCTTCGTTGCCGCGGGCCGTCAGCGACCAGACGCGCTTAGCGCCGCGACCGAAACGGTCACCCAGGCAAATCGAAGCCTCATCGCAGGCCTAGCGACCGAGCACCGGCTGCCAGCGGTCTACGGCTCGCGAGAGTTCGTCGATGCTGGCGGATTGATCGCATACGGCGTGAGCTATCCCGACCTCTATCGCCGCGCGGCGATCTTCGTCGACAAAATCTTCAAGGGTGCGAAACCGGCCGATCTGCCGGTGGAACAGCCGACGAGGTTCGAGCTGATTGTCAATCTCAAGGCTGCCAGAGGGATCGGCTTGAGCATCCCCGAGACATTCCTAGCCCGCGCTGACGAGGTGATTGAATGATGCGGCGAGAGTTCATCACGCTACTCGCCGGCGCGGCGGCTGCGTGGCCGCTCGCGGCGTGCGCGCAGCAGGGCGAGCGAATGCGGCGCAACGGCGTCCTCTCCTGCCCACACACGGACATCCGAAAGTTCAGGCCCGCATGCGGGGCTACCGGAATTGACTGGAGCATCGGCCGCAACCACCCTGTATGACTTATCCTGGTGGATTATTTGTCAGAGCGCAGGATGACCAAAGTTTTCCTTTCCTATCGTCGTGAGGATTCCGGGGGCTATGCGGGCCGCATCCAAGATCAGCTTGTTCAAGCTCTTGGGTCCGACATTCTGTTCATGGACGTGGACGCTATTCCACTTGGGGCAAATTTTGTAAGGGTCTTGCACGATGAAGTTGCCAAGTGCGAGGTGTTGCTCGCGGTCATTGGACGAAATTGGCTCGATGCGCGTGATGAACATGGAAACCATCGTCTGGAGAATCCAAACGATTTCGTTCGAGTCGAGATTGGAGCGGCGCTTCAACGCGATATCCCTGTGGTCCCAATCTTGGTGGATGGCGCCAGGATTCCGGATGCACGCCAACTGCCCAAGGAACTCGAAGAACTTTCTCTCAGGAATGGCATTGAAGTGCGTCTTGCATCGTTTCACGAAGACGTAAGCAGACTGATTCATGGGCTTAAGACGCAATTGAATATCGACATCAAGCGTCGGCGAGAAATTAGCAGCCTCGCCTTTTTCTGTGCGATTGGCACTGGGCTATTATATATACCTTCTGCCCTCTTTTTCTTCCTGGTCTGGCATCTGGCAAAGATCGATCCTACCTCTATAGTGCTTTCCACCATTCTTTGGATGGGCTTCGGCGCTGCCGCTGGAGTGCGCAGCCTACGACACGGCGTTCTTGCAGCTGGGGCGGCGGCAAGCATCATAGTGTTTTTTCTCGGTGCTTGGACGGGTCCTTCGCTCGACGACAGGTCTTTAGCTTTCATCGCGTGGGCAAGTGCGCTAAATGCTGTGTGGTTCGGCGCTTCCTTTTATGGGACAACTTGGATTTATAGTAAGCTTCGGAAGGTCCCGGCTGACTTCCGGTGGACCGTGCTGACGAGGTAATCGAATAAATGCTCTCCGGGATTCCGGCTTGGTCGCGCGCAGGTCCCTCGATCAGCTTCGGAGAGCCTCGGTTCGTGGCCGGACGTCGCGACGGCCGTCGCGCCCCTCGGTCCCCTCCTGTCCGTCCGACGTCCTGACGGTTTTATGTAGATTTCATTGGCGCCTTCGTTCACTTCGGCATAGCCTCGAATACATCATCGGGAGCGACACAACGCAGACGCCGGCTGAGAGATTGGTCGGGGACCCCTACGACGGGTCGATGGTCTACGAGGTGGCGGATGCGCCGTCGGGACTTCATTACCCTTCTCAGCGGTGCCGCGGTGCTCCCGGGTGCGGCAGCGGTCGCGGCGGAGCCATATCCGAGCCGGCCGATCAGGCTCATCGTGCCGTTCCCAGCAGGTGGCGGTACCGACATCGTCGGCCGCGTGCTCGGCCAGAAGCTGCACGAGAGCCTGGGCCAGCCAGTCGTGATCGACAATCGCAGCGGCGCCGGTGGCACGCTCGGCACTGGGCTCGCGGCCAAGTCGTCTCCGGACGGCTACACGCTACTGCTGGTGCCGACCAGTCACGTCATCAATCCGAGCATCTATGCGAAACTGCCCTACGACACAGAGCGGGATTTCTCGCCGATCACGATGGTCGCTTCTGCTGCAATCCTGATGGCGGTGAACTCGCGCGTGCCTGCCGAAACAATGCGCGGCTTCATCGAGGCCGCCAAGGCCAGTCCGCGAGCCATCGCCAACTACGGCTCGGCCGGCGCCGGCACTGTGTTCCACCTGACCGGAGAGCTGTTCAAACAGCTGACCGGGTTGGCGCTGCAGCACGTGCCCTATCGCGGTGGCGGCCCGACCGTAACCGCCCTAATCGCGGGCGAGATCCCGGTCGCCTTCGAGACTATGTTGGCGCTGCAGCCCCATTTCCGCGCCGGCACATTGCGCGCGCTAGCGATCACGAGCCCGCGGCGTAGCGCAATAATGCCTGATATCCCGACCACCGCAGAGGCCGGTTTCCCCTCGATGGTCGCGGACAATTCGTACGCCCTGTTTGCACCCACCGGCACCCCGCCTCCGATCCTGGCCCGGCTGCACGACGCAACGGTCGCGGCGCTCAGGTTACCGGACGTCGGCGACCGGCTGCGCGAGCAAGGCGCGGAGGTGGTCGGCAACAGCCCGACGGAGCTGGCCGCCTATGTCGCAGCCGAGATCCCGAAATGGGCCGCGCTGGCACGCCAGGCCGGCGTGAAGCCCGAATGACAGGAGACACCGAGACATGAGCGATGTGATCATCCGTGACAAAGCCGAGTACCACGCGCGCACCAGCGAGCAGATGGAGCGCCATCTGGATCTGCCGCCCTGGTCGCTGCGCCAGAAGATTGCTCTCACCTGCCGGATTCTCGCCAACGAGGGCCATGAGTCCGGGCTCGCCGGCCAGATCACCGCACGCGGCGACCGCCCCGGCACCTACTGGATGCTGAGCTTCGGTCTCGGCTTCGACGAGGCACGCGCCAGCAATATCGTGCTGGTCGACGACGATCTCCAACTGCTCGCCGGCGACGGCATGGTCAACCCGTCGAATCGCTTCCATCTATGGATCTACCGTCATCGGCCCAACGTGACCGCGATCGTGCACACCCATCCGCCATACTGCTCGGCCCTGTCGATGGTCGGCCAGCCACTGATCGCCGCCCACATGGACACGGCGATGTTCTACGACGACTGCGCCTATCTCGCCGAATGGCCCGGGCCGCCCATCGGTGACGAGGAAGGGCAGATCATTCACGAGGCGCTGGGCAACAAGCGAGCCATCCTGCTTGCTCATCACGGCCAGCTGGTGGCGACCGCGACGATCGAGGAGGCGGCTGTGCTCGCAGTGTTCATCGAGCGCGCAGCGCGCATGCAGGTGCTCGCGCAATCGATCGGTACGATCAAATCGATCGATCCCCCTTTCGCGCGCGAGGCGCACGACTATCGGCTGAAGCCACGCGCGGTCGCCGCGACCTTCCATTATTTCGGGCGCCGCGTGCTCAAGCAGGAGCCCGACGTGCTGGCGTAGCCCGTCTCTCCTGTAAGAGTGTGAGGAGCCGCGACCGAATTGCGGGAAGTTGGGTGGAGGCTATAGCTACTTAGGTACATCGACACGCGCATAGCTGCGGAGCTTGTCGATCAAGACACTCGCGTCTGCATCCACGGATATCGATTGCCGATGCGCTGCCGGCAGAAATTTCGTGTCGACCATATGGTCGATGAATCCCAGAAACGCTGTGAAAAAACCGGCGGTGTTCAATAGGCCTACGGGTTTGTCGATCTCCGAGAGCTGGTTCATGGTCCACACCTCCATGAGCTCTTCGATCGTCCCGATACCCCCCGGCAGTGCGATGAACGCATCGGCCAGCGCGACCATGCGTTCCTTCCGGCCGCGCAGGGTCGGCGCGATTTCATGTTGAGTTAGACCGGAATGCGAATGCCCGCGCCGATGCAGAGTGTCGGTGATCACGCCATGTACGTTGCCGCCAGAAGCCAAAGCGGCATCAGCGACAACGCCCATCAGCCCCCTTGTCGTTCCGCCATAGACGATGGTTATTCCCGCTTTTGCCAGGGCCCGACCGAGCGCTCGCGCTCCGTCAGCGAACTCCTCCGATGCGCCGAAGTTCGATCCGCAAAATACGGCAATGGCCTTGATTGAACGTATCGTCACCGGACTGCTTTCCATCCGTCCCGGGCATTGTTGTCGGCTGGCTGCCCCCTCGAGACGTAGTCGTCTCGACGTTCACCACCCGAGTGATGCGGATGTGTGCGGCAACGCCGCAGCGGAAGGAGGGGGCAAAACACCGCTCACAGATCGGGTGCAAAACGACGCAAAGTACTCTTGCAGGGTTCGATCTGCCTTGGCTCTGGCCGCAGCTACGGCAACCGGTCCGGAGCCTGTTCCTTGAACCGAAAAGAACGTCAGATCATGCAGTCCGATGGTGCCGAGGACGGCTTTCAGATACGGGGTCAGGAAATCCGGCTGACGCGCACGCTCGCCGGAAAATCGTCCGCCCGAGGATACGGCGACGAAGACCGGACGATCGCGCAGCCTGCCAACCTTGCCTTCCTTGGTCACATTGAACGTCCGACGCGCGCGAACGACGTGATCGATCCACGCCTTCAGCGCCGAGGGCACGGTGAAGTTATGCATGGGAGTTCCAATCACCACAAAGTCTGAACTCTCTATTTCCGCAATGAGCTCTTCGGACCGGGCGATCGAGCCCTCTTGCGATACGTCCGCGGACGACTGTTGGGAAATCGCGTAATTTTCATCGACATGCGATATGGCGCTGCCGCCGATCACCCGATTCACCAGTACTGCCGTCGGCTCTTTCTGCAGCAAGAAGCCGATGATCTTTTGCGCGAGTCGATGGCTCTCGGCCGCCTGCCCGCGAGGACTGCAACTGACATGCAGGATTCTCTTCATCGGCCCATCTCCAATTCTTTTGATGACGTCACTCACGCCGAAACTCTGGACGCCACTAGATCAATCTAGAAACCTTATGACCTATCTCAAAGGTCCATGAATGGAAATTGCAACTGGTCCATGATTGTTGGGTGGGGCATAATCGTTTTTAACTCATCTGCAGAAATGGCTAGTCCATGAGCGTCGCGAAGGCCAGCAAGATCTCGCCGTTGGATCCAACGGCGGCCGAACCTTTCTATCGCCAGATCTACAATCGGTTTCGCAGTGCGATTGCGAGCGGATTGCTGAAGCCGGGTGACCGCATTCCCTCGGCGCGTGCGCTGACCAAGGAACTGGGCTTGGCAAGAGGCACGATTGAGGCGGCTTATTCGTTGTTGGCTGCCGAGGGGTACATCCAAGCGCGGGGCCAGGCCGGGACCATCGTGACGCCGGGCCTCAAGCCGCGAGCGCCTATTGCAAGCACGATACCCCGCTCCAACAGCGGCGTTGCCGCGGCTAGTTTTCGTCCAGATTCGATTTTGCCGTTCCAAATGGGTTTGCCTGCCCTGGATGCGTTTCCTCGCAAGATCTGGGCACGCCTGGGCGCACGATGTGTGCGTGCCACGCAACCATCCGACATGGCTCATCCCTCGATATACGGCCTGCCGGCACTGCGCGCCGAGATCGCCGCATATCTCCAGGTGTCGCGTGGGATCAACTGCTCGCCATCGCAGGTATTCGTGACATCGGGATATCGCCATACCATCGGGTTGATTGGTCAGGCCTTATTGAAGATGGGCGATCGCGTCTGGCTTGAGAGCCCCGGATATCCGCCTACGCGAGAACTGTTGGGACATATGCATATTGCCGCAGTCTCGGTGCCGGTGGATCGGGACGGCATGGTCATCTCCGATGGAATGAGGCTGGCGCCACGGGCACGCGCAGCTGTGGTCACGCCTGCGCATCAGAGTCCGCTGTGTGTGTCTTTATCCTTACCCCGGCGCCTGGCGCTGTTGGACTGGGCTGCGCGGAATAGCGCATGGGTCATTGAGGACGACTATGACGGCGAGTACCGCTATGTCAGCCGCCCTCTGCCTGCGTTGAAGAGCTTGGATCGCGATGGGCGCGTGCTCTATTCGGGCACGTTCAGCAAGGTGCTTTTTCCGAGCATTCGGCTTGCCTATCTGGTCGTGCCCGAGACGCAGGTCGAGCGGTTTGAGCAGATCACTCAAGCCTTCGCAGGCGGCAGCCCCGCGCTTACGCAAGCGATACTCACCGCCTTCATCACGGAAGGGCACTTTGCGCGCCATATCCAACGCATGCGGAAGCTCTATGCCGAGCGTCGGGGAGCGACGGCGGCAGGTTTGCAAAGCGTGCTGGGGAAACACCTACGAATCGATTCACAACCGGGAGGAATGCACTTGATCTTGCGGCTGCAAGGCCGACGGTCGGATCGTCGGCTTGTTGCGCGCATGCGGGAAGAGGGCCTATACGGAGAAGCACTATCGGATTGGACGGTGGGTCATGATGGAGCCTCGGCCTTGCTGCTCAATTTCACGAATATTGATTCTCAGGGCACCGCCGAGAGTCTCGCGAGGCGGATCTTGCGGCTGATATGACGGTGGCAGCAGCTCGTCTAAGGGCGCGCCACCATCCCTGACGGAATGAGAGTTCCTTCAAGAGCACCAAGAGGGCTCCTCTCTGCAGCCCGCGGAGACGACTCAGCAGATTGTTTTTGTGGAAACTGAAAACCGCAAGGATCATGGCCTAGAACTCAAGACGGATCATGGCCCTTCTTCAGTGGGCCAAGGCGCAACACATAAAGTCCCTCAGGCAAGTTGGCTTGATCGTCAAACTTTCGATCGTCCATTTCGAGGGAGCTGCAACCATGATCGAGCGTTCGAACGCAAACAGATCCGTTTTCGTGGCCGGCGCGACGGGCGCGATCGGCCGGCAACTCCTGCCGATGCTCATCGGGGAGGGGTACCAGGTCTTCGGCACCACCCGGAATCGCAGGAAGACCGCTCACATGGAGGCGATCGGTGTTCGCCCGGTTGTGGTCGACGTCTTCGACCGCGACGCGCTGATCGCGGCCGTGGGCGAGGCGAAACCGGATGTGATCATTCACCAGCTCACCGATCTCTCGGCGGCGGATTTCGCGGCGACCGATCGGCTGCGGATCGATGGCACGCGCAATCTGGTCGATGCCGCGAAGGCGGCGGGGGTGCGCCGGATGATCGCGCAGAGTCTCGCGATCGTGTACTTGCCCGGACCGGAACCCGCGACCGAGCAGGCTCCGCTGGCTGATGGTTCGCCCACGCTGGGTGACACCGTGAAAGGGGTGCGCTCGCTCGAGGCGGCGGTGGAAGAACTACCCGAGTGGATCATTCTTCGCTACGGCCTGCTGTACGGCCCGGGCACCTGGTATTCCAGAATCGGTCCTTTTGCCGACGCGGTGCGGCAGCGTGGGCGACCCGCCGGCAACGGGGTCAGTTCATTCGTCCATGTGGACGATGCCGCGCGGGCGGCGATGCTCGCGATCGACTGGCCGACGGGTGTCGTCAATATCGTCGACGACGAACCTGCTGCCGGCACCGAATGGCTCCCGCACTTCGCCGCCGCGATCGGCGCGCCGGCCCCGCCGATGGCCGAGCACGGCGGCGGCGAGCGAGGCGCCTCGAATCGCAAGGCCCGGCAGGAACTCGGGTGGAAACCGCTGCACCCGACCTGGCGTTCAGGGTTCCGGACGGCTCTCGAGTCGGGAGCTGAAAACTGGAACGATCATGGCCTAGTGCCAAAGATGGATCATGGAGCTTCTAAGATAGTCCAAGATGCCGGACGATAGCGTCCTGCAACTCGCAAATATGAGGATTCCATCATGAGTCATCGTGTCGAATACACCAAGGCTTCGCCCGCAGGCTACAAGGCTTTCGGAGGGGTGCACGTCTATCTGCAAAACTGCGGCCTTCCAAAAGAACTCATCGATCTCGTGTATCTGCGGGTTTCGCAAATCAATGGCTGCGCATATTGCATCGATATGCATTCCCGCGATCTGCTCAAGCTCGGCGTGACGGTAGACAAGCTCGTGCTGGTACCGGTGTGGCACGAAGCGGGTGAAGTCTTCAGTGCCCGCGAGCGCGCCGCGCTCGCTTGGGCGGAAACCGTCACACGCGTAGCCGAAACCGGCGTTCCCGATGCTGACTACGAAGCCGCTGCTGCCGAATTCAGCGATAAGGAACTCGCTGATCTGACATATGCCATCGGATTGATGAACGCCTTTAATCGATTGTCAATTTCGTTCCGCGTGCCCCCGGCTGCTGCCAAGAAAAGTTGAAATGCCATGGGTCGGGATATTGAGTTCAGAAGTGTCGAGCAGCTCGCAGAGATCGGCGCATGTCACGCGGTCATGATGGAGTTGCGCCCGCACTTGAAGGATGCCGGCTCGTTCATTCGCCAGGTGATGCGTCAGCGCGAACAGGGATATCGTTTGTCGGCGGCGTGGCGTGACGGCCGAATTGTCGGGGTCATTGGCTATCGGTTGCAGGAAAATCTCTTGTATGGGCGCTTCGTCTTTGTTGACGACCTCGTTGTCCATCAGGAGTTTCGACGTGATGGCGTCGGGGCGCGACTGCTTTCCGTGGCGCGGGCATATGCGCGGGAAACAAGCTGCAGACATTTCGTGCTCGATACGGGTTTGCACATGGCGCTGGCCCAGCGCTTCTATTTTCGCCAAGGACTGCTCGCTCATGCCATGGGCTTTTCCGAGACACTCTTTGACGCCGATGGCGCAGCACCGCTCGCGCCTTTCGGCGCCCCGGAATGACGGCTGAGAGAACCGCGCGGACTGGAAAAGGCAGAAGTGACTCGCCGTTAAAGGCCTGCTTTTGTTGGCTACGATATGCATTTATATATTGACTACAAATCGAGTTTGATATATAACAATCGTCATCCTCGCTCATGAGGGGCGTCTTCTAGAGACGATCCTGAAGGCGGAGCGGGGAGTGGCGTCCCGCGCTTGCGGCGCGAACCGCAACGCAGGGAGGTCCGGACCCCGACCGCCAGGCCGTTACGGTTTGGCGCGGGCAGTCGCTGCGGCTCCGGTCCCACTGCCGGGAGCCGGCTTCGTGGGTCCGCATCCGAAAACCGCCACGGTGGAGCGCCGAGAGAGGTCCCGGTCGCCCCGGGACAGGGTGGTCGCGCGTCGCAGGCGCGACCGAAAGAATGAGTGCGCCTGTCGGCGC
>Ga0207688_10000267_pt1 | contig 23736 bp, 25 predicted proteins | sample KBSMiscanthusM4_FD_184296 | JGI IMG/M metagenome (GOLD analysis project Ga0207688, IMG submission 184296) | Miscanthus rhizosphere microbial communities from Kellogg Biological Station, Michigan, USA - M4 (SPAdes) (version 2) | ecosystem: Host-associated > Plants > Roots > Rhizosphere ...
AATCGGGCCGGCGGCGGCAGCACCATCGGCAGCGAACTCGCGGCCCGGTCGCCTGCCGACGGTTACACGTTGTTGATGGTCGACACTTCGTTCACGACCAATCCCAGCCTTTACAGCAAGCTGCCCTACGACTCGGTGCGCGACTTTGCGCCGGTTTCGTTGCTGGCTGCCGCGCCAGTGATCCTGATCGTGCATCCATCGGTCCCAGTCAAGACGGTCAAGGAGTTCGTCGCGCTCGCAAAAGCCAGGCCGGGACAGCTTAACTTCGCGTCGGGCGGGCCAGGGAGTTCCACCCATCTCGGCGGCGAATTGCTGAAACTCGTCGCGAATATCGATCTGGTGCACATTCCCTACAAAGGCACCGGCCCGGCAGTCGCCGACGTGCTGGGCGGGCAGGTCGTCATGATGTTCGCGGGCATCAGTTCGGTGAAGCAGCACGTCGCGGTCGGCCGGCTGCGCGCAATTGCGGTCACCGGCGACAAGCGCTCGCCGGCGATGCCGGAAGTGCCCACGTTCGTCGAGTCCGGCTTGAAAGGCGTCGATTCCGGCACGTATTGGGGTTGTCTCGCGCCCGTGGCAACACCCAGAGACGTCATCAATAAATTGAGCTCCACCATCGCCGGCGTGTTGAAGCTGCCGGATATCCTGCAGCGCCTCGTCGATCTCGGTTTCGATCCGATCGGAGGATCGCCTGAGCAGTTTGCTGCGAATATCAAAAGCGAAACCGAAAAATGGGCGCGTGTGATCAAAAACGCCAATGTCAAACTCGATTGAAAGTGTAACGATGCCTTTGTCTACTGAACTGCAAACCCACGTCGCCAGCGACGGCCTCAAACTGCGCTATGCGGTGGATGACTACAGTGACCCGTGGCGGCCGCAGGAGACGGTGTTCCTGCTGCATGCGGCGATGGGCAGCTCGCGCCGGCTCTACAAGTGGGTGCCGATTCTCGCGCGGCATTTTCGCGTCGTGCGGCCGGACATGCGCGGCCACGGACAGACGGAGATTCCGGGCGCCGACCAGCTGACGGTGAAGCGGCTCGCGATAGACGTCGCCGAGCTTGCTGACGCGCTCGGCTGCAGGCAATTTCACGTGGCGGGTTCGTCGGCCGGCGCTATAGTGGCGATGCAGGTCGCTGTCGATTTTCCGGAGCGGGTTAAGACGCTGAGTGATTTTGCATCGACACCGGGACTAAAAAATTCGCTCGTCGATGCCGAACAGTGGATCGCCGGCATTCAGGCGCAGGGCTTTCTGGGTTTTCTCGAATCGACGATCGGTGACCGCCTGCCGAAAGGCGCGGACGAGAGCTTCAAGCGCTGGTTCATCGACGAAGCGGCAAAAACCGATCCCGAACTCTTCTACCGTTTCGTGCGCATGATGAAGGCGTGCGACCTGACCGACCGGCTCAACGAAATTCGCTGCCCGACGCTCGCGGTGATTCCGCATCCGGATCCGCTCGGCACGCCGGCACAGTACGAAGTCATGAAGAAGAAGGTCCGCAATTGCGAGTACGTCGTATACGAAGGCTATCCGCACAACATCACCGACTCGGTGCCGGAAAAATGCGCGAGCGAGCTGCTGCGTTTCCTGCTTAAGCACTGCCCGCGCTGAGGGATGCATTGAAATGGGGCGGCTCGCCGGCAAAGTAGCTTTCATTACCGGCGCGGGTTCGGGCATCGCGCGCGCGGCGGCGTCGATCTTCGCGCGCGAAGGCGCGCAGGTCGCGCTCGCTGAAATCAAGCCTGACCTGGGCAGCGCCACCGAAAAACGCGTGCGTGACGCGGGCGGCGAAGCGCTGTTCGTTCACACGGATGTCACGAACGAAGACAGCGTCAAGGCCGCAATCGCCGCGACGCTGCGCCGTTTCGGCCGGCTCGACGTGCTGTACAACTGTGCGGGCGGCTCAGTGCCCGCCGACAGCTACGTTACCGACGTCGACCTCGCCGTATGGCAGCACACGATGTCGCTCGATCTGCTGGGGCCGATGCTGTGCTGCCGGCACGCGATTCCGGAAATCATCAAGACGGGCGGCGGTGCAGTGGTCAACATGTCGTCGGGGGCCGCGCTGCGAGGCGGCAGTCCTTCGCACATATACACCGCAGCCAAGGGCGCGATTTTGTCGTTGACGCGCGCGCTGGCCGGCGCTTATGCCAAGAACAACGTGCGCGTCAATGCGATTTGCGCCGGCCGCATTCTGACCGAGCGCATCACCGGTGTGTACGGCACGCCCGACCGGCCGGGGCCGATTGCCGATCGCCAGGATGCCGCCGGACGCAGCAAAGAGTATCCGTTCTGGGTCGGCCAGCCGGAAGACATCGCGAACATCGCATTATTTCTCGCGAGCGACGAATCGCGCATGATCACCGGCGCGACCATCCCGGCCGAAGGCGGCCGCTCGGCTTACTAAACAATAACTGAGGACTGCAAATGGCCAAACACATTGTTTGTCTCACTTTTGACTTCGACGCCATGTCGGGGTTCATCGCGCGCGGGATGACATCACCGACGCCGGTGTCGCGCGGCGAATTCGGTGCCGACGTCGCGACGCCGCGCCTGCTCGCGCTTCTGAAGAAATACCGGATTGCGACGTCCTGGTATATCCCGGGCCATACGCTGGAGACTTATCCCGCGCGGTGCCGCGAAGTGTTCGCCGCCGGCCACGAAATCGGCCATCACGGCTGGACGCATGTGCCGCCGGCGCTGCTCACGCGCGACAAGGAGGAAGAGGGCCTCACGCGCGCGAACGAGCAGATCAAAAAGCTTACGGGCAGCTATGCGCGCGGATACCGCTCGCCGTCGTGGGACCTGAGCCCGCACTCGATCGAACTCCTGCTGAAGCACGGTTTTGAGTACGACAGCAGCATGATGGGCGACGATTACACGCCGTATCGCGTGCGCCAGGGCGACGTTATCGAGCTCGAAAAGCCGGCCGTATTCGGCAAGACCACGCGGCTCATCGAGATGCCGATCAGCTGGACGCTCGACGATTATCCGCATTTCGAATTCATCCGCACCAAGGACTGGATATTGCCGGGCCTCATGAACTACAACCTGGTGCTCGAAAACTGGATCAACGATTTTCTCTATATGAAGAAGATCCTCAAGTGGGGAGTCATCACGTACACGTTCCATCCGTTCGTGATCGGGCGCGCTGGGCGCATGCTGATGCTCGAGAAGCTCATCAAAAAGCTCAAAGCCGAAGGCGCGGTGTTCATGACGCTCGAGCAGGCGGTGGCTGAATACGACAAGCGCGCGCCGTTCAAAAAATGACCACGCTGCACAAATTCCAGGCGAGCGACGGCTTGCGCCTGAGTTACGCGGCAGACGACTACACTGATCCGTGGCGCGCAAGCGATACGCTCGTGATGGTCCATGCAGCTATGGGCAGCGCGCGCCGCTTCTATGCATGGGTGCCGCATCTCGCGCGCGATTTTCGCGTCGTGCGGCTCGAACTGCGCGGACACGGGGAATCGGAGATTCCGGGACCGACGCAGCTCACGTTCGAGCGCTTGACGCTGGATGTAGTCGAACTGCTCGATCATCTTGGTGTTGCGAAGGCGCACCTGATGGGATCGTCAGCTGGTGCCTTCGTCTCGCAAAGCGTGGCCGCGAATTATCGGCAACGCATCAAGACGCTCGCGTGCTTCGCCGCGACGCCGGGCATGAAAAAAGGCACTACGGATTACAAAAGCTGGGTCACGCGCATCGGCGCGAATGGCGTCGCCGCATTTTTACGCGAAACGATCCGCGACCGCATCAACGTCGATGCTGTCGAGCCGGGATTCGTCGACTGGTTCATCGCCGAATCGGCGCGCGCGCCCGTCGAGGTACTCGCACGTATCGTGCCGCTGATGGCGAGCATGGACCTGGCGCCCGAATTGCCGAAGATCGAATGCCCCACGCTGGTCGTCGTGCCCGGCGGCGATCCGATTCACGGCGTCGAAGAGTATCGCGTGCTCGAACGCCTGATTCCGGATTGCGAATTCATTGTTTACGCCGGCATGCCACACAACATCACCGATGCGGCGCCGGATCGCTGCGCGCAGGAACTCAAGCGCTTTTTGCTCGCCCATGCATAAGTCGGCATCGCTCACAGTCGGGGTGTTCGCGGGCGCTGCAGCGTTCATGGCCGGCGCGGCGGCGATGGCGCAGGCATATCCGGTAAAGCCAATCCGCTTCGTTGCCGCATTCCCTGCGGGCGGTCCCAGTGACATAGTCGCGCGCGCGATTGGCCGCCGCATGTCCGAAGTGCTTGGGCAGTCCGTCGTGATCGAGAACCGCACCGGCGCCGGCGGCAATATCGGGGCGGAGGCGGTCGCCAAGGCGGCGCCCGACGGCTATACGGTCCTGCTCGGCGGCAGCTACGTTACGATCGCGCCGAGCCTGTACAAAAAACCCCCGTTCGATCCGATAAGGGACTTTGCGCCTGTCAGCCTCATAGTTTCGAACCAGTATGTGCTGGTCACGCATCCGTCAGTCCCCGCGCGCACGGTGCGCGACCTCATCAAAGTCGCCAAAGCGCAACCGGGCAAGCTCAATTATGCGTCGACTGGCCCCGGCTCGCCGCCGCGGCTGTGCGCCGAGTTGTTCAAGTCGATGGCAGGCGTGGATATGGTCAATATCACGTACAAGGGCGCGACACCCGCGCTCGTCGACATGATAGGCGGGCATATCGACGTGTATTTCGGCGGCATATCCGGCGCGCTGCCGCCGATTGCAGGCAACAAGGTGCGGCCGCTCGCGGTCACCAGCAACAAGCGCTCGTCGCAGTTGCCGGACATCCCGACCGTGGCAGAGGCAGCGCTCCCCGGATACGACATCACCACATGGTTCGGGCTGCTTGCGCCGGCCGGCACGCCGCGCGAGATCGTCAACAAGCTGAACGGCGTGATCGTCGCGATCGTCGGCGACCCCGAGATGAAAAACTATCTGATCGGGCAGGGCGTTGACCCCGTTACCAACACCCCGGAGCAGTTCGCCGCATATATAAAAGGCGAAGTTCCAAAGTTCGCGAAAATCGTGAAGGCTGCCGGCATCGCCCCCGAGTGAACAGTTCCCGCCATTGCTTACGCGCCCTGACGCTGTTATTGGCCGTCGTGGCGATGTGCGCTTTACCGGCAGGCGCGGCAGAACTGACGGTCGGCTCCAAACGCTTTACCGAGTCATACACCCTTGGCGAAATCATCGCCCGCACCGCACGGGCGGCGGGCGAGGCGCAGGTCGCGTTCAAGCCGGGGCTCGGCAACACCGCGGTCGTGTTCGCGGCGCTGAAAAACGGCGCAATCGACGTATATCCAGAGTATTCGGGCACCATCGCGTTCGAACTGCTCGGCGGCCGCACTTCGCCTGATATTGCCGCCATCAATCAGGCGCTCGCCGCCGACGGCCTGGCCGCCTCGGTGCCGCTCGGGTTCAACAATACTTATGCGCTGGCGATGAGCGAAAACGTGGCGCAAAAGCTCGGCATTGCCGCTATTTCCGATCTCGCGCGGCACCCGGACCTTAACATCGGACTGTCCCAGGAGTTTCTCAACCGTAAAGACGGCTGGCCCGCATTGCAGCACACGTACGGGCTTACCCTCGCTGCGCGCGGACTCGATCACGGTCTCGCGTATGAAGCACTGGCGGCGGGGCGCATCCAGGTGATGGACGTTTACACGACGGACGCCAAAATCAACCGTTATGGTCTGCGCGTGCTCGCCGACGACCGCAAGTTCTTTCCCCCTTATGCTGCGCTGCTACTACATCGCGCCGACCTGCCGCAGCGCCTGCCGAAAACGTGGGCGGCGCTGACGACGCAGGCCGGCAAAATTCCGCCCGAGCGCATGATAGCCATGAATGCGGAGGTCGAGCTCGATGGCAAGTCGTTCGCGCAGGTAGCGCAGGCTTTCGTCGGCGAAGTGCCGTCCGGGCGGCAACCGGGGTCGCGCAGTCCCCTGGCAATACTGTTCGGCGACGACTTTCTGCGCGTTACCGGGCAGCACCTGCTGCTCGTTTTTGCGTCGCTGGCGGCTAGCTGCGCAGTGGGGATACCGCTCGGGATCTGGGCGGCGCGGTCAACCGCCGCCCATCGCGTCATTCTGCCGGCCGTCGGCGTGCTGCAAACCATCCCGGCACTGGCGTTGCTCGCGTTTTTGATTGCGCTTCTCAATCGCATCGGGACGCTGCCAGCGTTGGTGGCGCTGTTCCTGTACGGGTTACTCCCCATAGTGCGCAACACCGCGACCGGCATGACGGAGGTGGCGCGCGGATACAAGCAGGCGGGTGCCGCGCTCGGCTTGCGCGATGGCGCGATTCTGCGGCTGATCGAGCTGCCGGTCGCCTCACGTACCATCCTGGCGGGGGTTCGCACGTCCGCAGTCATCAACGTGGGCACCGCGACGATAGCCGCATTCATCGGGGCGGGCGGCTATGGTGAGCGTATCGTCGCGGGCCTGGCGGTCAACGACAATGCTCTGTTGCTCGCGGGAGCGGTGCCGGCAGCGCTGCTGGCTATCCTGATTGAAGGCGCATTCGGGCTGGCCGAACTGTGGCTCGTTCCGCGCGGGCTGCGCCTTGCCGCAGCCCGGCGTTAGAGGTCACAGAATCAGAGATTCGGCTTAGAACGCGTCAAAATTCACTATGACGCAGGGCCCTTTCGAAGATAACCCTGCTCGCCAGTGAACTAATCGCAGAGTTAGCTTGTCTGTCGCATAACGGAATCACTTCGCCTAGGAGGCACGCGGTCTGGGGTATACTTAGCGCTTTGTTTTCGCAGGCTTAGCGCCGGCAAAGCACAAGCAATCCAGGGACCGGTTTCATGGGCGATCGTGAAGTCGACCAGCAACTGGTCGAGCGGGCGCAGCGCGGCGACAAGAAGGCGTTTGAGCTGCTGGTGGTCAAATACCAGCGCAAGCTTGCACGCTTGTTGTCGCGCTTCATCCGCGATGCCAGCGAGGTCGAAGATGTAACGCAGGAGGCCTTTATCAAGGCCTATCGCGCCTTGCCGTCATTTCGCGGCGACAGCGCGTTTTATACTTGGCTGTACCGGATAGGCATCAACACGGCGAAGAATTACCTGGTCGCGCTGGGTCGCCGCGCGCCGACGGTGACCGAGATCGACAACGAAGAAGCAGAAGACGTGGAAGTCGGCGAGCAACTGAAAGACATGAACACGCCAGAACAACAAATGATGACGCGGCAAATCGCAGAAACAGTGAACTCCACGCTGCTTGAGTTGCCTGAAGAGTTGCGGACCGCGATTACATTGCGCGAGATCGACGGCTTGAGCTATGAGGAAATCGCCCAGATCATGAATTGTCCGATAGGCACGGTGCGCTCGCGGATTTTCCGCGCGCGCGAAGCGATCGCCGGACGATTGCGGCCGCAACTGGGTACCCCGAAAGACAGGAGATGGTGATGGAACGGATCTCGGCATTCATGGATGGCGAAGCGGGTCATGCGGAGACGCACCATGCGCTTCTGCGATTGAAGCAGGACACTGAATGCAACCAGATCTGGGCCGCATTTCACCTGATTGGCGACACCATGCGCGGCGATCCGCTGCTGCGCGACGATTTCATGGCCCGCTTTCATGCCCGAATGGAAAGCGAACCCACCCAGCTTGCTCCACGCATGAGCTGGCGCAAGTCCGCCAACTACGCACTGTCCGCTGCCGCCTCAATCAGCGCGATCGCGGTCGTTTTGACACTGACTCTCGTTGACAACCCCCTGCGCCCGCAGGCGCCGATTGCTGCGGCGCCGCGCACCGACGCGCCGGTGCTCGCCCAAGGCGAGCCCGCCCGGCCCAGACAAGGTAAAGTCAACGAATATCTGATGGCGCACCAGGAGTATTCGCCGAGCACAGCGTTGCAAGGCGTCGCGCCATACGTGAGAACAGTGTCGGAAACGCATGACGGTAACCGATAGTAACGCTCGATCAAGGGTGCGAGCTCCGCTGCGCTCCCTATTACAGAGGAAGCTCGTGTGCATCAAGTCGGGTGATCAGAGCTTCCTGGCGCTGCGCACGCGCCGCGCAACCGCTCCCGCGGTATTCGCATTGCTCGGCGCATTCGGCTGCGGCATCACCGTCGCCGCCGAAACCCCGGCGGATGCGATGGCATGGCTCAAGAAAATCGCCGCTGCTTCGCGCCAGCTCAACTACGCTGGCACATTCGTCTACCAGCACGGCCGCCAGATGGAGTCGTCGCGCATCGCCCATATGGCCGACGCGAACGGCGAGTACGAGAAGCTCGAGACGCTGGACGGGCCGCCACGCGAAATCATCCGCAACAACGAAAACGTTACCTGCTACGTCCCCGACAATAAAACCGTCATCATCGAGAAACGCACGGCCCGTCAGTTCCCGGCACTGCTCCCGGAACAGTTGACCGGCATTACCGATAATTATGTCGTCACCAAAGGCGGGCAGGACCGGGTCGCCGGGTACGATTGCCAGGTCATCGCGCTCGAGCCCAAGGACAATCTGCGCTACGGGCACAAATATTGCGCCGAGCTCGCCAGCGGGCTCGCGTTGCGGTCGCGCACTTACAATGAAAAGGGCGAGATAGTTGATTTGTTCGTCTTTACCCAGCTCACGATCGGCAACGGCGTCAATAAAGACATGTTGAAGTCGCGTTTCGCGGCGTTGAGCCAGGGCTGGCAAGTTGATCGTGCCGCGCTCGATTTGCGCGAGGCCGCTCCCGACAGCCGCTGGGAATTCAAAAGCCCGCTCGCCGGCTTCCGTAAGCTTACCGAAATGAAACGCTCTATTCCGGGCCGTTCCGCGCCCGTATCCCACATCGTTTACTCCGACGGCCTCGCCGCGGTGTCCGTATTTCTCGAACCCATGCCCAAATCGCCGCCCGCTGCGGGCGCAACATATCAGGGCGCGGTCAATATGTACGTGAAATCATCTGCCGATCAAATGGTGACCGTCGTCGGCGAAGCGCCCGCCGGCACGGTTAAGCAAATTGCCGAGTCGTTTACCGCCAAAGGCCGGTAATCATCGCCGGTGGCGCGGCACGCAATATACGCAGTTAAAAAAATTGCAGTCGATAAAGGGATGAAAGATGTTTAATGCAAGTTACGCAAAGAGAGGCTTCATCCTCTCGCAGCCCCCTATGGGCGGGCTGTTTCGGAACATGCGGCAGCAGGCGGTGAAAACCATTCTCGCGATTCTGGCGCTGGTCCCGCTGACTGGCGCGGCGCAACTCCCCGACTTTACCGACCTGGTCGAAAAGCAGGGCGCGACCGTCGTCAATATCAGCACGACGCAAACAGTGCGCAGCCCGCTCGGCTCGCAGCAGGCGCCGCAATTGCAGGAGGACGATCCGTTCTACGAATTTTTCCGCCGCTTCGTGCCTAATCCGGGGCCGCGCGAATTCCAGAACAATTCACTGGGGTCTGGATTCATCATAAGCACCGATGGTTACATTCTCACCAACGCGCACGTGGTCGAAGCCGCCGACGAGATCAACGTCAAATTGAACGACAAGCGCGAGTTCAAGGCGAAAGTCATCGGCAGCGACAAGCGCACTGACATCGCGCTGATCAAGATCGACGCGACCGGCCTGCCGGCGGTGAAGTTCGGGGACCCCAACCGGCTGAAGGTCGGCGAGTGGGTGATCGCGATCGGCTCGCCGTTCGGGTTCGAGAATTCGGTTACTGCCGGCATCGTGAGCGCCAAGGGCCGCTCGCTGCCGCAGGAAAATTTCGTACCGTTCATCCAGACAGACGCCGCGGTCAATCCGGGCAATTCCGGCGGCCCGCTTTTCAACATGCGCGGCGAGGTCATCGGCATCAATTCGCAGATCTATAGCCGCACGGGCGGCTTCATGGGACTGTCGTTTTCGATCCCGATCGACGTCGCGAACGACATCGCGAACCAGCTGAAGACCGGCGGCAAGGTCACGCGCGGCCGCATTGGCGTGGTCATTCAGCCGGTCACGCGCGAGCTCGCCGAATCGTTCGGCCTGCCGAAGCCCGCCGGCGCGCTGGTGAGTTCCGTCGAGAAGGGCAGCCCCGCGGAAAAAGCCGGCATCGAAGCCGGCGACGTGATTTTGAAATTCGGCGGGCGCGACGTGAATTCCTCCGAAGACTTGCCGCGGCTCGTCGGCGGCTCGAAACCGGGCACGAAAGCGGCGGTGCAGTTGATGCGGAACAAAGCCGCGCGCGAAGTTTCGGTTGTCGTCGGCGAAATGCCCGACGAAGCGCGCACCGCGCAGCGCACGCCGCGCGGCAAACCGGGCGCCAAACCTCCCGCGGAGTCGGTAAGCCGGCTCGGCATGACGCTGTCGGAGCCGACGGCCGAGCAGCGCAAGGAACTCAAGATCACCGGCGGTATCCTCGTCGAGGAAGCGACGGGGCCCGCCGCCAAAGCCGGGATACGCCGCGGCGACATCGTCCTCGCGGTCAATAACCAGGACGTGAAGTCGCTCGAGCAGTTCACCCAGCTGATGGGCCAGTTCGAAAAAGGCAAGATCGTGGCCATGCTGGTGCGGCGCGGCGGCAACGCGCTCTATATTCCGTTCCGCATCGAGTAAGCGGGCCAGCGCGTCATCAAGCTCACCGTTTACGGGCGCACGTATTGCCACCTGTGCGACGACATGATCGCCGGCCTCAGGGACCTGCAGGCCGGCGCGCGTTTTGAGCTGGAGATCATCGACGTCGACAGCGACCCCGCGCTCGAAGCTCGCTATGGCGAGCTCGTACCGGTGCTGGTCGGCGCTGATGGCGAAATCTGCCACTATCACCTCAACGCCGCCAAAGTTAATGATTACCTGAGCAAAATCGGCTAAAATCACCTTTTATTTTCTGACAAAAGGGCACGTCTGGCGTGCCCTTTTTCGTACATGCAGCGTATCCGCAATTTTTCCATCATCGCGCACATTGATCACGGCAAATCGACGCTCGCCGATCGCTTCATCCAGTTCTGCGGCGGCTTGTCCGACCGCGAAATGGAAGCGCAGGTGCTCGATTCGATGGACCTCGAGCGCGAGCGCGGCATCACGATCAAGGCCCAGACCGCGGCGCTGCAATACAAGGCGCGCGACGGTGAAACCTACCTCCTGAACCTGATCGACACCCCGGGACACGTCGATTTCTCGTACGAAGTTTCGCGCTCGCTTGCCGCGTGCGAAGGCGCATTGCTGGTGGTCGATGCGTCGCAGGGCGTGGAGGCCCAGACGGTGGCCAACTGCTATACGGCTACGGAGCAGGGTGTCGAAGTGGTGCCGGTCATCAACAAGATCGACCTGCCGTCGGCCGAACCGCAGCGCGTCATTACCGAGATCGAAGACATCATCGGCATTCCGGCGCAGGAAGCGATACTGGCGAGCGCCAAGTCCGGGCTGGGCGTGCAGGACATCCTCGAAGCGGTGATCGCGCGCATCCCGCCGCCGCAAGGCGATCCCGCCGCGCCCCTCAAGGCGCTGATCATCGACTCGTGGTTCGATAATTACGTCGGCGTCGTGATGCTGGTGCGGGTGGTCGACGGCGAATTGCGGCCGAAGGACCGTATTCTGCTGATGTCGACCGCGACCCAGCACCTGTGCGAGCAGGTCGGGGTTTTTACGCCGAAGTCGCGCATAAAGGCAAGCCTCGCCGCAGGCGAAGTCGGGTTCGTGATTGCCGGTATCAAGGAACTCAAGGCTGCGCGGGTCGGCGACACCGTCACGCTGGTCGAGCGCCCCGCGCCGGAAGCCTTGCCGGGCTTCAAGGAAATCCAGCCGCAGGTGTTCGCCGGCCTGTACCCGATCGACTCGAACCAGTACGAAGCGCTGCGCGACGCGCTCGAGAAGCTGCATTTGAACGATGCATCGCTGCGCTACGAGCCGGAATCGTCGCAGGCGCTCGGCTTCGGCTTCCGCTGCGGGTTTCTCGGCCTGCTGCATCTCGACATCGTGCAGGAGCGGCTCGAGCGCGAGTACGGGATGGAGCTGATCACGACCGCGCCAACCGTCATCTACCAGGTGCTGCTGAACGACGGGACGCTGCTCGAAATCGAAAACCCGTCGAGACTGCCGGACCCATCGAAAGTCAGCGAAATACGTGAGCCGATCATCACCGCGTCCATCCTGATGCCGCAGGAGTACGTGGGATCGGTCATCACGCTGTGCACGCAGAAGCGCGGCGTGCAAAAGAACATGCAATACCTGGGTCGCCAGGTGATGCTGACCTACGAGCTGCCGCTCAACGAAGTCGTGATGGATTTTTTCGACAAGCTGAAATCCAACAGCCGCGGTTATGCGTCGCTCGATTACGATTTCAAAGAATACCGGGCCGGCGATCTGGTCAGGCTGGATATCCTGATCAACAGCGAACGCGTCGATGCATTGTCGCTTATCGTGCACCGCGCCAACGCGCAGTATCGCGGGCGCGAGCTCGCGTCGAAAATGCGCGAGCTCATTCCACGCCAGATGTTCGACATCGCCGTGCAGGCTGCGATAGGCGCGCATATAATCGCGCGGGAAAACGTCAAGGCGCTGCGCAAGAACGTGCTCGCCAAGTGTTACGGCGGCGACATATCGCGCAAGCGCAAGTTGCTCGAAAAACAGAAAGCCGGCAAAAAACGCATGAAGCAGGTGGGCAACGTCGAAATTCCGCAGGAAGCGTTTCTCGCGATTCTGCAGGTAGAAAGCAAATGAGGCTCACAGCGAATGAGTGCCCGCCACGTGCCCGCCGCCTTGCTCCCTGCACCGGCATTCCTTTCCCGACAGGACTCGATTAAATGAATTTTGCTTTGATCATGTTTTCGCTGCTCGTCGTCACGGGCGCAGTGTGCCTCCTCGACTACTACGTCCTGCGCAAGCATCGCGCTGCCGGCGCGCCCGAGCCCTGGTGGATCGAGTATCCGAAAAGCTTCTTCCCGGTCATCCTGATCGTATTTCTGCTGCGCTCGTTCCTGGTCGAGCCGTTTAAGATCCCCTCCGGCTCCATGCTGCCCACGCTGTTGATCGGCGACTTCATCCTCGTCAACAAGTTCACGTACGGCATCCGGCTGCCGGTCATCAACAAGAAAATCGTCGACATCAATGCGCCGCAGCGCGGCGAGGTAATGGTGTTCCGTTACCCGGAAAATCCGTCGCTCGATTACATCAAGCGCATCGTCGGCGTCCCCGGCGACAAGGTCAGCTATCAGAACAAGCGTCTGTCGATCAACGGCCAGGAAGTGAAGGCCGAGGCGGACGGGCAGTACAATTACGTGGAGACTGGCCTGAGCTTCGTGTCTACCCAGCGGCTGAAGGAACTGCTGGCGCCCGAACACGAGCATGCAATATTGATCAACCCGGACATTCCCACGCTGCGCGTCTCCGACGTCAAGCGATTCCCTTTTCACGAGAATTGTGCCTACAATGAAGCGGGCTTTACGTGCACGGTGCCGCCCGGGAATTACTTCATGATGGGCGACAACCGCGACAGCAGCAGCGACAGCCGGTACTGGGGATTCGTGCCGGATGAGAACATCGTCGGCAAGGCGTTTTTGATCTGGTGGAATTTCGACGAGTTCAAGCGTATCGGCCATACGATCAAATGACAGGGAGCGTTATGAACAAACAACGTGGCGTAAGTTTGAGCGGGCTGCTCATAGTCTCGGTGGTGCTGATCTTCGTTCTTTTGCTGGGTTTCAAGCTCTTTAAGCCGTACTCGGAGTTCTTCGCGCTGCAAAAAATATTCCGTAACCTGGCGGTAAAGCCCGAAGTCCGCAATGGCACGCGCCGCGAGGCGATGGCCGTATGGGCGCCATACGCCCAAATCGAGGGGATTTCGGCGATTAGCGGAGACGACATCGAGATTACCAAGGAAGGCAACGGCGTGATCGTTAGCGCTGCCTATCAGGTACGCGTGCCATTATTCAAGAATTACACGCTGCTGATTGACTTCAATCCTACTTCGGGCACTGCAGGGCAGTAAGCAAGTGGCGGGGCGTCTGACTGCAAGATATGGTTGAACACGCCCTCGGCGACATCACAGGTTACCGGTTTCGCAATGCCGAGCTGCTGCGGCAGGCCCTGACGCACCGCAGTTTCGGTGTTCCGCACAACGAACGGCTGGAATTCCTCGGCGACGGTGTCTTGAACTGCGTCGTCGCGGCGACTCTGTTCGAGCGTTTCCCTCAGCTGCCGGAAGGCGACCTGTCGCGGCTGCGCGCCAGCCTCGTGAACCAGCAAACGTTGTTCGAAATTGCGCAGCACGCCGGGCTCGGCGACCAGCTGCGACTCGGCGAAGGCGAGCTTAAGAGCGGCGGCGCACAGCGCCCGTCGATCCTTGCCGACGCGCTTGAAGCGCTGATCGGCGCGGCGTTTCTCGACGGTGGCTTCGCGGCGGCCCAAGCTATGGTGCTGCACCTGTTCGAGCGCCAGCTGCGCGAGGCCGACCCGCAGACGATCGGCAAGGACGCCAAGACGTTGCTGCAGGAATTCCTGCAGGCGCGCCGCATCGCGCTGCCGCAGTACACGGTGGTGGCCACCGCAGGCGAGGCGCACGAGCAGAATTTTCGCGTCGAATGCGCGATCCCGGAATTGAATATTCGCACGCATGGCGACGGCAGCAGCCGGCGCAGCGCGGAGCAGGTGGCCGCGCGCCAGGCTTATGACCTGGGCAATAAAACGTGAACGAAACCGTCAAACCGTTCCGTGCCGGCTACATCGCCATCGTCGGCCGTCCCAATGTCGGCAAATCGACGCTGCTCAACCGGCTGGTCGGGCAGAAGCTCAGCATCACGTCGCGCAAGCCGCAAACCACGCGCCAGCGCATCACCGGCATCGTGACGCGCGACGACGCGCAATTGATGTTCGTCGACACGCCCGGGTTCCAGACCCGCCATACGAGCGCGCTCAATCGCCACATGAACCGGACTGTGACGCAGGCGCTGGCCGACGTCGACGTCATCGTGCTCGTCATCGAGGCCGGCCGGTTCAGCGCCGACGACCGTGCGCTTCTGGCACTGCTGCCCGCGCGAAGCAAAGTGCTGCTGGTCATCAACAAAACGGACCGCCTGGCCGACCGCGGGATGCTGCTGCCGTTTATCACCGAGGTCGCCGCCGCGCATGAATTCGCGGAAATAGTCCCGGTGTCCGCCGTCAAAGGTCATGGCGTCGATGAGCTCGTCACGACCATTACCCGCTATCTCCCGGAGCATGCGGCGCTGTACGGTGCCGACGAAATCACGGAGTCGAGCGAGCGGTTTCTCGCTGCCGAAATGATCCGCGAAAAGCTGTTTCGCCTGCTCGGCGACGAACTGCCGTATGCGAGCGCGGTCATAATCGATAAGTTCGCGCTCGAAGGCACCATGCGGCGCATCCACGCGTCTATCATCGTCGACAAGGACACGCACAAGGGCATTGTGGTGGGCGCGAAAGGCTCACAATTGAAAGCGATCGGCACCAAAGCGCGCCTGGATATGGAAAAACTGTTCGGTGGCAAAGTCCACCTCGAGCTGTGGGTCAAAGTCAGGCGCGGGTGGGCGGAAAATCAGCAGGTCATGAAACAGCTCGGCTATGGCTGATGCAGGCCGGGCCCGGCACGAAGCGGAACCTGCATTCGTGCTGCATAGCTATCCATTTCGCGAAACCAGTCTCATCATCGAAGCGTTCTCGCGCAACTGGGGCCGCGTCGCGCTGGTTGCGCGCGGCGCGCGGCGGCCGCGCTCCGCGCTGCGCGGAGTATTGCTCGCCTTTCAGCCGCTGCTTCTGAGCTGGGGCGGCAAAGCCGAGCTGCGCACGCTGCACAAGGCGGAATGGCAGGGCGGACTGCCGCAACTGCGCGGGCGCGGTCTTCTGTGCGGCTTCTATCTGAACGAGCTCATGCTGAAGCTGCTGGCGCGCGACGACGCGCATGAATCATTGTACGAAACCTATTATGCGACGCTGACCGCATTGAGCAACGGTGGCGAGCACGCGACGACATTGCGCAGCTTCGAGCAGCGCCTTTTGAAGGAGGCGGGCTATGCGTTGACGCTCGACCGGGACGTCGCCACCGGAGAGGAAATCCACGCCGACTGCACTTATCGCTACCTGCTGGAGCGGGGGCCGGTGCGCATCCAGCGGGAGCCATTCCACGTCGCCGAGCGCGGCGGCGACGAGGAAAACCGGTTAGAATTGGCCGGTCAAACGCTGCTGGACATGGCGCGCGACGACTACACGAGCCCGATCACCTTGCAGCAAAGCAAGGCCCTGATGCGCATATTGATCAATCACTGTCTCGGTAACCAGGTTTTGAATACGCGCCAGTTATTGAAGGATATGCAGCAACTATGACGCGGCTGAGCGTCAATCTGAACAAGATCGCGCTCTTGCGCAATGCGCGCACGCTCGGCATTCCGAGTGTCACGCGCGCCGCGACCATTGCGCTCGACGCGGGCGCCCACGGCATCACGGTGCATCCGCGGCCCGACGCGCGACATATCCGCATTGAGGACGTGCGCGAGCTCGCGGCCCTGCTCAGAAGCCGGCCGGCCGCCGAGTTCAATATCGAAGGCAATCCGTTCGAAGGGCTGGTTGCCATTGCGCGCGAGGTCATGCCGCAGCAATGCACGCTGGTGCCTGACGAGCCCGGCGCGGTGACTTCGGATCACGGCTGGGATATCGATCGCGACGGCGCGCGCCTGCGCCCGCTGGTAGCCGAGCTCAAGGCGGCGGGCATACGCGTTAGCCTGTTCATGGATCCCGTGCCTGCCGCCATGGCGGCGGTGCGCAAGCTCGGCGCCGATCGCATCGAGCTGTATACGGAGCCCTACGCGCGCGCTTTCGGCAGCGCCGGCGAGCGGGAGGAAGTGGAGAAATATGCCGCAGCCGCGCGTGCCGCGCAGCAGGCGGGACTCGGCATCAATGCCGGCCACGACTTGAATCAGCAGAACCTGCCGCGCTTTCTGAGTGGCGTGCCGGGCGTGCTCGAAGTATCGATCGGTCACGCACTGGTGGCTGACGCGCTAGAGGCGGGGCTCGCGGCCACGGTGCGCGGGTATCTCGCTGCGATCGCGCGGGCGGGCGGCGCATGATATACGGCATTGGCGTCGACGTCGTGGAACCGCAGCGGGTCAAGCGGCTGCTCGAGAAATACGGCGAGCGCTTTGCGCGCCGCGTGCTCACCCAGCGCGAATGGCCGGGTTACGCGAAGACCATCAACCCGGTCCTGTTCGTCGCCAACCGGTTTGCCGCGAAAGAAGCGTTCTCCAAGGCGATGGGGACGGGCTTTCGCTATCCCGTGACCCTGCAATGCATCAGCATCGTGCCCGACCGGCGCGGCAAACCCGAATTCGAATTCCATCCGCGGCTCGCCGAACTGGTCGCCGCCGAGGGAATCGTCGGCCATTTCGTGACAATTAGCGACGAGAAAAGCCTCGCCTGCGCGTGCGTGGTGCTGGAAAAAAAACAATGAGCTCTCCTCTGCATATTCCGCACGGCCCGGTGATGCTCGATGTCTTGGGTCTCGAGCTCACCGATGAAGATCGCGAGCGTCTCGCCCATCCGCTGGTTGGCGGGGTGATCCTGTTTTCGCGCAATTATGAAAATCCCGCGCAGCTCGAAGAATTGACGCGCCAGATCCACGGCGTGCGGCAGCCGCCGCTGCTGATCGGCGTCGACCATGAAGGCGGCCGCGTGCAGCGCTTCCGCGAAGGCTTTACCGTGCTGCCCGCGATGCGCGAGCTGGGGGTGGCATGGGATGCCGACCCCAAGGGTGCGCGCCGGCTCGCGGAATCGGTCGGCTACGTGCTTGCCGCCGAATTGCGCGCGCGCGGCGTGGACCTGAGTTTCACGCCGGTGCTCGACGTCGATCACGGCAACAGCAGCGTCATCGGCGATCGCGCATTTCACAGCGATCCGGCGGCCATCGGCGAACTCGGCACGGGCCTGATGCGCGGCCTGCGGCACGGCGGGATGTCGGCAGTCGGCAAGCATTTTCCCGGCCACGGCCACGTCAAAGCCGATTCACACCACGAAATGCCGATCGACGAGCGTCCGCTCCCGGCGCTCGAGCAATCCGACTTGAAACCGTTTCGCCGCCTGATCGAAAACGGGTTGGGCGGCATCATGCCGGCGCACGTCGTGTATCCCGCGGTCGACGACAAGCCAGCGGGGTTTTCCGCGACCTGGCTGAAGCAGATTCTGCGGCGTCAGCTCGGCTTCAACGGCATGATATTCAGCGATGACTTGTCGATGGAAGGCGCGAGCACGGCCGGCAGCGTGGTCGAACGCGCGTACGCGGCAATGCGCGCCGGCTGCGACATGGTGCTCGTCTGCAACAATCCGCAATCGGCCGACGAGCTGCTCGCGAATCTCGATTACACGATGCCCGCGACTTCGTTGACGCGGCTGGCGCGCGTGCACGGCCGCGGCGGGCCCGAGTCGTTCGCGCAGTTGCAGCGGGACAAGTACTATCTCGACGCGGTCGCGCTCGTGCGCGCCATCGGCGTCAACAGCGGCGACCTACCGCTGTACCGCTAGCGGCGCTTTGCGCTGCTTTGCCGCATGAAGTTTTCGCCCCAGTGCCGCGACTGTCCGCGTCTCGCCGGCTTTCTCGATGAGGTAGGCGGAAAATATCCGGAGTACCATGCGCGGCCGGTCGCGCCGTTCGGCGATCCGCGCGCGCGCCTGCTGATCGTCGGTCTCGCGCCCGGCATGCACGGCGCCAATCGCAGCGGCCGCCCGTTTACCGGCGATTTCGCCGGCATACTGCTCTACGCGACCCTGCACAAATTCGGCTTCGCGAGCGCGCCGCAATCGGTTAGCGCCGACGACAAGCTGAAGCTCATCGATTGCCGGATCACGAACGCCGTGAAATGCCTGCCGCCGCAAAATAAGCCGGAACTGGCGGAAGTGAAGGAGTGCAACAAGTACCTCGCGGCGGAAATTGCAGCGATGCCGAAAGGCGGCGCCATCCTCGCGCTCGGCACCGTTGCGCACCAGGCCGTGTTGATGGCGGCGGGCGTCAAGCCGTCCCAGTTGGCGTTCCGGCACGGCGCGCGCCACGCTTTGCCTAACGGACTTGCGCTGTTCGATAGCTATCATTGCAGCCGCTATAATACGCAGACCCGCCGCCTCACTGCCGCGATGTTCGAGGCCGTCTTCGCCGACATCTCCGATTATCTGCAGCGTGTTCGACCCTAACGAAGTCATCGCCAATCTGCCGCATATGCCCGGCGTCTACCGCATGCTGGGCGCGACCGGCGATGCGCTCTATGTCGGCAAAGCGGGCGACCTGAAAAAGCGCGTTTCCTCGTATTTTCAGAAACAGGCGGGCGTTTCGCCGCGCATCCGGCTGATGCTGGGCCAGGTGCAGGCGATCGAAACGACGGTGACGCGCTCCGAGGCCGAGGCGCTGTTGCTCGAAAATAACCTAATCAAGTCGCTGGCGCCGCGCTACAACATACTGTTCCGCGATGACAAGTCTTATCCCTATCTCGCGCTCACGCGCCACGAATTTCCGCGCCTCGCGTTTCACCGCGGCAGCCTGGACGCGCGTAATCGCTACTTCGGGCCGTTCCCGAACGCCGGCGCCGTGCGCGAAAGCATGCAGCTGCTGCAAAAAGTTTTCCGGCTGCGCACCTGCGCCGACAACGTGTACGACAATCGCTCCCGACCCTGTCTGCTGCACCAGATCCGGCGCTGCACCGCGCCGTGCGTCGGTCACATCAGCGCCGCCGAGTACGCCGACGACGTCAAAAACGCCGAGCTCTTTCTGCGCGGCAAGGACGATGAGGCAATGGAGCGCCTGATTGCGCGCATGGAAGCCGCGGCCGAGGGGCAGAATTACGAACAGGCGGCCATTTTCCGCGACCAGATCGGCGCGTTGCGCAGGGTGCGCGAGCGGCAATTCGTGAGCAGCAAGGTTGCGCGCGACGCTGACATCATTGCCGGCGCCGCGGAAGGCGAAATTATCTGCGTGAACCTGGTGATGATCCGCGGCGGCCACCATCTGGGTGACAAGCACTTCTTCCCGCGCAACGCAGCGGGGCAAGAAATGTCCAGCGTAATCGAGGCTTTCATCGGCCAGCATTACGCGGCCGGCGGCGCGCCGCCGCTGATCGTCAGCGGCCATCCCGTGAACGACGAGGGGCTCGCGCAGTTCTTGAGCGATTTGTCGGGGCACAAGGTGCAGCTGCTCGTGAATCCAGGCGGCGAGCGTCGCGTATGGCTTGACATGGCAACCAAGAACGCCCAACTCGGCGCCCAACAGCAGCTCAACCTGCAGGCGAGCCAGGAAGCGCGGCTGACCGCATTGCAGCAGGCGCTTGGCGCGACCGAGGCGATCCGGCGCATCGAATGTTTCGACATCAGCCACACAATGGGCGAAGCGACGGTCGCGTCGTGCGTGGTCTACGATAACGCGGCGATGCAGAAGGGCGAATACCGGCGCTTCAATATCGCGGGCATCGAGCCCGGCGATGACTACGCGGCCATGCGCGACGTATTGAGCCGGCGCTACCGGCGCATCGTCGCCGGCGAAGGCAAGATGCCCGATCTCGTGCTGATCGACGGCGGCAAAGGGCAGTTGGGCGTCGCGTGCGAAGTGTTTGCGGAATTGGGCCTGTCCGACGTGCTGCTGATTGGCGTCGCCAAGGGCGAAGAGCGCAAGCCGGGCCTCGAGCAATTGATCGTTCCAGGCCGCGCAAACCCGCTACAATTACCCGGTGAACATCCGGCGCTGCACTTGATCCAGCAAATACGCGACGAAGCGCATCGCTTCGCAATCCAGGGACATCGTGCGCGCCGCGGCAAAACTCGCAATACTTCGACGCTCGAGAGCATCGCCGGTATCGGCGCCAAGCGGCGCCAGAGCTTGCTCGCACGGTTCGGCGGGTTGAAGGGGCTCATGTCTGCGAGCGTGGACGAGCTCGCGCAGGTCGAAGGCATAAGTCGCGAGCTTGCAGCGCGCATCTACGATCAGCTGCACTGACATGCCGTTCAATATCCCCAACCTGCTGACGTGGCTGCGCATCCTGCTGATTCCGCTCTTCGTCGGTATTTTCTATTTCGAGAAAAGCTGGGTCTCGCTGCCGAACCAGAACCTGGTGGCGACCGTCATTTTCACGCTCGCCGCGGTGACCGATTGGTTCGACGGCTGGCTCGCACGTAAGCTTAATCAGACTTCGGCGTTCGGTGCGTTTCTCGATCCGGTCGCCGACAAGCTGATGGTCGCCGCGGCGCTGATCGTGTTGCTGCAGCTCGGCCGCGTCGATGCGATCGTGGTCCTGATCATCATCGGCCGCGAAATCACGATTTCGGCATTACGCGAATGGATGGCGCAATTGGGTGAATCGAAAAGCGTCGCCGTGTCGTTTCTGGGCAAGATCAAGACCGTGTCGCAGATGGTGGCGATTCCGCTTTTGCTGTACGACGACATGCTCGGCCGTTTCGACCCGCATCTCGTCGGCACGTGGCTGATATACGCGGCCGCGGTCCTGACCCTTATTTCGATGGCTTATTACCTCAAAATGGCGCTGCCGCAAATCAATAAACGCCTATGAAACAAGCGTTTTCCCGGCCGCTCTCCTTGACCACCAAGGCGCGGGTAAATATAATGCGTCTCCAGTTATCGCGGGAATAGCTCAGTTGGTAGAGCGCAACCTTGCCAAGGTTGAGGTCGGGAGTTCGAGCCTCCTTTCCCGCTCCAGATTCCGGGAAAGCGACGTAGGGTGGAACTCGGGCGGTTGTAATGCGGGATGCCCGGACCCAGACTTCGCTTTCCCGTTTTAGTTTTAGCGACGGCTTCCGGCGCGGTAGCAAAGCGGTTATGCAGAGGATTGCAAATCCTTCCAGGGCGGTTCGACTCCGCCCCGCGCCTCCACATTTGCCCGGATGGTGAAACTGGTAGACACAAGGGACTTAAAATCCCTCGGCTGGAAACGGCTGTGCCGGTTCGAGTCCGGCTCCGGGCACCACATCAGTTAGATACGTTGCCCATAATCCGCAGCCCTGCTTCTTGCCCGCAGTGGGACACCGGCGGGGCAGAACGGCCGTTCAAACCCGCCGCCAAATACCCCGAGAGGGAAGCAGTCATTCGCGAAGAAAAACGCCCCGCTGAAGCGGGTTCGTTTCAATTGCCGACCAGGCAGATCACGCGTCAGCCTTTAACCTGCGCCTTGCGACGAATCCGACTAACGCCAGGCCACTGAGCATTAACGCATAGGCTCCGGGTTCTGGCACCGCCGTAATGGTTCCCGGACCGAATTGCTGCGCGTCAGGAAAACCGGCCGCGGCAAACGGATTTGGGTCGGTGAGGCTCTGGCACGCGTTATCCGGATTGCCAGCGACCGTGCCGCATTGCGAAACCTGCTGGTCGAAGAGGCTGGTGAAGTCGAAAGTGAATGAGCCTGGATCGTCGGCAGGACCGCCTACGAAAGAGATGCCAAGCCCACCCGGACCGTCGACGTCCACAGCGCCGCCGCCTAACACAGGAGGATTTGCACTGAACAGGTCGAAGCGCGTCCAGCGATTAAACGGGAGCGGAGCTGCCAGCGGCGCGACCCAATGGGCAGCGTAACCCGTAATAGGGAACCGGTTATCGTACTCGTCGAATCGCCAGGGAACCGGCGAAACCGCGTTACCTTCCGCAATGAGAAATGGTACGAAAGCATTTCCCATTGCCCCGAACGTCGTTAGAAATCCCCCGCCGTTGGTCAGAGCCGGGATTACGCTGACCCGGAGCGGACCACCCGGAGGAATACCGGTAAATACAGAAAACCCGTCAATCGCGAGGCCGGTCGCACTGATATTTAATACGTTATATTGATAATCGAGTCCGTAGGAAGGCGGCAGGCCGGCAAACGGAGCCGGAACAATTTGTTCCGCTACCAAGGCGACCCTCGCACCGACGCCATCCGTCACATAAAAATAGCTATAAGCGTGCGCTTGAGAACACACCAGATTTGCCGCGAGGAGAACACAAGAACCAAGAAATTTGAGATGGCTTAGGATCTGCATTTTGGCTCCTCTCTGTTCAGGATATGAAACGGATGGAGAATCCGCGTGACATAAAGATTGGGTTAGTCAACCCGCTATCCCAACACAACGTGGTTAGTACACAAGAATCGCGGCTACGTCGCAAGTCGGCTGCACAGCCGACGGCTGCGCAGTCGGAACCGGCGGTCAGAATCGCATTTGGACTACGCTGCAATTAATTGCCGGGCTGTCGGGAAAAGGCCAATGAGGATCGTTCACGCGCAGATCGCAGCCGATATACGCTCGCAGTTACGTAAGAAGGCCTCGACGGCGTTGCCGCTCGCGCTCGTCGTTTTCTCCAAACGCCTCACAAACGCGCATCAGAAACGATACCCAAAAGTCGGGCAATTTGCTTCAGTCTCCAGACCTGATCAAAACCGTCGGCCTTGCATCATCGTGTCGCATCTTCGACGCACACGTCTTCGCAGCGCGGCGCGTTTTCGCTCGATTCGAGCAATTTGTCACGGTTTACCCTTGCGCTGGCGGGTCGTAGCGCTGGCCCGCATTTTGCGAGGTAATTTGTGAGCGTTTCATTTAACGCCACGTGGAGAAACAAATGAAATCAATTCTAGACCCTACGTTCAAATATACCCCGAGCACCAACACGGATGTGCGCAAGACCTTCGCGAAAGTGCTTCGCGAGGAACGTTTGAAGGCAAAACAGGAGCAAGAGCGGAAACGAGTCGTTGTAGAAATTAAATCGCTCAAGGGCCAGTAAATGCCTATCTGCATAAGAGGCTGACTATGTCGGTGTCAATCCCCAAGTCCTTCCCGCCTGGCACTCAGTTTGGAAAATTCGAAGGCATCCCTATTTCC
>Ga0207688_10000270_pt1 | contig 23699 bp, 21 predicted proteins | sample KBSMiscanthusM4_FD_184296 | JGI IMG/M metagenome (GOLD analysis project Ga0207688, IMG submission 184296) | Miscanthus rhizosphere microbial communities from Kellogg Biological Station, Michigan, USA - M4 (SPAdes) (version 2) | ecosystem: Host-associated > Plants > Roots > Rhizosphere ...
GAGGGCGGACCGGCGTTCGAGTACTTCAACGATCCGGAGAAGACCGCGTCGGTCTCCAATGAGCACGGTTGGCGGTCACTGGGCGACATGGGCTACGCCGACGAGGACGGCTACCTGTACCTCACAGACCGGTCGACGTTCACGATCGTCTCGGGTGGGGTGAACATCTACCCGCAGGAGGCGGAGAACCTTCTCGTCATGCATCCCAAGCTCGTCGATGCCGCGGTATTCGGGGTTCCCAACGAGGAATTCGGCGAGGAGGTCAAAGCCGTCGTGCAACCGGCGGACGGCGTGGTGGCCGGACCCGAACTCGAGGCCGAACTCATCGCGTACTGCCGGGCGCAGCTGGCCGGCTACAAATGTCCACGGACGGTCGACTTCGATCCACGCCTGCCCCGGGATCCCAACGGCAAGCTCTACAAGAGGCGTGTTCGCGAGCGCTATTGGCAGGGGAGGACGTCACGGATTGTCTGAATGCCCGCGAATGTTCCTTACCGCTCGAATATTCGGTGGAATTTCGAGCGGTAAGGAACGTTCGGCGCTAATTGGCCTGGCTGTACTGGGTGACCCGTGGTTCGCGCACCCACAGCTGACCATTCCCCGCCGTCGGGCCTTCCGCGGCCAACTCACGCTTGAGCACCTTGTGTGTCGCGGTGGTCGGCAGATCGGCGGTGATCCGGACATACCGCGGCCACGCCTTCGGCGACAGATCGGGCTGCTCTGCCAGGAATGCCTCGAAGCCCTCGGGAGTCAGGCTCGACCCCTCGTGCAACACCACCGCGGCCATGATCTGATCGCCGACGTTCTCGTCGGGTACCGCATAGATGGCGACCCGGCTGATGTCGGCCAGCCGGACGAGGATGCGTTCTATCGGGGCCGCCGCCAGATTCTCGCCATCCACACGCATCCAGTCGGCGGTGCGCCCGGCCAGGTAGATCCAGCCATCGGCGTCGCGATATGCCAGATCTCCCGACCAGTACATGCCGTGCCGCATGCGTTCGGCGGTCGCCTCCTCACCCTTGTAATAGCCGGTGAAGAAACCGGTTTCCGACGTGTTGACCAGCTCGCCGATCGCCTCGTCGGCGTTGATCAGTGCGCCGTCCGCATCGAATCGGGCGACCGCACACTCGCTGAGTGTGTCGGCGTTATAGATCGCAACGCCCGGAAAACCTTTGCCGAGAGAGCCTTTCGGGGTGCCGGGCTCCCGGGTGATGATGACGGCGTTCTCGGTGGAGCCGAACCCATCCCACACCAACGTGTCGAACCGACGGGTGAACTCGTCGATGTCGCGGTCGCTTGCCTCGTTGCCGAACGCAACGCGCAGCGGATTGTCGGCGTCGTCGGGTCGCTCGGGGGTGGCCAGGATGTAGGCCAGCGGCTTGCCGACGTAGTTCATGTAGGTGGCACCGTAGCGGCGGATGTCGTCCAAGAAGTTCGACGCCGAGAACTTCGCGGGAGCCATCGCCGCACCTGTCGCGATCGCCACCCCCCAACCCGCCACCAACGCATTGGAATGGAAGAGCGGCATCGACAGATAGCAGGTGTCGTCGGCGGTGACATCGAATTTCTGCACCAGGTTGGCACCCGACATCAACACCATGAAGTGCGACACCTTGACCGCCTTCGGATCACCGCTGGTACCGGAGGTGAAGATCAGCATGAAGGGGTCGAGCGGGTCGGCGTCGCGGCACGGAGACAACTCCCCGGCGGCTTCGAGCATCCGCGCCCAGTCCTCGCTGGATGCATCGACCACCCGGACGTTCCCGAGGTCCACGCCGTCGAGCAGCGTGCGGTGCTCCGCATCGGTCACCACCACCTGGCAGTCGGCCCGCACGATGTCCGCGGCCAGCGCGGAACCGCGCCGGGTGGTGTTGAGCCCGCACAGTACGTACCCGCCGAGGCCTGCGGCCGCCATCTGATTGAGGAACTCGGGTGTATTACCCAACAGCGCACCTACATGTATGGGCCGGCCGCGGTCGACGAGCGTCAGCAGCGCGGCGGCACGGGCGGACGCGTCGCGCAAGTGCTCGCGCCACGTCCATTGCTCCTCGCCGTACTTCACCGCAATGGCGTCGGACGTCGCACGTTCTCGAAGCAATTGCTGGATGGTTTCGCTCGCCATCCTGCTAGTTTTAGCAAACAGTCGATGAGGTGATGCATGCGGATCATTGATGCCGACGGACATGTCGCCGAGGGAGCGTCGCTGGCGATCGAGGCAATGCAACGCTGGCCCGAACACATCACGCCGCGCTCCGACGGGCGGGCCTTGGTCATCGAGGGCCGTAACTATCCGGAGGCCGACGGCCCGGGCGCAGGCTGTCCCCGCGAGCATGGGCTCAGCACGGCGGACGGCATCGACTACTCGTCCGCGGAGGGCGTGCTGGCCGACGCGGACCGCGATCAGATCGACACGATGGTGTTGTATCCGAGCCTCGGGCTATGTGCACCCACCCTCGAAGACCCTGATTTCGCCGCGGGTTTCGCTCGGCTGTACAACCAGTGGATCGCGGATTACTGCGGGACGTCCAACGGCCGGCTGCGCGGTATCGCGGTCACCCCGATCGAACACGGCGACGTCGCGATCGACGTCATGCGCGAGGCGAAGGTCCTCGGACTGGTGGCCACCCACATCCCGCCGGCGCTCAAGACCCGCAACCTCGACCACCCCGATCTCGACCGGTTCTATGCTGCCGCCGTCGAACTCGACATGCCGCTGGGCATTCACGGCGCGCCCGGCATGCATCTTCCCAAGGTCGGCGTCGACCGCTTCACGAATTACATTCAGGTGCACTGCATCAGCTTTCCGTTCGACCAGATGACCGCGATGACGGCGCTGATCTCCGGTGGTGTCTTCGACCGCCATCCTGGCTTGCGTGTCGCATTCCTTGAGGCCGGCGTGGGCTGGGTGCCGTTCTTCATCGACCGCTTGCACGAGCACTTCGAGAAGCGCGGCGACTGGATCGAGAACGGCTGGCGGCGCGATCCGCAGGAATATCTCCATGGCGGGAACGTCTGGACGACCTGCGAGCCGGAGGAGCCCATCCTGCCGGGTGTGATCGACGTGCTCGGCGACGACTTCATCATGTTCGCCAGCGACTACCCCCACTGGGACGGCGAATGGCCGGAAAGCACAAAGCATCTGCGCACCCGCCCGGACATCAGCGAGGAGACCCGGGCGAAGATCGGCGGACGCAATGCCCGGCGCTTCTACGCGCTCATGTGAGCCCGAAATCGATGACGCCGCGGATGAGCTTGCCGTTGAGCAGGTCGTGGTAGGCGTTGTTGATGTCGTCGAGCCGGTACCGCTTGGTGATCATCTCGTCGAGCTGCAGCTGACCGGTCTGGTAGAGCCGGGCAAGCCTCGTTATGTCCGCCCGCGGATTGCATGACCCGAACACAGTGCCGACCAGGTTCTTGTTCCAAAGAATGAAATCTTGCAGCGCGATCTTCGCCGAACGCGTTGTCTGGGCCGTCATTCCGGTGAGAACGCAGGTGCCGCCCTTACGCGTCAACTTGAGGTATGAGTTGACGTCATCGCCCGCGATCAGCGACGGGGCGACCACCACGCTGTCGGCCATCACACCGTAGGTCAGATCGCGGACGACGTCGGTGGCGTCGGCGACGGTGGCCACGCTGTGCGTAGCACCGAACGTCAGCGCCGCCTTCTGTTTGAACTCGACGGGATCGACCGCGATGATCTGCGCCGCGCCGTTGATGCGCGCCCCCTGGATCGCCGCCGTGCCGATCCCGCCCGCGCCGATCACCACCACGGTATCCCCGCCGCGGACATTCGCTCGGTTGACGGCCGAGCCGTAGCCGGTCGGGATGGCGCACGACAGCAACGCGCTCGGCACCAGCGGCAGGTGAGGCTCGATCTTCACGATCGAGTGTTGCGACACCACAGTGTGTTCCGCGAACGCACCCACCTTGGACAGGTGCCCCAGCGGCTTGCCGTCGGCCGTGTGGTGGCGAAACGTCTGATCCGTCGGCATGCCCGGCGCCATCGTCGCGGCGCCCTCGTCGCACAGGTATTCCATACCGGACGCGCACCAACGGCAGTGCCCGCACACCGCTACGAACGACATCACAACGTGGTCGCCCGGCACGAAACCGGTTACCCCATCACCGATCTCAACGACTATTCCCGCGCCTTCGTGGCCGCCGACCATGGGAAACATCGGTATCAGGCCGTACTCGCGGGCGATCTCATTAGAGACCGACATGTCGCCCTTGAGGATGTGGTCGTCCGAGTGGCACAGGCCCGCTGCAGCCATCTCGACGAGCACCTCGCCGGTGCGCGGCGGATCGAGCTCGAAATCCTCGACCGACCACGGACCGCCCACATCGTGCAGGATCGCGGCGCGGCTCCTCATATGCAGCCTAGTCTTGCCGGCTCAGCCGACGTGGGCGATAGGTGACGGGAAGTTTCTTCGGCGATCGGAACGGCATACCGACGATCTTGTTGTCCTCGTCGGGCACCAGCTGCAGATCGGTCACGCGATCGAAGAGGCTGTTGAGCATCGCCCGCGTTTCCACCCGCGCCAGATGCATGCCGAGGCAGCTGTGAATGCCGCCCGCAAATGAGACGTGCGCGCGACGCGTGCGGTGAATGTCGAACACGTCGGCGTTGGGCCACCGCGTTTCGTCGCGGTTCGCGGAGCCCATGCACAGGTTGACCTGTGCTCCCTTCCCGATCGGCACGCCGTTGATTTCCACCTCGCTTGTGGTGGTGCGCGGGACGCTGACGAGCGGCGTCTCGTATCGAATGCCTTCTTCGATCGCCGCCGGGATCAAATCACGGTCTCGCTGGACCACCTCGAGCTGCTCGGGATGCGTGAGCAGCAGATAGAGAAGATTGCTCGACGACCGGAATGTGGTTTCGAGCCCGGCAGGCAGAAGCAACCGCAGGAACGAGATGATCGCTTCGTCGGTGAGCTTCTCGCCGTCGATTTCGGCGCCGACGAGGTCGCCGATGATGTCGTTGGTCATCTTGGTGCGTCGCTGGTCGACCTTCTCCTGGAAGTAGGCCTGGAGCGCAACGGACGCATTCAACCCCGCCTCGATGTCGATATAGATCGAGATCAGATCGAATGACAACCGCCGGAACAGATCGAGGTCTTCCTCCGGTAGTCCCAGCAGTTCGGCCGTCACGCGGGTAGGGAATTCGAGTGTTACCGCAGTGATGAGGTCGGCGGAGCCGTCGTCTTTGATCTCGTCGACCAGATGGTCGCAGATCGGATCGATGACCGCGGGTTCCCATCGCTCCAGAGCGCTCTGCCGGAAGGCCTTGGAGATCAGGCTTCGGTGGTCGTGGTGCTGCTTGCCGTGCATGCCCAGAATCGTCGGCCCGAAGACCAGGCCGATCGTGTTGTTGTATTGCTCCGAGCCGAACAGCTCGTCGTCGCGGAACGCGCCGAACACGCTGTTGAAGTCGAACAGCGTCCACTCCTCGTCCGGCAGCAGCTCCGGCGGTGACATCGAGGTGTCCATGATCGTGCCGCGCCACACCGGTTCGGTCTGGCGCATGTAGGCGAACCAGGCGTATGGATCGCTATCCAGGGTGATCGGCTGATCGTGCGAATCGGTGCTGGTCGTCACGTGTGCCTCCCGGGGCAGCATCTAGCGCCTCTGTCGCACTATCTTTACTATTTTAGGTATTCTAGGTCAAGGAAACCGAGGGGACGTGATGCGGCGCCGGCCGGTGTGTGCGATCGAAGACCTGCCTCCGGGAAGCATGAAGCTGGTACAGGCGGGCAAGTTTGGCGTGGGCGTCTACAACATCGACGGCGCGCTTTATGCGATCGCGAACTACTGCTCGCACGAGGGCGCTCCGCTGTGCTCGGGATATGTCGGCGGCACCAACGAATTCGCGCCCGACATGCCGGGACAGCTGCGCCGCGCGCGTGAAGGCCGGGTCGCGCGATGCCCTTGGCATCAGTGGGAGTTCGACATCACGACCGGGGTGAATCTAGCGGATCCGGAAAAGCGGGTCCGCACCTACGAGGTCGACGTCACCGACGGGCAGGTGTACCTCACGGCATGAGCGAAGCTTGCGAGCGAATCATCAGCACCGAATGCGCCGGCCACGCCTGCGGGGTCGGCACATGAGCGAAGCTTGCGAGCGAATCATCAGCACCGAATGCGCCGGCCACGCCTGCGGGGTCGGCACATGAGCGAAGCTTGCGAGCGAATCATCGATGCGAACGTTCAACCGCATTTCCGCTACAACGCGGAGATCCGGCGATACCTGTCGCCCACGCACAAGCTGCGTTCGATCCCGGACGTCGAACAGCAGTGGTACCAGGCCCCCGGCGGGGATTACCGGCAGGATCTTTACGGCGACGGCTACCCGGGTTCCGACCCCGACACGGTGGCCAGGCACCTGTTCACCGACGCTGGTGTGGACTTCGCGATCCTCAACCCGTTGGCGCGCGGCAATATCGCCGATTACCTGCTCAACAGCCGGATCTGCGCCGCGGTGAACGACTGGCTGCTGGACCGCTGGCTCGAGCCCGATTCGACGGGCAGGTTCCTTGGCACGATTCGGGTCAATCCCGAGGACGTCAAGGGCGCAGTCGCCGAAATCGAGCGGTTGGCCGGCCATCCGAAGATGACGCAGATCGGCATCCCGCTTCAGTCGCGCGAGCCCTACGGAAAGCCGATGTTCGAACCGATCTGGGAGGCCGCGGTCGCCCACCGGCTGCCGGTCGCGGTCCATATCAACGGCGGCAACGGCGTCGATCATGCGCCGACCTTCGCCGGTCATGCCTACACCTACCCCGGATATGCGGCGTTCATGCCGCTTAACTCGTTCGTGCATCTGGCCACGCTGATCATCGAAGGAACCTTCGGGCGGATACCCGGTCTGCGGTTCGTGTTCGCCGACGGCGGCTACGACATCCTCACGCCGCTGATGTGGCGGCTCGACACGTTCTGGATGTCGATGCGGGACCAAACCCCCTGGGTGGACCGCTATCCCAGTGAATATCTGAAGGACCACGTACGGTTCTGCTCATCGGCGTTCGACGGGCCGACCGATGCGAGCCTGGCCGAGCGATGGCTGGATTTCACCGACAAGGCTGATCTGGTGATGTACGGGTCGAGTTACCCGCACTGGTCGACGTCGAAGCCCGACGATGTGGTGGCGGGGCTCAGCGAAGTGCAACGCGAAAAAGTCTTGTGGCGTAACGCAAGTGACCTGTACGGGGTCGCGGCACAAACCGAAGGAAGTCTCCCATGACGACTGTGGAAGAACGCACAAACGACTCCGTAGCGCAGGACATCGCCGTGACGATCGTGGACACCGACGTGCATCCGCTGCCGGTGTCGGGCGAGGTGCTCAAGTCCTACGCCCCCGCGGAATGGAAGGACAAGCTCTGGCCGACGGGTAACGCGGTTTCCCCGGTGCCGCACTTCTATGACACACCGGATTCGTATAAGACGATGTCGCTTCGGGTCGACGCCAGCCCGCCCGGGGGAGGTGTCGCGGGAAGCGATCCCGATTTCGCGGCCAAGCAACTGCTGGTCGACGCCGGCGTGAGCATCGCAGTGCTGGAGCCGATGTGCGATGCGCAGCTGCCTCAGGCCGAACACGTCCTCAAGGCAACCCACAACGACTGGCTGGCGGACGTGTGGCTCGGCGAGAACAACTGGCACGGCCGGTGGCGGGGGGCGATCAGTGTCACCGCTCAGGATCCGCGCGCCGCCGCCAGGGAGATCGAACGCTGGGGTGGCCATCCCTACATGGCCGAGGTGCTGGTGACACCCCAGACCCGCGGGATTCCCTTCGGCGGCCCGCATTTCGATCCGCTGTACGAAGCCGCTGCGCGCAACGGCCTCCCGGTCGCCACCCACCTGATGGGCCAGACACCGTTCGAATTGATCCCGATCTACCCGGTGGGCAACCCCGCGCATTGGCATGACTTCTTCGCGTCGTGGCCGCTGCTGTACGTCTCACATCTGATGAGCCTGGTCTTCGACGGCGCCTTCGACCGGCACCCAGATCTGCGGGTGGTATTCGTCGAGGGCGGCTTCACCTGGGCGATGCCGGTGATATGGCGGATGGACCGGATCTGGGAGCAGCGCAAGAGCGATCTGCCCCATGTGCGCCGCAAGCCGTCGGAGTACGTCCGCGAACACGTGCGATTCACCACGCAGCCGCTCGAGGACGTCAACGTCGAGATGTATCGCGAGTACCTGGAGATGATGGATCTCGGCGACTGTCTGATGTTCTCCACGGACTACCCGCACTGGAGCTACGATGCGCCGGCATGGGCGATCAGGCGGTTCCCCGCCGATCAGCGGGAGCGGATCATGCGCGGCAACGCCACGGCGCTGTACGGCCTGCCGTCGACGGTCAAGGCGCTGCCCGGAGAGCAGCCGGGAGTCGATGACTCCGCAGTCTGATGACGAGGTTGCAACGGCACTGACCGATCTGGTTCGCGACTACGACGAGCGCTGGTCGAGGCTGGATTTCATTGGGCTGAGCGACCTTTGGGAGCGCGACGATCCTAAGCCGATCTACGTCGGTGACGAATACGCGGCACCGTTGATCGGCGATGACCAACTGGATCGACACTGGGCGAGGGTTGCGGGCAGGCTGAAGGCGGCGTCCGTGTCGTCGACGCTGCATGAGTACGGCGTTGTCGATGACACCGTCGTGCGTGCCCTATTGCTCAGCCGCTGGAGACTGACCGGAAGGGAGGCCGACGTCGAACGGACCGGTACCAGCTGGATCACGTGGCTGCTGGTGCGGCGTGAAGGGCGGTACCGGATCTTCCATCAGATGGAGTCGCAGGTGTTTCTGACTGACGACGAAGGACAGTGATCGAGGTCGGCTGTGCGGGCCGTTAGGGCTCCGCGGCGCGACGTTCGACTTCGAGGGACACCACCGGTTCCCGCGCCGACGGACCGCGGGTGATGGCGTTCAGCCGGATCTCCGGCAGGTGCACGGACGGGTCGACGGTGTCCAGCCACGCCACGGCCTCGGCGACGTCGGCGGCACGGATCGCGTACATCTCGAACGGGACATCCTGCAGCATGTCCGTCTCCACCGGTCCCGGCGTGACGATGTGGACGTTGATCCCGTCGCGGTCCACCTCTTGGGCCAGCGCCAGCGCGAACGCGTTCATGCCTGCCTTCGACGCCGAGTATGCGGTGCGTGCGCGCATCGGCTCGTGTGCGGCCGACGACGAGATGAACACGAACCGCGAGCCGGCTTTCATCCTTGGCAGAGCGGCCGATGTGACGACGAAACACGAATCCAGATTCGCCGACATCGTCGCGCGCCACTGCTCGAAAGTCTGCTTGCGCGCGTAGGTTCCGCCGAGTATCCCCGCAGCGTGGACGACAAGGTCGATCTCGGCCGCCGCCTGCACCGCCGGCTTGAACTTCTCCGGTTGGGTCGCATCGGCTACTACATAGCGCGCGCCCATCTCTTCGGCTGCGGCCCGCAGCGGTTCCTCACGTCGTGCGGTGAGGATGACATCGTAGCCGAGCTCGATCAGCTTGCGGCCGCAGGCCTTTCCGATGCCGCCGCTCCCGCCGGTGATCAAGGCCCTTCGCACGCAGCACCTTTCAGCGTTGGCGTCGGGCCAGCGCTTGCGGCGAGAGTGCCACGATTCTCTGCTCGGGATCGGCGGAGAGGAAGAAGGTTTGAGTGTCCGCCAGATGGCGGGCCGATAGCTTGCGAGAGCGCTCGGCGTCGCCGGCCTCGATCGCCTCGGCGATCTTGGTGTGGATGTTCAGCGCGATACGGCGCTTGCTCAGGGCCGGGTACTCACCACGCGCCGCGGTCTCGTCGGCCCACCACTGGAGGTGGCTGCTCCACAGCGTTTCCAGGCTGCCGACTACTGCGATCATGGTGTGGTTGCCGCAGCCGCGCACGATCTCATCGTGGAACTGACCGCCGATCTCGGTGAAGCGCGCCCCGTCCTCGATGTGCTCGGCCATGGCCTCGTTGAGTTCCTTGAGTTTGGGGACGAGCGTCTCACCACGGTCTTGGCGCTTGGCGGCAAGGGCCGCACACATCGGATCGAGCTCCTGCAGCGCAGTGCCGAGATCGGCCAACGGCACGTAGTCGCTTTGCAGCAGCAGCCCGAGCATGTAGGCCGCGCTGGCCTTCGCCGGTGCATGTACGACGGCACCGCCGCGATTGCCGCGGCGCACGGATACCAGGCCCTCGGTCTCGAGGATTCGCAGCGCTTCCCGCAACGACACCAGGCTGACGTTGAACTGCTCGACGAGGATCTCTTGCCGCGGCAGCAGGTCGCCGTCGGACAGTTCGCCATCGATGATCTGGCGCCGAAGCTCGTCGGCCACGATCTCGGCCGTGCGGCGTGCCGACAGCCGGCGGCGGGCCTCGGGGCCGATTCCCAGTGTTGTCATGTCTTCGCAATGTTAACAGTGCTAGGCCCGCTACCAGGGGTCTACCGGGTCGCTATCCGACAAAAGTTACTAAGATGATAAAGAAACCGAAAGGATGTGTGGTTGACCGGCGATTCGCCTAACCCGCTGGCTGATCTTCGCGTCGTCGAGATCAGCGACCGGATCGCCGGCGCGTACTGCGGCAAGCTCCTCGTGGATGCGGGCGCCGACGTCGTCAAGGTGGAGCCGGCAGGCGGGGATCCGTTGCGCCGCTTCACCGCAACCGGTAGCGTGCCGCCTCGGGGTACCGATGCGCCGCTGTTCAGCTATCTCAATGCCGGGAAGCGCAGCGTGACAACCGTTTCCGGTGAGCTGCTGGCCGGCGCTGACATCGTGATCATCACCGCCACGAGGTCCGCGGCGACCGAGCGCGGTATCGATTCGCCACGCCTGCTTGGCAACGCGCCGCAGCTCATCGTGGTCACTATCTCCGACTTCGGCTGGACCGGCCCGTGGGCGGAGCGGCCCGCGACGGAGTTCACCTTGCAGGCTTGGTCCGGGTGCACGGGCTTCCGGGGTGACCCGGCCGGGCCGCCCATCTCCATCGGTGGCGAGCTGGGGGAGTACATGGGAGGTGCCTGGGCCGCCTACGGTGCGCTGGCGCTGCGTCGCAGGGTCCGCAACGGCGGCCGCGGAGGACACCTGGACATGTCCATGCTCGAGGCGATGACCCTGATGCAGAGCGGAGAATGGCTGCACTCACAACTGCTGCAGGTGCCGCCCGTCAAACGTTCCGTCGAGGTGCCGTCGATCGAACCGGCCAAGGACGGCTACGTCGGCATCAGCATGGTCACGGGGCAGCAATGGCTCGACTTCGCCGCCATGGTGGATTGCCCCGAGTTCACCGAGATTCCCCAGCTGCGGTTTCAGATCGGGCGCTGGGATTACCGCGACTGGATTCGGGAGCGGACCGACCCGTGGATGCGTGCACGCACCGTGGAAGAGATCGTCGAACTGGGGCAGCTGTTCAGGTTGCCGCTCGCCCCGCTCGGCAACGGTTCGACGATCCCGGAGATGGACCACCTGCGGGAGCGTCGCGTTTATGTGGACAACCCGGCAGGGTTCCGGCAGCCACGGGCGCCGTGGTTGATGTCGGAGGCCCAGCAGGCGCCGATCCGCAACGCGCCGAAGGTCGGCGACGCCGACGACGAATGCCACTGGCAGCCAAGGCAATCGGGGTCGCAAACCCCATCAGGCGAACGGCCCCTCGCTGGTGTCAGAGTCATTGATTTCACGGCGTTCTGGGCAGGGCCGTCCGCGACGCATTCACTGGCGGCGTTCGGAGCGGAAGTGATCAAGGTCGAGTCGATTCAGCGGCCCGACGGCATCCGATACTCCGGTGGAATGCGCACCGACGTCGACGACTGGTGGGAATACGGCTGGGTCTTTCACGCCATGAACACCAATAAGCGGTCGGTCACGCTGGATCTGCAGACCGCCGACGGAATCCGCCTGGTCAACGAACTTATCAGGCGGGCCGACGTGGTGGTCGAGAACTTCTCGCCGCGGGTGATGGACCACTTCGGCCTCGGTGCCGAGGTGTTACTCGCGCTCAACCCGCGCCTGGTGGTCGTGCGGATGCCCGCATTCGGGCTCACCGGCCCGTGGCGCGACCGGGTGGGCTTCGCTCCCACGATGGAGCAGATCGCGGGATTGGCGTGGGTGACCGGCCTGGCCGACGGGCCTCCGATCCCACCACGAGGCGCGTGCGACCCGCTCGCGGGCGCGCATGCGGCGTTCGCATTGCTTGCGGCACTGGAATTCGCCGACCGCACCGGCCGCGGCCAGCTCGTCGAGGTCCCGATGATCGAGGCGGTGCTCAACGTGACCGCGGTGCAGACAATGGAGTACGAGGTCTTCGGTTCGATCTTGGACCGGCGGGGCAATCGGGGACACTCGGGCGCCAGACAGAACCTCTACCGCTGCGCGGGCGACGACAACTGGATCGCAGTGACCATCCGCACCGACGACGAATGGGACGCCTTTGTCGCCGTCATGGGCGATCAAGAGGCCGGCCCCGAACAGTGGTTCGGCACCCAAGAGGCGTCGTCAGTCGTCGACCGCCTTGCCGAAGCGGGAATTCCTGCCGCCGTTGTGGTTTCGCCGTCCCGGGTGACGGAGAACCCTCAGCTGTTGCACCGCGGCTTCTTTGAGCGGCTGACCCATCCGAGCACCGGAGCCGGCCTGTACCCATGTCCGCCTTTCGCCCGGCTCGACGGCGAGGAAAGCTGGCTGCGCCGCACGCCGCCGACTTTGGGCCAACACAACTCCGAGGTGCTGACCGAGCTCTGCGGGCTGACCGACGACGACCTCGAGCGGTTGGCCTCACAAGGTGTGATCGGTACCAGGCCGAAGGGACTGTGAGGCCGTCCTATCGCGGCGTCAGCGAGATCGCCATCTCGTCGTAGATCGACATGTTGTTCGTCAGGTTTGGGAAGGTGACCTTCGGCGGACCCAGCGCGATGTCGTCTGCGCGCCAGAACAACTCGTCGAGCACCGCGCGGATCTCGGCGCGCGCCAGCATCGCGCCCAGGCAGTGATGGGGCCCGCCGCCGCCGAACGTCACGTGCTGGTTCTCCGTGCGGCCGATGTCGAATGTGAACGGATCGCTGAAGACCTCTTCGTCGCGGTTCGCCGAGCGGAGCATCGACACCACCCGATCACCCTTCGAGATGGTGACATCGTCGATCTTTAGGTCGACCTTGGCGCTGCGGGTCCAGAAGGCGACGGGCGTCGACCAGCGCAGCACCTCTTCCACCGCGTTGCTCCGGATCGATTCGTCGGCTCGGTATCGGTCGATCTGGCCCGGATCGGCGACAAACGCCTGCAATCCGGCGGCCAACGCGTTCTTGGTCGTGTCGCTTCCTGCGAACGCGATCACGAAGAAGAAGACCTCGAGCTCGCTGGCGGGTATAGACAACTGTTCGCCGGTCTCATCGGTGATGACAGCAGAGGTCAGCGTGCTCCAGATGTCGTCGACCGGGTTGCGCCGCTTCTCTTCGGTGAGTTCGAGTGCATACGAAAAGATGTCGGCGAAGAGTTGGAGTTGGTCCTGCTCGCTCAGCGACGACTCGGGCGAGTTGACCGAGAGGATGCGGTCGAGCGTGTCGAAGATTCGCGGCCGATCTTCGTCGGGTATGCCGATGATGTCGCCGATGACCGACATCGGGAGCACATCGGCGACGTCGGCGATCCAGTCGCCACCGCCGGCCGCCAGCAGCCGATCGATCATCGACGCGGCGCGTGCACGGATTCCGTCTTCGAGCTTGCCGATGGCACGAGGGGTAAAGGCGTGGGACATCACCCTGCGCCGTTTGTTCAACTCGGGTGGATCCATGTTGATGATGGTCGGAAAAGACCCTGCCGGCCCGATGCCCTGGATGAGCGGGCCGTCAACGGCGGTGAAGGAGTCCGTGTCGCGGTGAATGCGCTGCGCATGCCGGTGCTTGGTGGCCATCCAGAAGTCGCGTTTGACCGTCTTCGCGACGCCTTCGGTCAGCTCGTGGTGAAAGATCGGCCGCTCGCGGCGCAACTCGATGAACAGATCGTCGGGAAAACCGTTCTGCCACAACGCAGGATCTGACAAGTCGACCGGAACCGTCGTGGGCATCCGCACATCCTCCTTTCGTTGACCTTGACCTAGAATGCCTAAAATAGTAAAAATAGGCAACGGACAGGTTCGGTGACCTGCCCTGTTGCGCGTGCGGACGGAGAGAGCAGTGGCGGAGTCGGTTGCGGACAGCACAGATCCGTCGGAGCGTGAATTCGGGCCCAGCGGCATCAGTCTCTCGACGTATCGGTTCCCGACGGGGTGGTTCATCGTCGGATTCGCCTCTGACCTCGCCCCGGGCCGGGTGAAACGGGCCCACTACTTCGGCGAAGAATTGGTGATCTTCCGGACCGAGTCCGGTCAGCTCAATGTGCTCGACGCCTACTGTCAGCACCTCGGGGCGAACATGGGAGTCGGCGGCACCGTCGAGGGTGAACGGATCGTCTGTCCGTGGCACGGCTGGCGTTGGAACGGCGACGGCACGAATGCGCTGATTCCGTACAGCAAGATCGGCTGCAAGCAGAACGTCCGCATCCGCACGTACCCCAGCGTGGAGTGGTACGGCTTCATCCTCGTGTGGCACGAGCGTCACGGCCGCGCGCCGTACTGGCAGCCTCCCGTGCTGCCCGAACTGGAGACAGACGAGTACTACCCGCTGCATCCGCACACCAGGATGGTCAACCGGGTCAAGGTGCACGCGCAGATGATCATCGAGAACGCAGCAGATCCGTATCACGTGCAGTATGTGCACAAGGCCGCCAACCCGGCGAACACCGCCTCGTTCGAGGTCAGTGGTTACCACCTGCACGCCACGGTGAACGCGGATTTCGGTGGTGGACGGGCGAAGACGTGGCTGACTCCCAACGGTCCGGTCGAGGCGAAGATCATCTACGACAACTACTCGCTGGGACTGGGTGTCGTTCGCTTCCCGTCCGACCTCGTGGCGACCGTCCAGGTGACCGGTCAAACCCCCGTCGACGAGGACTACACCGACTACTTCTACACCCAGGCGTCGATTCGCGAACCCGGCGACACCGGCGACAAACCGACGGGGCGCGCCGAGAAGTTCCTGCAGCTGCAGCAGGAAGTCATCAAACAAGACTTCTTCACTTGGGAAAACATGAAATATCTCGAGAAGCCCAACCTCGCTCCCGAGGAGGCGCGGGACTACGCCGCACTGCGGCGGTGGGCGCACCGGTTCTACCCGGGCACCGAGCCATCCACGAACGACTTAGGGTATACGCCCGATGGTGCGCCCGACCCGGCGGCAGCGGGGGTGTGATGCCCTCTGACCGGGACGGGGGTCTAGACGCAGCAGCGTTCGGTGTCGAACGTTTCACGGTTGCCGCAGTACTCGACCGTCGTGCTGAGCAGTTCGGCGATCGCGTGATGATGTCAATCGCAGGAACTCCCGTCACGTTCGCCGAGATGCGAGACCGGTCGTGTGCCGCAGCCAACGTACTTGCGGCGCTTGGAGTCAACAGGGGCGAAACCGTCGCGCTGTTCACCACCACCTGCCCGGAGTGGGTGTACTTCTGGCTGGGGGCCGCACGCATCGGCGCGGTGCCCGCGGCGGTGAACGCAGCGAGCAAGGGCGACTTCCTCTTGCACGCGCTGCGGCTGTCCCAAACCGCGGTGGTCGTCACCGACGCCCAACGGAATGCGGGCCTGGCCGAGGTGGCGGACCGGGTCGACACCCTGAGATCCGTCCTTGTCCAAGGTGATGCGCTTGCAGACGCGCTGAACTCGGCTTCAACGAATGCGCCACCCGGAGCGTCGGCAGAACCACACGACATCGCCCTGTTCTTCACGTCGGGCACGACGGGACCGTCGAAGGCCGTCGCCACTACATGGCATTACCTGTTCACCGCCGCGGCAACCGTCGCCTCATCGTGGGAAGTCGGATCGGGTGACGTGCTGTGGACCGCCATGCCGCTATTCCATCTCAGTGCGGCACCCACAGTGCTGGCGCCCATGCTGGTCGGCGGGACGAGCGTGCTGGCCGGAGCCTTCCACCCGAGCGAGGTGTGGGACGAGATACGGTCCTGCGGTGCCGCGGGTTTCGCCGGTGCGGGCGCGATGGTGGCGATGCTGTGGAACCTGCCGCCAGATCCGCACGACGCGGACGTCGGCCTCCGCTTTCTCTCGGCGGCACCCATCGCTGCCGACATGTACCGCGACATCGAGGAGCGCTACCACTGCCGCATCGTGACGATGTACGGCATGACAGAAGCGTTTCCGCTTGCCTACAAATGCGTGTCCGACGAGGGCGTGCCCGGAACCTCGGGCCGGGTCAATCCCAACTTCGAGGTGCGCATCGTCGATCTGCACGGAAAACCCGTACCTGAGCGTATGGTAGGGGAAATTGTCTGCCGGGCGCGGACGCCACATGCGATGAGCGAGGGGTATGTGTCGTCGGCGTCCGGCGGGCCCCCGCTGCAGGTCGATCCGCATCCGCAGTGGTTCCGCACCGGCGATCTCGGCTTCCTGGACAGCGAAAACAACTTGACTTACGTCGACCGGGTCAAGGACTCGTTGCGAAGGCGCGGCGAGAACATCTCCTCCGTCGAAGTCGAACAGACGGTGATGCGTCACCCGGCCGTGCTGGAGGCCGCGGCGGTCGGGATCCCGAGTGACCTCGGCGAGGACGACATCCTCGTGGTAGTCACTTTGCGGCCCGGCGCGGACATGAAACATGGCGAGCTTCTGGACTTTTGCTCGGCCCGGATGCCGTACTTCTGCGTGCCGCGCTACCTGGAGGTGCTCGGCGAGATTCCGAAGAACGTGGTCGGGCGCGTCCGCAAGGACGTGCTCCGCAGCAGGGGACTGGGCGTCGGCGCCTGGGACCGCGAAGTCAACGGCTACGTGCTGAGCCGGTAGGACGGAGACAAGCAGATGACGATGACATACCAACAACAGTTCGTGCTGGACGGAATGGCAGGCCGGGCGGCCATCCTGAACCTGAACGCGCGACACAATCGGCTGTATTCGGCCGGTGACCTCGCCGGCTGGATCACGACGTTCCGCCACTCGGGCGCGACCTACACCCGTGCCGGGGAGTCGTTCATCGGTCTCCGCGAAGCGTTCGACGGGGGAGATGGCGTGCGCCTGGTGACCGTCGACCACGAGATAACCGTGGACGGCGTCGACGCAATCCAGGTATGTGTCGCATTATTGTTCCGCGACAACGTATTTCGGGCCTCCGGCACTTTCACCGACCGGCTCATCTACGAGCGTGGTGGCTGGTACTTCACATCGCGCGAACTCGAGTGGGACCTGGTGCCGCGCGAGAACGCGCTTCCGGTGTGACCGCAGAGCTCAGCTACGAATTCGCGTTCGGCACGTATGAGGACGCACTTAGGATGGTCGGCACGCGAATAGGGCCGAGGTTCGCCGGCACCGCGGTGAGCGGAGCCCGTATCCAGCATTTCGCATCGATGGTGCGCGACCCTAACCCGGCGTACTGGGATTCCGGCTTCGCACACTCGGTTTGGGGGGGCCTTGTCGCGCCGCCCGCGTTGCTCATCGGTCTGCTGATGCCGCCGCCGTGGGTGCCCAACGGTGAGCCTCCCAAGGCGTCGATCGCGGTCCGGGTTCCTCTCCCCGGCACCGCGATCATCAACGCATCCAACGACGCCGAGTACCTGACGCCGGTGTTGGAGGGCGACATGCTCAGCGTGGTCGAGCAGGTGGTGTCGGTGTCGCCTGAGAAGCAAACCCGCCTCGGCGCCGGGCATTTCATCGAGACAATGGAGACCTACTACCGCGGCGACGGAGCCGTCGTCGCCAAATGCACGAACACGTTGTTCCGTTTCACCCCGGCGGGTCAACGATGAGGTGGGACGACGTCGTCACGGTGCAAGCGCAACTTCCCGAGGTTGTCGACCAGATCAGCTACGAACGAGTGGTGATGAACGCCGGTACTACGTGGGACTACGTGCCGTGGCATTACGACCCCGAGTACGCCAAAGGCCACGGGCATCCAACGATTTTCGTCAACACCATGCACCTGGCAGGGTTTGTCGACCGGATCGCAACCGACTTCGCCGGTCCGTACAGCCGGGTGGTGAGGCGCAAGGTGTCACTGCTTGGCTCGATCTACGCAGGCGATTCAATGGTGGCGCGTGGCCGCGTGGTCGGCAAGCGCATCGATACCGCCGGTGATGCGCCTCGATACCTGGTGGACCTCGAGGTCGCGATCTTCAACCAGCGCGACGAATTATGCTGTCCTGCAGAGGTAACGGTCGAACTGACTGTCACCTAGCGTCCGCCCCGCACTGAACGCATCGCCTTCAAGATACTGGCCGAGCAGCACCCCACTCAAGGCGTTGCGCTCGTGCGGCCGGTTGAGCCGGCAGACCTGCACGTCGCCGTGTCGCTCGACCACGACTTCGCTGATCGCGGTGCTCCGAGGCTCAGCGCAGCTCCGGCAGCTTGCCGGCGCTGACTGTCGACTGCAGCTCGACGTACTCGGACAGGCCCTCGGAGCCGAACTCGCGCCCGATGCCGGATTGCTTGAATCCGCCGAAGGGACAACTGGTGTCGAGCGTGTACATGTTGATGCCGTAGGTGCCGGCGCGGATCTCGGCGGCGATCTCCAGACCGTGGGCGACATCGGCCGTCCACACCGAACCGGCCAGCCCGTACTCGCTGTCGTTGGCGATGCGGACGGCGTCGCGCTCGTCGGAGTATTTGAGGACCGTCAGCACCGGGCCGAAGATCTCCTCGCGGGCGATCCGCATCTCGTTGTTCGCATCGGCGAACAGCGTAGGCTGGACGTACCAGCCACGATCGTGCGGTTTGTCCATGCCGCCCAGCACGATTCGCGCACCTTCGTCGACACCGGTCTTGATGTAGCCCTGCACGCGATCCTGCTGGCGCTGGGCGACCAGCGGTCCGATGTCGGTGGCTTCGTCGGCGGGATCGCCGACCTGCAGGCCCGACATCATCTCCGCGAGCGCGTCGACGACCTCCCCGTTGCGGCGCTCGCTGACCAGAATCCGGGTCTGCGCAACGCACGCCTGCCCGTTGTTCATCAGGCTCGCCATCTTCAGGTGTTTGACGGTGTGGTCGATGTCGGCGTCGTCGAGGATGATCGCCGCGGACTTGCCTCCGAGCTCCAGGCTCACTCGCTTGAGCTGTTCACCGCACAGCGTGGCGATCTGCCTGCCGGTCGAGGAGGAGCCGGTGAACGAGATCTTGTCCACCTCGGGATGGCGGACAAGGGCTTCGCCCGTCTCGCGGCCGCCGGGAATGATCGACACCACGCCTTCCGGCAGGTCGATCTCGTCCAGCATCTCGGCCAACCACAGCGCGTCCAGAGGCGTTTCCGGCGCAGGCTTGACCACGACGGTGCAGCCTGCGATCAGTGCCGGAATGAGTTTCGGCATGATGAGGAACTGCGGTACGTTCCACGGCACGATCGCGCCGACGACGCCTACCGGGGCGCGGCGCACCTGTACTTCCCCGAACAGGCCCTGCCGTCGCTCGACCCACGGGAACTCGCGTGCCGTCGCCATGTTCAGGTGCATCTGTGCCACCGCGCCGGTGGCCTGGCCGAGCCGGCTGAAGCTGCGCGGCGAGCCCATCTCGGCCGTGATCAGGTCGGCCATCTCGTCGGTGTGGCCGCTGTACACCGCCGCCAGCTTCTTGATCTTCTCCATCCGCTCCAAAGGCATGAGCCGAGGCCACGGCCCCTCATCGAACGCCGTCCTGGCCGCCATCACGGCCTTGTCGACGTCCTCGGGCGCCGCCGCGGGCGTCTCACCGATTGGTTCCTCGCTGTGTGGAGAGATCACCGAGAGCCGCTGCCCGGTGGACGGCTTCTGCCACCGACCGCCGATGTAGAGCTCCTCGTAGACAAGGGATCTCACGCGAACTCTTCCTGGTAGGACTGCCGCGCCCATGCGCGGAACCTTGTGATCGCGCCTTCGCCGCGGGCGAGCTGCGGACGGTCGCGATAGATTTTGTTCTCCCAGATCGGGATGTCCTGTTCGATCTGTTTGCAGAAATCGCGGGCGAAGCCAAGGCCCATCCGTGTCATCTCACCCGTCTGCGGGTCGGTCTGCACGAAGAACGTGTAACGCGCGTCGACGAACTCCCCATCGATCGGGGTGACGGTGAGCAGCGTGCATGACCGGCCAAGCCCACGGTGTCGGACCACGTCGAGCCCCATTCCGAACAGTTCTGAGTCGACCGCTCCCGACACCGGCCCGCGCGGCGTCTGGAACGTCACCTCCGCGATCGCTCGCAGGCGGTGCCCTTCAGTTTCGAGCTCGAGGTCGCCGAACCCGGACACCCCGTGCACGGTCGCGAAATGCGCGATGTCGACAGTGTTTTCGAACACCTCCTGCGGATGGGACCTGAACCGCCAGCGCGCGTACTCGGGCGCGTGAAAGGCGAACGCCGCGTCCTCGCTCTCGGGGATCTTGGGCAGTTCCCACTCCGGCTCGGTCGACGCCTCGGAGTGCCAGACGAAGATGGCGCCTGCGCGCTCGACCGTCGGCCATGCCAGCAGACGCCCAGTGCGGTGCACAGTCTTCGCGTACGGGATCTCGACATTCGATCCGGCGCCGTCGAAGCGCCAGCCATGAAACGGGCAGACTATGCAGTCATCCGCGACGGCACCGCCGACGGCGATGTCGGCACCCAGATGCGGGCAGTACGCGCCGAGCACGTACGGGGTCCCCGAGCTGCCGCGGTAGCAGACCAGCCGTCTGCCGAAGTAGTGCAGGCCGACGACCTGTCCAGGATCGACCTCTCTGCTGTAGGCGACCTGGAACCAGCCCTTGGGGTAGGCGTCGAACGGGAATCGCATGTCGATGTCACTCATCACAGCGTCACCGGCCCGTCCGCCCGCTAAAGTTGCTATTACTGTAAACATAGCAAAAAAGGCAGGTGCTGTGGACGACCCACAATCAGCTGATTGGCGCGCGTACCCGTTCCAACTGGTGCCGGGAGATCCCGAGCTGTGTTTTCCGGCCGCCGAAGGCAATCACACCGATTGCGAGTCCGACACCTGGTTCGTCGCGGGCGAGCTGACCTCTGACGGCAGCCGTCGGTTCGCCTTTCTGACGATCTTCAACAAGAACCGGCCGGGGCTTGTGTCCAGTCGCTCCTCGCGTGCGCAGCAGATCGTCGCCGACTTCTATACGTTCGCGCTGTTCGACCTGGACAACGGCGGCTACGGGACGTACACGGACTACGACATGCCTCCGGCCAACATGCAGCCGGGGGCGCGGCCCAAGCTGTCTGTCGAGACCGGCCGGCTGGACATGACATACGACAGTGGCGCGGGCCAGGCCGCGTGGCGGACCTGTCGCGACGAGAAGGGCCGGCTGATGCCCTACAGCTATGACGTCACCCTCGTCGGCACGGACGCGAGCGGCGACGCCATGCGACTGGACCTGCACGTGACGCCGTCGCGCGCCCCTGTTCCGCTTGGGGCCGCGGCGTACAACGGCAAGATCGAGTGCTTCGGCCAGGAGGACACGTACTCCTATTTCCAAACCCGAATGGCCATGACCGGCAATCTGTGCTGGGGATCTTCGCAGGAAAAGGTCGCCGGGACCGCGGGCCACGTAGACCGGCAGTGGTTCCCACTGGTCGCCAACGATGGCGGCGCAAGTGGTGATGTCAGGGCTCGCGCGCACGAGTGGCGGACGATCAACCTTGACAATGGCGTCGACCTGAGCATATGGAGACAGTTCGATCGCACTGATCACAATGCGCTGCAACCATTCTCGGGGGCCACGACATGTTCTCCCGACGCCGATCCGGAGTACGCCGACGACATCGAAGTCACCGTCGACAGCTACGTCCGATGGCCGGAGCCGGTCAAGACGTTGGTGCCGCCACCGGCTACGGCGCGCTACATGCCTGACCGGCATCGACTGACGTCGCGCGAACTCGACCTGGACTTGGTCGGGGAGCCGTTGGTCGCCGCGCCGGCGCATGCGTTGCCGCTGGAGTACATGGAGGGCCCCTTTTGGTACCGCGGGACATTTCGCGGAGACCCGGTGAGCGGCTTCGCGTTCTATGAGCGATCGCTGGCGCTCTACCGGGACTGGGAGCTGGCCGACGTCCTGACGGCCGCACGCCCCGCCGAACGCGCCCTCGTGCTCGAAGACATCGCCAAGTCTCGTACATAGTTCACGGTCGACGGCTGATCGCCTCTTGCCACGTTTGGTGGCGGTGCTGCAGCCCAGGTTCGTTGCGACCGAACACCAAATGCTCCCGCGCACCCGACTCCAGGTTGGCCTGCAGTCCCGCCACCAGTGCGTAATCCTCGTCGCGGACCGTGGCATGCGCATAGTCGAAGACCGCCGCCGCGCCGGCGGCCACCGACTCGTCGGACAGATCCAACGGGGTTGAGTTCTGGTGCACGGTGATCGACCGGCCCGGGACGTCGGCGGGATAGACACGGAACAGTTCCCCATTGGCGATCGTGCACGACAACACGATGTTCGGGAACAGCGCATAGATGACCACCATGTTGTGCAGCGGATCCCACTGCTGAACAGGAATGTTCTTGAGACCGAGAATTCCGTTGAGGGGAAAGACAAGTCGGTGGTGCGGCCGAAGGAATCGAAGACGGTGCAGTTGCTGCGCGCGATTGTCGCGAACGTTGCCTTGTGTACCGTCGCGAAATGGTAGTTCTCGGCGAACGTATCGATGGCGAGCTTCCAATTGATCGGGCAGTCGAGCACCTTCTCACCCAACGGCGACCAGCGCCCAATCCCCACGACTCCAGTTCGTCACTGAGCGGCCCAAGAAACGCGGGGATATCGCGGGTGGTTTCGCGGTCCAGCGAAATCCACAGGAAGCCTGCACATTCCGCGGCCGGTAACTCGGTCAGCTTCGCAGCGCCCGAGCGTGTTTCGGGGAAGCCCTCCTTGCCGGGTATCCCGACGAGGTTGCCGTCCAGGTCGTAAGTCCACGAGTGATACGGACATGCGAGCCGACGGGCGGCTCCGCAGCCGTCGGCGATGCGTGACTGGCGGTGCAGGCAGACGTGTCAAACGCCCGCACACTGTTATCGGCACCGCGGGTCAGCAGAATCGACCGGCCCATAACCGTCTTGGTGCAGTAGGTGCCGGGCCGGGGGAGTTCGGAGGCATAGCCGATGAGCTGCGTGCCAACCGGTGGCGCGGGCCGTCGCGCCCAGCAACCTCAATTGTTCAAGAGCGACTGGTGATGCACCCGTCGCGCGTATTGTCCGCTGAGGCGGTGGCCTGACTGAAGGGGCAGCCATGGCGGTCTTGGGAGGGAAGTTCAACCGCGGGGAAAATCGGTTCGCGATCGCTGCGCCGGCGGCCAACAGGGGAACTCCGCGGCCGTGAGCTGGTGGGTGGCGCGCGCGGAGCGCACCGTTTCGGAGGAGATCCCGGCGCCACCGAACGCGGTCCGTGACTTCTACGTCGACCTGGACAACATCAAACGCGTGCATCCCCTGGTCGTAGCGGTGCGCGCGACCGACCGGCGCCAAACCGCGGACGGGTACGTGCAGAGCTATCGTGTGCAGGACCGGATTCCGTTGGGCCCAGTGCATTTACGGATCAGCTATGTGGCACGTCTGCACGTGCCGGACACAGGCGACGTGACGGCGGAGGCGCGTCAGTTCCCGCGGGTGCGCTTGCGCACGACAGTGACGTTCGAACCGATCGACGCCGGAACGCGTCTCACCGAAAACATGCGCATCGATGCGCCGCGCGCGTTGGCGGCG
>Ga0207688_10000273_pt1 | contig 23561 bp, 20 predicted proteins | sample KBSMiscanthusM4_FD_184296 | JGI IMG/M metagenome (GOLD analysis project Ga0207688, IMG submission 184296) | Miscanthus rhizosphere microbial communities from Kellogg Biological Station, Michigan, USA - M4 (SPAdes) (version 2) | ecosystem: Host-associated > Plants > Roots > Rhizosphere ...
GGTCGGAAGCAAAATTCCCGGCGTTTTCATCGCCGGCGACGTGGCCGACCGCGTTTATAAACAAGCGGTCACCGCCGCTGGAGCGGGCTGCGCCGCGGCCATAGAAGCGGAGCGATATTTAAGCTCGCTGGAGAAGTGAGGCGATAGACAATTCAACTCCACAGCGTGGCCCGCAGGGCGACCGCTAACAGATGAAGCTTTGCGATCTGACGCAGTTCTATTCGCCGTTGAGCGGGGGAGTGAAGCGGTATGTGCACGAAAAGATCGCGTACATTCAGAGCGCGACCACGGACGAGCACGTGCTCGTCGTCCCGGGACCCAAAACGGAATGCGTTACTAGCGAGCGTTCGCGAATTTATTTCATTCATTCTCCGCTCATTTCGAGAACGTCGCATTACCGCGCTCTGATAAACCTGCGGGCGATTGAGCAAATTCTGGAGCGTGAACGGCCGGACTTGATCGAGTCGGGTGACCCATATCAGGTGGCATGGAAAGCGATTGCGAGCGGCGAAGCGCTGCGCATTCCGGTGGTCGGATTTTACCACTCGCATTTCCCGGAAGCGTACGTCCGTAGTGCCGCGAAATTTCTTGGCCAGACGGCGGGCGAAGCAATGATGGATTTCACCCGGCGTTATGTGCGCAATCTCTACAATTCATTCCAAGCCACACTGGTGCCATCTGCTCGTCTCGGAGCCGTGCTCACAGAGTGGGGAGTGAAAAACGTCTGCGCAGTGAATCTCGGCGTGAACACCACGGTTTTTTCCCCCTCGCCCGATGACATCGCGGCAACGCGCGCAGAACTGGATTTGCCTGCGTCGTGCCGGCTTTTGCTTTACGTCGGCCGGCTGGCGAAGGAAAAAAATACCAGTTTGCTCTTCCGTGCCTTTGCCCAGTTGAACGGGAACGGGTCCCGAGATTTTCATCTTCTCGTTATTGGCGACGGACCAGAGCGTGGCGATCTCGCCGAGCTGCAAGCGCGTTGCCCGAACGTCACTTGGATGCGGTATTGCACGGACTCGGCTGATCTTGCCCGCTATTATCGCGCGGCCGATTTGTTCGTCCATCCAGGGACGCAGGAAACCTTTGGCCTTGTCGCGTTGGAAAGTCAGGCCTGCGGGACGCCGGTGGTTGGCATTCGCGGCAGCTACATGGACAGAATCATTCTGCACGATCAGGAATCGTGGGCGGAGGAGGAGACGCCCGAATCCCTGGCCCGCACCATCGAAGCCGCCTGCTCGCGTAACCTGCCACGACTGGGGGCGCGCGCTTCGCGCCTGGCGGAGGAACGTCTTTCCTGGCCCCGCGTGTTCGAACGTTTATTTTACATTTATCGCGAAGTTTGCTTTAACTATAGGAAACAACGCTGAATGGACGACGCCTCGCAGTACTCAATTCGCAGTTATCAAGCGAGCGATCGCGTTGCTGTCCGTAAACTTTGCTGCGAGACCGGCTTTTTGGGTTCCCCGATTGATCCGGTGTTTCAGGATCGCGAATTGTTCGCCGATTTTCTGACTACGTATTATACAGATCACGAACCAGAATCCTCTTTCGTGTTGGAAATTGACGGGCAAATTCGCGGTTACCTGCTGGGCTCACGCAAACCTTTGCAGCATCAGCTCTACTCTTTTGCCCATACAATGGCGCTGTTTTTCAGTGCCCTCTGGCGCTATCGCCGTTACAACGAGCGCTCACGCAAATTCATTCGCTGGGTCATCGGCCACGGCTGGCACGAAGTTCCAGCCGCGCCCAGATCGGTTCCGCATTTTCACATCAATCTGCTGCCGGACGCGCGAAAAGTTTCGACCACCCGCGCCCTGATGAGCGCGTACCTCAATTACCTTTATCGGTTCGGCGAGCGCCACGTTTATGGCCAGATCGTGACTTTTGAAAGCCGGCGGGGCGAAAAGTTGTTCGAGCGCTATGGCTTCAAAGTGTTGAATCGGGCCGAGATTACGAAATGGAAAGCGTTCTACCCGAAGTCAGTCTATCTCAGCACCGTGATCAAGACCCTCGAAACCGCAGGGCCACTTTCCGCGTATTCGCGTCGACAAACGTCGAGTGCGCCTGTCGTCCTGAGACCATCCTGAGCAAACCGCTGTTCCAGGGTCAACTTTCGCGCTCGCCGCGAATGAATTGTTCAACGCAGCGGTGCGCTTCGTCATCGGTCATTTGGACCGGCGGACGTTTCGCAAAATAGGCGGAAGGCGAGTGCAGCGCGCCGCCGATGCCGCGGTCGAGCGCAAGCTTGCAGCAACGAATCGCATCGATGACGATGCCAGCAGAATTAGGCGAGTCTTCGACCGACAGTTTGAGGTCGAGTTCCATCGGGATATCGCCAAAGAGGCGGCCTTCAACCCGAATGAAACAGATCTTATTATCGCGCTGCCATGGGACGTAATCGCTGGGGCCGATATGAATGTTTTCGTCGGCCAGCCGTTCTCCCATGACCGATTGCACCGCTTCGGTCTTCGAAGTCTTCTTCGAGGTCAGCCGTGTTCGATTAAGCATGTTCAAGAAATCGGTGTTACCGCCGGTGTTCAGTTGATAGGTCCTGACCACTTTGACACCACGCCTGCGGAAGAGATCGACAATGGTGCGATGGAGCACAGTTGCGCCCATCTGGGCTTTGATGTCGTCTCCGACGACAGGTAAGTTTTTATCGGCAAAACGCTTCGCCCAGGCCGGATCGCTGGCGATAAAGACGGGAATGTTATTAACAAAACCGAGACCGGCTTCCAGAGCGCAACTGGCGTAGAAACGCGTCGCCTGCTCCGAGCCAACCGGAAGATAATTGACTAGCATCTCGGCCGCAGAATCACGCAATTCTTCGATGATTTGCTCACGGGTGGATTCTTTCTCCAGGGGCAGGAAAGTGCGCAGTGGGTCTTGGTCGCGCATGTGCTCGGCAAAACTGTCGAAAACACAACCCATTTTCACGATTGCGCCGGTGCGCTGGATTTTATCGCAAAAAATTTTAGTGCAGTTCGGAGGAGAAAAAATGGCCTCGCTGACATCGAGTCCCACTTTGCGGCGATCGATATCAAAGGCGGCAACCACTTCGATGTCCTGAGGCTGGTAAGAGCCGACGCGACGGTGCATCAGGCCGGTACTGCTGCCGTTGCCATTGGACCCGCGATAAAAATTGATTCCCTGGACGAGAGAACTGGCACAGTTGCCCATCCCGACGATGGCGATTCGGATTTTGCTCATTTCGAAATTGTTAAAGCTGAAACACTATCTGAATTAGACCTATTCGGAGCAAGACACAAGTTAGGCAGCCTCAATCTCAATAGTTGCGCCTGCCTTGCAGCAGCTCCGAGTGTTGCAAGCGCCGAATGTGTCCGAAGTCGCGCCCGCTTGCAAGAACTGATATAAGGGGAAAACTCACGGGCAATCCTGGTGCAAGGAAAGCCCTCGCAAGGAGATATACGAAATGCGTTTGAAGTTCGTGGCTATCAGCATGCTAATCGCTGCCGCTTTGCCCGGTTTGCCGAAAGTCGTCGGGGCAGTCCCCGCGTACACCATCGAGCAAGCGGTCGCCGTCGCCCAGGAGCGCAACCCTGACATCTTGATTGCGCGCAAGAAGGTGGTGGGAGCACATGGCGGTTTCATTGAAGCGCGTTCGGGATTTCTGCCATCGCTAACTTCCACCGGGTTGTACGACAAGCGACAGACTCAAAGCGAGACGAACCTCCGACAGGAAGATTACAATGCAATATTGCGCCTCGACCAGAACCTTTACACCGGCGGGGCAGTTACCAGCCAGGTGGCAATCGCCCGGTTGAACATCGACAAAGCAAACTACGAGCTTCAGGAAATTGCCAGCCGCGTGACGATGGATGTGCGAATCGCCTTCAACGAACTTCTGCTGAACCGGGCAAAGGTCCACGTGCGCGAAGAATCCGTGCGAGTTTTAGACGAGGAACTTAAGAATCAGCAGGAACAACTGAGCGCCGGCATTGTTGGTAAATTGAACGTTCAACGAGCCGAGGTGGCCCTGGCCAACGAGCGTCCAGAACTCTTCAATGCACAGACTGAATTGAAAAACTCCTACCTGCGATTAGCAGAACTTTTCGGCAGCGACGTGCGCCCGGGAGCCCAGGCGGCGCCATTCGAGATTTCGGGCCAATTGCAATATCGGCCCAATCATCCGGACCTAAACAACTGCCTGGCACGGGCTGACGCGAGTCGGCCGGTTATCAAAGCCCGGCAGAAAGATATCGAGATCGAAGACCGTCAGTACGTTCTGGACCGGAGCGCGTCACGTCCACATGTCCGCGCTTTTTCCGGGTATGAAGCTTACAGTGAGCGCGACCCCGCCGTCGGTCCAGAATTTAACTATGGGGGGGTGGTAGGGATAAACGCTACGTGGAACATCTTCGACGGGTTCGCGACGAAAGGACGAATGCAGGCGACACGCGCGCGGCGCGAGGCAGCAGTGGAAGCCTTGGCAGCGGCGCGGCGGAGCGTCGCCTCAGAAGTGCGCAGTGCATTTTTCGATCTTGAACAAGCCGAGCGCGTACTCGAAAGCGAGACAAAAAACGTGCAGACGGCGGACGAGGCGCTAGAGATGGCCAAAGGCAATTTCGCTGCCGGATTGGGAACACAGCTCGACGTTCTGCAGGCCGCGTCCGATGTAACCCGGACGCGGACCACTCGATTGAGCGCGATCTATTTGCACAACGTCGCTCTCGCCCGCCTGGCACACGCTTGTGCGAGTTCAGCGGAAGTACTTGATTTCGGATCAGACATTAAAAACGTGAACAACAAAAACGGCAGCGCAGCGCGGGCGTTGGATGTAGCGAAGCCGCCAGAGAAATTAAGCCAGCGATGAAGCAGCGATTTATTTTGCTGCGGAGCACAGCCCGCCGGCCTGTAATTCGCGGCAGCTTGCTGCGAACAGCGTGTGCCACCTCGCGCGTTAATATTGCAGGGCATTCGGCCGGCGGCCGAATGCTACAGGCTGGCAGCCTGTGTTTCCCCGCACGCCATGCGCGACTCCTAGGAACGGTGCTGACACCGAGGTTTTTTGTTGCGGTTATGGTTGCGTTTCTCGCCCACACGAGCGGCGCCATCACGTTGGAACGTGTTCTTCAAACCACACTGGACCAAAATCCAGCTATCCGGGAAGCGAAATCGGGCCTGGAACAAGCGGCCGGGCAGCGGCTGGTTTTTCGTTCCCTGGTGTGGCCGCACGCCGAATTGGGCGTGCCGGCCGGCGTTCAGGCCGGTCACCGGGCTGGTGAAAGCGGAGTAAAAGGCTTTGCCGTGGGACGCGGCTGGCTTGAGCAGGTTTTATTCAACATGTCTGTGCCCCCATCGCTCCGGCGCGGAGACGTCGAAGTTCTCATCGCTCAACAGCAATTGAATGTCGCCGTGGTGGAGCAGCTGCACGCGGCGCGGTTAGCGTTTTACGCGGCACTTTACAATCGGTCGCTCGAGTCGATTCGAGACGAACAACGACAAAAATTGGCAGAGAACGTTACCACTGAGAAGGATCGTTACGAAGCCGGGTTGGCCGATAAGAGCGCATTCACAAGCGCTTCTGTCCAAGCCTCGGAACTGGTTCCGGAAATTGAAAGCGCCCATCGCGCGTATCGAGAATCACAATTGAAATTGGCCGAAGCAATGGCAATCGATCCTGCAAAATCAACGTTGCCCGAGCCCGAAGGCGAACTGCAGTTCATTCCGATGCGCCTCGATGTTGACTCCGAAACTGCGGCGGCTTTACAGCGAAGGTCCGATCTCAAGCTCGCGCGTTTATTCGTGCGCGGCGCCAACGAAGATCAACGGATCATCGCAGCCGACTATTATCCTGCCGTCGCGGGCACCATTAACGGCGAGTACGTTCCAGTGACGGGTATCCATCGCCAAGGCTCAACGAGCAAAACACAGGATTTTATCGGGTCGGAGATTCGTGAAAAGGCGGCATACACGTGGCGGGTAATCGATAATGGCAAAGTAGGCGGCGCAGTGTTGAAGGCAGGCGCAACACGGGAAATGAACGAGCTGACGTGCAGAAAGCTGGAAGCGAATGTCAGCCGTGAACTCTCCCGGATCGCCAACGACCTCAAAGGGATCGATGCTCGCGAAAGATCGCTCTCGGCAGCATCCGTGGCCGCAGAGGAGAGCACTAACGCCGTGCGGGAAAATGTCGCCACGGGTCTAGCGTCTCCCCTTGACTACCGCGTCAGTCAAAATGCGTTTTTAACTACCAGGAGCGGAATGCTGGAGGCTATCTACCAGCACAACGTGGCAATCGCCGAGTGGGACCGGGCCAGCGGGCGCTATTTTCAATTTTCGGACGACAACACAAAATCGCGCTAGGCGCAACCAGCCGAAGAGGCGCAACGCATCGGAGCGCTTCGACACAGCGAAGCCACTACAACAACTGCCTGGCGCTTGCGCCTTACAGGCTGGCGGCTTTAATTCTCTTTCGCTGATCGAACGGGCGTTTCCACTGTGGTGTCTTGGGAATAGCGTTTTCGCATTTCTGCCGAGACGCGAGGTTGAGAATGAAAACGCTTGGGCACCAGTTTATTGCAAAGAAGCATCACGGATACCACACTAGTTGTCCGAATTGAAATTACCGGAATCAAAAAGAGTTTTGTGGGGTGGTGGAGCAGCACTCGTACTCCTTTTCGCGCTGGCGTATTATTTCCTGATGCCGGTGGCGGAAGTGGTCACGGTCCGCCGGGGTACGGCCATCTCCGCGGTGTATGGGACCGTGCGGATTGAACCGGCCTTTGTGGTGCGAATTCGAGCACAAAATGACGGTTTCATTCAATTGGCGGAACCGTTCTCCGCCGGTCGTGGCGCAGTCGGCAAGAGCGTTGAAAAAGGTCAGTTGCTGGCGACAATTGCTGACGAGGAAGCTGCTCGAGAATTGAAGCAAGCGCGCGCCGATTTGCAGGCCGCCGTCGACCGCGCGGCGCTTCCACTGGCCTCTTCGGAGTTGCTGAAAGCGGCTGAAGACAATCTGCAGCGGCTCGAAAAGGTGGTCGGGTCGGGCAATGTACCAGCAGTCGAATACGAGAAGGCGAGAAGTGAAGCCAACCGGCTGCGAGGTGCAGTGGAAACGGAGCGAATCGAGCGAGATCGCAATCTTCGTTCACTGGAAGAGACGACTAAGAAATTGGAAGCGCAGATGAAGAGCGCCGAAGTCCGCTCGCCGATCGATGGCCTTCTCACTAATGTCCAGACAATCGATGGCGAACTCGTTTCCGACGGCAACGAGCTTTTCACAGTTTCTTCACGGAAGAATTATATTCGCGGCGAAGTGAATGAGGAGGATGTGGGTGAAGTGAAGCCGGGAATGAAAGCAAAAGTGCAGCTATACGCTTATCGAACCCGAACGTTTACCGCGCGCGTGACCTCAGTTCAGCCCGCTGCCGATCCAACCACGCAGCGTTACACGGTTGTATTGGAAATGGAAAATCCGCCCGACAATTTGATGGCGGGAATGACCGGGGAGATGAACATCATCACCGGCGCCCATGAAAACGCTCTTCTGGTGCCAACGCGCGCCATTCTTGTCGATCAAGCGCTCATCGTGAACCATGGCATTGTGCATTCCCGCACAGTTGGAATCGGATTTCGCACGCTCGATTTCACAGAGGTGACCAATGGCTTGGAAGAAGGCAGTCACGTGATTGTTTCCGACCAGGACAAATTCCACCCGGGAGAAACAGTACGGCAGCGAATGATCAATTCACCGCCGCCGCCGAAGGCGCCATGACGCCGCCGCTTTATATTGCGCTGCGGTTTTTGACGCATCGCAAGCGCCCATTGCTTCTGAGCCTTAGCGGCGTTGTTTTCGGCGTCGCCATCTTTATCTGCACCCAGGCGCAGACCCAGGGCTTCGCACGTTACTTTATCGACTCAACTATCGGCAGCAATGGCGCGCTGGTCATCAAATCGCGTTTTCGGCCACGCTACGAACCGCTCATGGTTTCCGCGAAAGGCTCTCAAGGAACCGTTGGACGTCGTCTCTATTTTGAAGGCATCACTAACCCAAATGAAATCATGCGGGTGAGCAGGCAATTTTCTAATGTTGTTTCCTGTTCCCCGGTTCTACGCGGAACGGTCAGCGCTCGCGCGGGATTTGAGAACGCGACGGTCGAGCTTTACGGCATTGATCCCGCGCTGCACGCGCGGAGCACCGATATTCTCCACCAGCTCACTGATGGGAACTTTGATGACTTTCGGAATAACACCAGCTCAATCATCATTGGTTCACGTCTGGCAGAGTTACTTCAGGCCGGCGTGGGCGATACGGTGCAATTGCTCGCGCCCAACGGGGAGTACTGGCGCTTCACTGTTGCAGCGGTCGCGCGGGCAGGGATTGGATCGATTGATTCAACCCGCGTTTATTCGCATGCCAGGGTTGCGCAGGCTCTGCTGCAGCAACCGTCGGGCGCGTCGATGATCATATACAAACTGCGGGATCCGAATCGTGCCCCTGCTTTAGCCAGCCGTTTCGAAACCCTCTTTCAACACAACGCCTCGAGTTGGCAAGAACGCGAGGAAAGCACGCTGCAGCTTTTCCTGACCTTAAGACTGTCCGTCGCGATCACGGTCTCTCTTATCATCCTGCTGGCTGGATTCGGCATTTTTAATGTCCTTACAATGTCAGTGTTGGCGAAAATCAAGGAGATCGCGATTTTGCGTTCAATGGGTTACCGGCGCATCGACGTTTCCTCCATTTTTTTGTGGCAGGGCGCGCTGATCGCCGCGGTCGGGTCGCTGCTCGGCTGTTTGCTGGGCGCGTTAATGACTTGGGGCGTGTCGCACATTCCCATTCGCCTCCGCGGCTTGCTGTACACTAATTACTTTCTGGTAACATGGGATTGGAGACACTACGTGTTTGCCACGTTGCTCGCCATCCTGGCCGTGTTCATTGCGAGTTATGTCCCCGCGCGACGCGCCGCTGAGTTGCCGCCGGTAGTCACGATTCGAGGTTCAAGATGAACTCGGAAAGTTGCCTTAGTTGCGAAGCGATCGAGCGTTATTTGGGCGAAGAAGAAGAGCGCGTGCACGCGCTCCGCGGCGTATCGCTCAATGTCGAGCCGGGCAGTATCCACGCGGTTGTTGGCCCGTCCGGCTGCGGCAAAAGCTCGTTGCTCTACATTCTTGGGCTGCTCGACCTGCCCGACGCCGGCCGCGTTTCAATCGAATCGGAGCCAGTGTCTCAGCTGAGCGACGACGAACTCGCGCATAAACGGAGCAAGTGCCTCGGCTTCATTTTTCAATTCCATTTTTTAATGGAAGATTTCACTGCGCAGGAGAACGTGATGATCCCGATGCGCAAGCTTGGGCAACTCGCCGATGGCGAGATGCGCGAACGCGCAGCTGGGCTGCTGGAATCGGTTGGCTTAGGCGACAAATTGCGGAGACCCAGCCGTCATCTCTCTGGAGGTGAACAACAGCGTGTGGCTATCGCCCGCGCGCTGGCCAACGACCCGCGAGTCATCCTGGCGGACGAGCCGACAGGCAATCTCGATACCGCCAATTCCGAGCGCGCCTTCGAGCTGTTGCAAAATATCGTGCAACAAGGCGGTAAAGCTTTGCTTCTGGCAACCCATAATCCCGTCATCGCCGAGTCTTGCGATTGGATCCACGAGATGAAAGACGGCCGCATCACCGCCAGCAATCCGCGGGGCACGCGAAATTCATTCTTTAAGTAACGTTAGATCGACCATCGCAGAGCCAAGCTCTTTTCACGACGCAGTTCACGCAATTTTATTCTGGAAAGTGTAGCGGATTTGCACAGCGCGGAATATATGGATCGCGGCGGTCGCTATTCCCCACAAGCAGAGCAAGATGAAACCCGTGGCTGGTGTTCCAGTCAACAAACAAAAGGTAAATAGCCACGTGTAAATGTTGCGGCGACCCGCAACATAGCGCACGAATCGATCGAATCGGGAAACATCATCGATACTTCGGCCAACTCGCAGCTTCACGGACCATTTCGCGAGGCGTTCCAGCGAATCGCAAGCAAAGAAAATGAGCCAAATCACAAAAGCATAACGAACCTGGTCTGTAGCGTGAAAATGATATGCCAGAGCTGCCCACCACGACATCTCAACAAAATAATCGAGCAGATGCTCGCCTTTGCCGATCCTGGTCGTCTGAACCTTCAGTCGCGCCAACTTGCCATCGACCCCGTCCAGAATTCCTACCAGCAACGCGAGCAATGCTCCAACCGAGAGATGTCCGAAAGCGTAAAGGAACGTCACGCTTAGCCCGAGGATTCCTGTTCCAAGCGTGATCTGATTAGGAGTGATGGACGTTCGACAGAGGTGCGAAACAATCCATTTTTCAATCGGTGCATGGACGAGAGCCGGAAAATCGAGCACGCCGCTTTGGGTCGCCTCGCGCAGGAAACGTTCAGCCAGCAGTCGGCGTTCCGGCGAAGGAGCAGGAAAGAAAACCGGCCGCAAAGTCCTGCGCAGGCTCTCGACGTATGCCGGCTCCTGAGCAGCATCGACGGAGGCTATTTGGCCCGTCATCGTATCCAAAGTGACCTCTTGCGCGAGGGCAGCGGCGCGATTTTTGCCCGAAAACCATTCGCTCGAGAGCAAAGTCGCGCAAAGAAGTCGGCTGACAGAATGGGCGTCTGAATTTTCCAAAAGCGGTGCAATAACCGAGGGTGGATCTGAATCGATAAGGGCGGAGCTGGTCTGTGTCTGGGCGAGCGAGCGCAACAGGCGTCCATCGCAATAAAAACCGGCGAATACGATGAGGATCCGCCCGTCGGACGGGACCCTCATTGCAGCCAGGCAATCGAGAATGTCGCCTACCGTAACCTTCGCGGCCCTGCGCTCCCGAAACATGAGCGAGAGATCTGAACGATGCCACGACTGTTTAGCGACATCCTCCGCCACAGCTTCGACGGAGTCCGACAAAACCATCGCCTCGCGAAAACCTAAATGGAGTGCGACGCGACGCGTCCGTTCCAGTAAAGAGATGCCGCACAGCCCCGTCAGGGCCTCTGGCGAATCTGCGACGATCAATAATGGCGGGCGAGAAGGTTTCGTCATATTAGCTGCTGAACGTGTCTTTGGCAGTTTGCATCAAGCCGGAGCGCACGTCGCTCGAACACTCGCGGCACACGTCACCAGAACACTTTACGAAAAAATTTTGGCGGTCCGAGCACTCGATTGTAGCGTCGAGACAATATAAGCGCGAGTGTTAGTTACGCTGTCGTTACATCGAGCGCATTTCGGCGAAAGGAATGAATCAAGGCCCTATTTCTCCATGATATGTGATATACATAAGACAGAAATCGCCCACGCGCGTGACCGGATTCGCGAGATACCGGACAAACGTATTGGGTCAACGCATTCGCTTCAAAGCAATTCGCTGGAGGGCAGCACCCCAAGTCAGTGAGCACGCTTGAGAGCACGCTGCGCGTCGCGCCGTCGCCCGATGTAGCGCTCCCGGTTGACGAGACGGGTTCAGAGCTAAAACGCGGCGCCTTTTTCAACACGATTGCGCTCCTCGCATCGAACTTCCGCGGCGTCTTCACATTTCTGGTGGCACGGCTGCTGGGACCCGCGGTCCTCGGCACGTTCGCGGTTGCCTGGGCGATGACTGACCTTATCAGCAAGATCGGAGTGTTTGGTCTCGATGACGCCATTACCACATTTATCGCACGGTCGCAGGCGGTCGGAGATCACGCTCGGAGCCGCCTGCTGTTTCGCCTCGCCGTCCTCCTGGCGCTGGTCCAATCCACACTGACGGCCGCGATTCTGATCGCCGCGATCCATTTGTTTGGCGACCACCTTGGCTTGCCGCGCGAAATGGTTTCCGCGCTTGCGGTCGTTCTCTGCGCGCTGCCCGGTATCGCCTTGTATCGCGTGAGCACTTCCATCTCGCGAGGGATGAAGGAGATGAAACACGACATCTACTCGCGCGGCATGACGGAGCCAACGGCAACGACACTCACACTGCTGATTGCTCTTGCCATCGGGTTCAAAGACTTCGCCCCGGAAGTAGCGGCGATTGTCGGAACTGCGGTATCTGGCACTGTCGCACTCACGCTCGCTTCAAGACTGTTTAAGCATATGCCCGAGAGACACAGCACAGTCTCATTTTACCGGGAAGCAAAAGGCTTACTCGGTTACGCGGCTCCAATCAGTGCCTGCCAGTTGCTTAACACTTTCATTTTGCGTTTGGATGTCTTCATGCTGGGATGGTTTATTGGTCGCGCTCCAGGGGTGACTCTCGCGGCGGTGGGTGTTTATAGCGTAGTGGTCGATATCGCTAGCGGCCTGCGCAAGGTCAATCAGGCTTTCAATCCGATTTTCGCACCTGTCGTCGCCGGGATGACGGCGACGGGCGATCACGAACGTGCCGCACACACTTACGCGCGACTCGCTCAATGGATGCTCTGGATCTTACTGCCGCTGGTTGGCGCGCTGGCGCTCTCCGGAGGAATAATACTCATGATTTACGGTCCCGCCTTCCACCAGGGCGCCGCCTGGCTCGGCATCGTCGGTATCGCATGTGCGACGACCGCTTTCGTCTCATTAGGCGAGACGGTCATCATGGTGCAGCGCCCGCGTCTGAACCTTCTCAATTCTTCGATTACTTGCGTTGTCGCGGTGGGCGCAAACCTGTGGCTGATTCCGCGTTTTGGAGTAATGGGCGCGGCCTTCGGCATTCTGATCCCCTATGTCGTGCAAGGTGTTCTGCGCTACTTCGTCCTTCGGCTTGTCTTCGGATGGCAGAACCCATGGCGAAGCATCCATCCACCTGTCCTTACGGCCATCGTCGCCTATATCCCGGCACTGCCGTGCCGTCTGTTTTTGCCCGGAATGGCAGGCCAGTTGACCGCCGGTCTGCTGTTTCTCGTGATCTTTGGCGTTGGATGGCTGCATCACCGACGATCGAGCAACCTGGCCTGATGAAACATGTCTTTCTGACCGGTGCGAGCTCCGGCATTGGTCTGGCCATCGCGAAGTTGCTCGTCGCCCAAGGTCACGAAGTGTGGGGCACCTCACGCAATCTGGAACGACTTCCCAAGCTGCCGCAATTCCATCCGGTGCGCCTCGACCTGAGCGATCCGCATTCTGTTGAGAAGGCATTCAACGCCGCACTCGCGGATGCTGGTCATTTCGACGTGTTGATCAATAATGCCGGGAGCGGACATTTTGGGCCAGCTGAAAACCTTTCCGAAAAAGAAATCGCAACCCAGTTTCAAATTCTTGTTTTCGGGCAAATGCAGTTGATGCGGCTCGCATTGCGCATGATGCAAGCGCGAGGAGAAGGGTTCATCATCAACGTCACATCGCTGGCTGGCCGTCTTCCCGTGCCGTTCATGGCGGCTTACAACGCTGCGAAGGCAGCTATGGCGTCATTCACCATGTCGATCCAATTGGAGCTGCCAGATTCGCGAGTTCGCATTGTCGATCTCCAACCCGGCGATATAGGCACCGACTTCAATGATGCAGTGATCAAGAGCGAGCTGCCGGACCAGCGATATGAAGCAAAAGTCGCCAAAACTTGGGAGAAAGCGGAACGCAACATGAAAAATGCGCCTAAACCCGATCTGGTTGCGCGTTGCGTTTGTGAACTTATCGATCAGACGAGTCCGCCGCCGCGGATAACCGTGGGCGACGCGTTTCAAACCAAAATCGCGCCGCTGATTTTCCGATTTCTTCCGCAGCGCGTCAGGCTTTGGGGTCTCAAGAGATATTACGGCATATGACGGCCATCTCCGAAGCAGTGATCTTAATGGCCGGACAAGGCTCGCGTCTGCGTGGTTCTGACAAAACGCCCTTGAAGCCGTTCGTCCAGGTGCTTGGTCGCCCTTTAATTTGTTACACGATCGAGGCCCTGGTCCGCGCGGGAATTGGAAAGGTTAGCTTTATCGTTGGTTACCAAAGCGATCGGATGACTATGGGAATCAAACAGTTGATTCCGTCCGGGCTCGAGGCCGCCTTCATCGAAAATTGTGAGTGGCAGAAGCAAAACGGTATCTCAGTCCTCGCCGCGGCCAATCACATCACGTCGCCGTTTCTTTTGACGATGAGCGACCATTTGTTTGACCAATCAATCCTCGATCTACTGCTTCATAATGCTGCCCTCGACGAACTCAATCTCGCGATCGACCGGAAGGTGGATTCAATCTTCGATAGCGATGATGCGATGAAAGTTCAGACGCGGGGTGACCGAATTTTGGAGATCGGCAAGGATTTAGTAAACTACGATGCGATCGATACAGGTTTTTTTGTCTGCCCGCTGAACATTTTCAAACATCTTGAACGCGTAAAACGCAACGCAGATTGCAGTCTTGCCGACGGAGTGCGATCGATGGCGTCGGAGGGCAAAGCTCGTGCGGTCGATATCGGAAATGCCTGGTGGCAGGACATCGACACGCCGGAAATGCTGGCGCAAGCAGAAAAGCATTTGCGGCCACGCTCCCACGAACTGAGCGGATTCTAAGAATAGCTAGCTAACAGTCACAGCCGGCTGACGACGCCAGTTGTCGAACAAACTAGCCGAGCGCGAGCAGTTCAGCGTGCAGGTGGCGTTACAGGTTTTGTAGTTGTAAAACTGCTCCCGCAAATCGTTCAACGTGTAATCCAACAGCGGCTTGGACCAGACGTTTCGCGTCTGTGAGCACCAATTCACGTTCCCATATTCATCTACGTAAAGATAGCGGCTGCCGGAGCGACATTTGAACGGCGCGGGACGGCCACGTACCAGCTCTCTGCGGTATCCCGAGAATTCCGGCCATCTCCTTGGCAGCTTGTCTACGATGTTCTCGAATGCCTTCAAGTCTTCGCTGCTCAACTTGAGTTGCCCCTGGCTGTCGTGCACGAGAAGCACGCGAGCGCCAAAGCCGAGCTGACGCACAAAGGAGACAACTTCATCAGCTTCCTCTGGAGGACAGGCGCCGATGACCGCACTGATAACCACTTCAAACCGGGCATGGTCCCGCAACCATTGCAGGCGCTTCTTCAGGTTGTTCAAAACCTTTTGCGTTGTTTCGTTCGCCTTAACCCCGTCGATGGAAAGCTGCATCCTTTGCAGTCCGGCCTTATTGAGCGTCTGGATCAGTTCCGGCTGCAAAAAGAATCCGTTCGAGATCATGCTCGTGCGGTAGAAGCGAAGCTCGCGGCAGCTACGAATGATGCGGGGAAGGTCCGGATGCATGGTGGGTTCGCCGCCCGTAAGAGAAATCCCAAACGTTCCAAGTGCCTTGAGTTTCCGGAGGCGTTCCTCCAGTATTTCCACCGGCACGGGCTCGCTGACTTTGTCATATTCGGAGCAATATCCGCAGGATAGATTGCAGCGCCGAATCACGACCATCTGGGCGAGAAACGGGCTGTAGCGGAGGCGAAAAAACATGCTCGGGGTGGTCAGAGGTGCCCCCGGAGATAGACTTTGGGCAACCACAGGACCTTTGGCATACCACTGAGTCGCCGTGGGAGCAAGCGGCCTGGGTCGAAAACAGCAGGACTTGCGGAGTAAGAGCGCGGTGTTTACTAGTGACGAGTGGCCGGAGCTGACTCTCTCTGCGGCTTGGTATCCAGCAAATCACGATGGCTCATGAGTGCGTTATCCTGGCCGATTGCCCCGGTGCGTTGATCGAGCTGTGCGGAATCTCGACGCTCGAGCGCCTGTTGCGGACGCTGCAACGTTGCGGAATTGAGCGCGCGACAATTCTTTCGAGCACGTCTGAGCGAATCGCCGACGAACTAACTCGCCCATCATGGCCGCGCGCGCAGTTGTCTGTGACAATTCGCGACCGGCCCGCCGAGGAGGTGACCGTTGAGGAGATCGTCGACATTTGGCCGGAGGCCGCTCCGCTTCTTCTCGTGTTGCGAGGCGACGTCGTCTTTGACAGTCGCCTGTTACAATTGCTCGCGAGGCGGAGTTCACCGGCCGTCCTGGTGGATTCGGCCGTGCCGTTAAAGCTTCAACCCCTGGTGGCTCAGGCTCCGAACGCACCCTGCGCGAAATTATGTGGTGCGGCGCTACTGCAACGCGACTGGGTCTCGACCCAGAGCGGTTCTCTGGAAAAGGCGATCAACAACGGCCTTGAACAGAACGCAATTGCGGCGGTCGATGTGGCCGGCCAACCCTCTTACTCGCCAGCCCTGCGGCGAAACCTCAGACCGTTTTGGTTTTCGGCGCCGTCTCCGGCACATGTCAAACTAGCGGAACGGATCCTTCTTAACTCAGTACAAAAAGGGACGCAGGATTTTCCCGCGCGTATTCACGCGCCCCTCGAAACTTTTCTCATTTCAAAACTTTGTAAGACTGCCATCACGCCCCACCAGCTCACCGTGTCATGGATAATTCTGGCCTTTGGAACTGCGATTCTTTTCCTGACCGGTCAACTCCTAGCGGGAATCCTGCTCGCGTTGATCATCGGCATCCTTGATGGTCTCGACGGCAAGCAGGCGCGAATCAAGGTCGAGACATCTAACACTGGAAAGATTGAGCATTGGTTCGATTCATTCTTCGAGGTCGTCTGGCCGACGGCACTGGCGTATCACTTCTATGTTTCAGGCCAACTGCCGAATGCTTTTTTCTACCTCGCTTTGCTCATCGTGGCTGAGGCGCTCGATGGCATTGGCAAACTAGGAGTTTACGTGCCAGCCGAGAAATTGCTGGTTGAACCCGGCATTTTCGATCGAATCGTTCGCTTGGTAGGCGGTCGGCGGAATATTTATGTCTGGGTCCTGCTGGCTTGCGTTGCTTTGGGCACACCGGCAAAGGCACTTATTGTCATGGCATTTTGGGAAGTCGCAACGGCGGCGGTTGATCTCCTGCACTCCTGCTGGGTACGTTATGCTCTCCGGCGCCAGAGCCTCCTCTGATCAGCGATCAGCGTGGATTTTGACAATCTAATAGCGGAAGATGTCTCGATGATCGGTCGCAATACCAATGGTCGATAAACAAGGTTATAGTTTGCGACGGTTCCAGTGGGCCGCGCTCGGGATCGTTCTGCTGACCATCGCGATTCGCCTCCCGTCCCTGGTGCATCCTCAGCCAATTGACAGTGAAGGAATTTATTCCGTCGTGGCGAATGAGATGGTCGACGGAGGCCGGCCTTACATTGACGCCGTAGAGCGCAAGCCGCCGCTTCTCTTTTGGACGTACGCGGCGATATTCCGAGCGACAGGGAAGTTCAATTGGGTGGCGCTTCATTTCGTCGCCCTCGCATGGACACTTTGTGCGATGGCCGGCCTTTATGCGATCGGCAGCGGGTTGTTTGATCGCAATACCGGTTTGATTGCCGCCCTCTTCTACGGCGTTTTCCAACACTGGGGCACATGGAAGAACCTGTCTTTGGACGGCGAGATGTTAATGAATCTCCCTATCATCTGGGCGTGGGCAATCGCGTTCCGCCGCAGTTACTCGCGACTGCGACCCGAACTCCTGGCGGCAGGAGCGCTCTTAGCCGGGGCTTTCCTGCTCAAACAGCCAGCCGCGATTGCAGCAGTCCCTCTGGGTATCTATCTGCTCCTGCCGAGCTATCGGGTGAGTCGAAACCTGAGGCGAACGAATGCGATCGTTCATGCAACGATGCTCACGACGGGATTCTTCACCGTTGTCGGTCTGGTGACGATTGTTCTTTGGAAGCAAGGCATCCTCCACGAGGCGTACTACTGGACTGTTGGCGATCATGACGTTCCGCATGTGTTCTGGCGGAAGGGAATCATAAATACGCTCTTCTTCGTCGGAGCCTGTTTACCTTTGGTGATCGGTGCCATCATGGCGTGCCAGAACAAGTATAACATTTGGGCCGATAGGAGAGCAGAGCGGACGGCGCTTCTCGGACTGCTCGCTGCCTCGGCGATTGGCGCTGTGGCGGGCGCCCGCTTTTACCCGCATTACTATGTCCAATTAATTCCTCCGTTTGCATTGCTCGCAGCCCCGTACTACGCAGGACTTTGGTCCCGGCGAATACAGCCGCCGCACTGGCTAATGCGACCTATGGTGACTTACGCGTGGCTGGCTCTCACGGTCATCGCGTTCTCAATTGTGCACTGGATAGGGCTGGTCCCGCGACGCGTCCCGTACGAAGCTGGACGATACTTGTTCGAGCATTCGACCGCCGACGACAGAATTTTCGTCTGGGGTCAGGCGTCGAAGATCTATCTTGATGCGCGACGACGTCCTGCCTCTCGTTACGTCGAAACGTTTCCGCTCAATGGCTACATTTTCGGAGGGCCACTTCCTGGTGTTGATACGCGCAACCGAATCCTTCCGGGCTCGTGGGACAAACTCCAACAGGATTTTGCCAAGCATCCGCCTGCATACATCGTCGACCTTTACTCCAAGCCAGGCGCGCTTTATCCCGTGCAACAGTTTCCAATCCTGGCAAAGCTGCTGGCGGACCATTACAAACCTGTCGCGCAAACCGAGGAAGGGGTAATTTATTACCGAAACGATTATCGTCCTTTGGTGCACCGCAATCCGGAGAGCAATCGTTAGCGTCTGCCGAACATGGATCTTCCTGTCGGTATTTCAGCCTTACAACATACCGATCGATGGCTCGGCGCGCCGCTTTGCGCCGTTTTGACTTTAGTCAGAAAAGTCTTTGGGCCGGGACGTCCGTCCAGGGCCTGTCCGGTCCATAAGATTCTCTTTATCAAGTTCGCCGAGCAGGGTTCGACGGTTCTCGCCTATCCTGCAATTTGTCGGGCCACCGAGATGGTCGGACGCGAGAACGTTTACTTCGTCGTGTTTGAGGACAATCGCTTCATTCTCGACGTGATGGAAATCATTCCGGAGCAAAACGTGATCACGATTTCGACCAAAAGTCCGTTCGCACTCGCCACCGGTGCCTTTCGCGCAATCCTGCGCGCACGCAAGATCGACATCGACGCCGTGATCGATATGGAGTTTTTGACCCGCTTTTCCGCGATGCTTACGTTCTTGACCGGGGCGAAATCACGCGTGGGCTTTCATACGTTTTTTGGAGATGGTCCCTACCGGGGCGACCTAATGACGCATCGGCTTCTCTACAATCCGCATCTCCACACCAGCCAGATGTTCGAAGCCATGGTGGAAGCGCTTACACGAGATCCGGCGATGCTGCCGACTTTCGACTTCAAGCCGCCCGCGACTCAACCCTTTGCCAAATTCAATCCGGCGCCAGGCGAGGCTGCGGAGGTGGATGCATTGCTACGACGCGAAAACCCCGCCGTGGGTTCGGCGCCCCTCATTTTGCTTAATCCAAATGCGAGTGATTTACTACCGTTGAGACGCTGGCCTCCGATGCGTTATGTCGAACTTTCACGGCGACTGCTGGAACGTTATCCAGACTTGTTCATCGCCTTCACCGGCGCACCGGCCGAGGCGAGCGCCAATAACCGACTCGCGGCTGAAGTTAGTTCAAACCGCGTTATCTCACTCGCCGGAAAAACAACCTTGCGTCAGGTCCTTGTCCTTTATACGCGGAGTCAGATCTTGGTGACAAACGACAGCGGCCCCGCTCATTTCGCTTCCATGACGCCGATTCATGTCATCACTTTGTTTGGCCCAGAGACGCCCGCGCTTTTCGGCGCGCGTTCGTCAAATGCAACTGCGCTTTGGGCTGGCATTGCGTGCAGTCCGTGCGTCAACGCCTACAACAATCGGCAATCGGTATGTCGCAACAACCTTTGCATGCAAACAATCACTGTGGACGCAGTCTTCGAGAAGGTGACAAGCATCTACGATTCGCTAAAGGCAGGGGATGCCAACGCTGCGAGGGAAAAATGGAGTCGTATGTAACATTTGACATTTTTGTAGGAGCGCCACGGCGGACGGGTCGAGCGCTCCGGCTACGGCAACGAAAAAGAAGCGACCGAGATATCCAGTGACGACCGGGAAACCATCACTCCTTGGTAAGCTTATCCGATTGATTTGCTGTAGATGCGATACGTCTTGTAGCGGTGCGCTCCAATCGCTTCGAGGAATCGGTTGATCATGACGTTGTTTTCCAACGTCATACTCAGCTCCGCCGCGAAACCGGCCTTCACCATTCCTTCCTCCATCACGCGTAAGACGAGCATCTCGGCCACTCCTAGGCGGCGGAACTGCGGGCGCACCCCCATCGCAATTAATCGGGCCTTCTTCAGGCGCGCCTTATGATAGAGCAGCTTGACCAATCCAATTGGGATTCCAAGGGTCGTTAGGCGACCGTCGATCTTTTGCAATGCCACATTGATATCGGGCAGGCCAATGACAAATCCGGCTGGTTCGCCGTCGACCTCAGCGATAGCGGTGAAATCGGGACGCAATAACGGCTTCATCTCTTTCGTCAAATGCTCAAACTCGGCCTTGGTAAATGGAACGAAACCCCAATTGTCTTTCCAGGCGTCATTGTAGATTAAGCGCAAACGCTCGCCCTCCACCGCCAGATTTCGCAGGTTGCCTTGGCGAATCGTGAAGCGTGCGCGCTTTCCGAGTCGGGTCGCCAATTTCCGCAAACGCGCGGTGGCCTCAGTCGGATCGCTGAACCACCACGCGTAAAAATCCATCACTTTGGTGAAGCCACAGCGCTCGACCAAACTTTGGTAATAAAAGGGATTGTGGGTGGTGAGAAGCGTGGGCGAATGCGCAAAGCCGTCAATTAACAGTCCACAAGTGTAGTTGGTCGAATAATCAATCGGACCCAAGATCTCTTGCCGATCTTTTTGTCGCAACCAGTTAGCGGCGGCTTCAAAAAGGAGAAGCGCGACATGGGGGTCATTGATGCACTCGAAGAGGCCAAAGCAGCCGACATTTGAGTGATGCACGGCGTTGTAATTTGGATCGTCGCTCGCCATAATCCGCCCCACGATCTTCTGGTTTTGCCTCGCGAGAAACAAAGCGGCATCGCCGTGCCGATAGAATGGATGACGTTTGCGGTTGAGAAAGGCCTTGCGCTCGATGATCAGCGGCGGCACCCACGCAGGGTCGTTGTCGTAGATACACCAGGGAAACCGGATGAAGGCATTGCGGTCCGCGCGCGACGCCACTTGCGAAACCTTAATCTCGGACACGAACGGCAGATTCCCTAACGTGTCGTCGTTGCCAGTTCAAGCAGCGATTGCGACATCTCTTCCTGACGATAAATGAGCCAGGCGAGCAGAAGATTGAGGACAGTAACTTCAGTCCAAAAATACCAAACAGGCTGACCAATCAACAGGAAGGTAAACAAAATAAGCATCCGCGTGTTTGTCATCAATAATCCCCACAACTTAAACATTGGTCTGGCAGACCTTTGGTACCGCGCATTGAACCATTCCGGAATTTGGTGCGGAAACGATCGAATCGATATCTCCCGTAATCGTTTTAGATTTGGTGCGAGCATTTCCTGTTGCCGAGTGAAATTCAAATAGAGCGCGAGCAACAACTTGTGCCAGGGCTGATCACGCCAACTGAGTTCTTGATAATCCAAGCGCAGCGCCGCGGAAGAATCCAAATCCACAAATGATCTGCCTTTCACAAAATAAAGATAGCTTGTCCGGTAATAATCGGCGGCGGCGCCTTGCAAACCATGACTAATTCCGGCAGTCACCGCCAGAAGCCAAACGAGCGGCGACGCACCTTCAATCGAACAACGTAGCGCCAAATGGAAATAAATGCTTAAGAAGATGAGGTGATCGGCCAGGCTGTCGATAACCCGACCTTCCCGGCTCTCCCTTCCGGTTAAGCGGGCCAACTGCCCATCTGCGTTATCGAGAGCATTGGCGAAGACATGCAGCGCCATGCCGATGATATTTGTGCTTAAATTGCGATAAAAGTAGAGGTGACCCGCAATTACGCCGCAGAAGGCGCCAAAAAGACTCACGCCTGCCGGCGTGACATTCAGCCGCGCGAAAAACTGCGCGAGCCAAAACCCGATCTTGCGGTAAAAATAAAGATCGAGAATTCCTTCGACCTCGCGCGCCTTGTAAGTCGCTTCCGGAGCGCCCGAGGGTTCGATGATCTGCACCGGCGTTGACAGGCAGTCCTGAGCAACAACTCAGGCATGCTGCAGCGCAGCCGGAGCCAAGGTGTCCTCGAGGATGTTCAGCGCCTCGTCGAGATCAGCGCGAGTGTGTTTAGCAGTCACACAAGCGCGGAAGCAAATCCGGTCTTGCGGGACAGCCGGATAATCCACTGGCGCCACCCACAGACCGCGCCTTCGTAACTGGTGACCAAGTCGATACATTCGTTCTCGATCGCCGATTACAATCGGCATGATGTAGGTGGTCGATGCACCGGTATCGATACCAAGACCTCGCAGTTGGGCATGGAAGTAATCGGCGTTGTCCCATAGTTGCGTTCGTAGTTCGGGCTGACCGATGCCGATCTCCAGTGCCTTAAGGATAGCTGCGACTACGACCGGGGGAAGCGCACACGAATAAACATAAGGGTGGGCGTAAAACCGTAGGTATTGCAGAGTCTCTTTCGACCCGGCGACAAATCCTCCGAGCGCGCCAATTGCTTTTGAAAACGTGCCGTAAACGAGCGGAAAACGATCCTGCACTCCAAATTTCTCCGCGGCGCCGCGACCGGTCGGGCCGCAGGCCAGCATCGAATGCGCCTCATCAATAAAAACCTTGGCACCGTGTGAATCAGCTACCGCGAGCAGTTCGGGGAGGTTCCCAAAATCACCGTCCATGGAATAAATCCCTTCCACGATGACCAACTGACGGCGGCCCTTTTGCCGCGCCAGAGCAGCATCGAGCGAGCCTGAATCGTTATGTTCGAACTTTTCCGTGCGGCAACGAGAAAGGATTGCGCCGTCACGCAGACTCAGGTGCGACCGGTTGTCGAGAATTGCTACGTCAGTCTTACGAAGCAGTCCGGAAATCGTGCCAAGGGCGCCGCCGAATCCACTATTAAAAATCATCGCGTCTTCACGCTGTAGAAATTGCGCTACACGGCGTTCAAGTTCTCGATGCAGGTCGGTCATTCCCGAAAGCATCGGCGAACCGCACGCTCCCAGGCCATGAGTCCTGAGCGCTTCGTGCGCTGCAGCGATTACCTCGGGGTGATTGGCAAGACCGAGATAATTGTAGGAGCAAAGATTAATGACAGACTTCGGCTGACCACCATAACTAATGGTGGTACGAGCGTCAGCCGTAGCCAGGAGTTCTGGCTCATACAGCTTGACCGCCCACGCGCCAACTCGCATCCAATTGGTAAAACTTGGCGGGGCTTCAAGAGGATCATTCGTCTCGCCCGCGAGGAAATTGCTAAGGCTGAGTTTTGCCGGGTCTTCATTCATAGGCGATCGCTGTGCTATTTGCCGTGCGACTCGATTTTAAAGGGATTAAAAGGATCTCGGTGGCGAAGGTTAGCCCGGCAACCATCCCCAGATAAGTCCCGCTAAACGTTGATTGATAATTAGTCATTTCCTTATGGCGGCTCCGACAATTCGGCTGCCATATCGGGGCAGCCATTTTAATGGCGAAGCGGTTTTCGACAAGATTTTTTATCTGCCCTTCACCGGCGTAGGGCCACACCTGCAGCAGTCGCACCACTTTTATTTTCGTGTGGTTCGAAAAACGTAATCCCAAAGGGGCGAACTGACTCCAAAGCCGATGTGATCGTCGTGATAATGATGACGAAGATGG